>ENA-OUOG01002295-OUOG01002295.1-marine-metagenome-genome-assembly--contig:-NODE-2295-length-20120-cov-4.370903_pt1 | contig 20120 bp, 18 predicted proteins | sample MGYA00248635_ERZ508505 | MGnify/ENA primary metagenome ERZ508505 (study PRJEB26176, sample SAMN06267871) | marine metagenome | isolation source: Saanich Inlet, British Columbia, Canada | place: Pacific...
TAGAGATTTTAGAGAATGCAAAGGTGAATAATTTAACGACACACAATGCCGCTTTAAATATTGCAAAAGATCGTATTGAAACACGTAAAATAGAAAACGGAAAATAATTTTTTAGAATACTTAGAAATACTATTTTTGCAAGGTGAAACTCAAAGTGGTTTCACCTTTTTTAATGTTTTAAATTAAGTTCTTTACATATGCTCAATAGACGACACATTCGTATTAAAGTTATGCAATCTTTATTTTCTTTCAACGGAACTGAAAGCGATGACTTTACAAAAGATGAAAAATTCCTTTTTCAGAGTATCGATAAAATGTCAGATTTATACTTTGCCATTATGGCTTTATTAATTGAGCTGCAAAAGAAAGCCAACTCTAAATTAGAACGTTCCCAGAAAAAACTTTTAGCTACAGAAGCAGATATTAACCCAAACCGGAAGTTTGCCGATAATGCTGTTTTAAACTTTATAAGCAGTAATACAATGCTTAAGGAAATTATAGAAAAGCGAAAACTTAATTACTGGGATTTAGATTTTGAATACGTCGATGTGATTTACAAATTAATTTTAGAAAGTGAACCGTATAAGGAATACATGTCTAAAGGTGCCTCCGATTTAAAGGAGGACAAAGATTTCATGATTGATATTTATTCTGAAATTATTGCGCCAAATGAAAAACTTTCAGACTATTTAGAAGATAAACAAATCACATGGGTAGATGATTTACCTGTTGTAAATACAGCTATTGTAAAAGCTATGACCAAATTAAAATTATCCAAACCTGAAACCTTTTTAGTTCCAGATGTTTACAAGGATGAAGATGATAAGGTATTTGCTAAAGATTTGTTAGTTAAAACGTTGTTGAATACATCAAAATTTTCTGAAGAAATTGCTGAAAAAACCACCAACTGGGACTCGGAAAGATTAGCAACTCTTGATGGTGTTTTATTGCGTATGGCACTTTGTGAATTTCAAAAATTCCCCTCAATACCTGTAAAAGTTACAATTAATGAATATTTAGAAATCGCCAAGGAATATTCTACGCCAAAGAGTAGTTTGTTTCTTAATGGTATCTTAGATAAGGTGGTTAAGGAGTACAAACAAAAAAATATTCATAACAAAGTAGGGCGCGGATTAATGTAAAAAAACCTATATATTCTAAGCCTTAGTAACTGTTAAGGAGGTCTAAAAAATTTTTATTCCTTGAAATAATTGTTACATTTGACATTGATTAAAAAAGAATTTAAAATTAATTTTAAAAATACAGCAATGAAAAAAGTAATTTTAGGTCTAAGTGCAATGTGCATGATTGCCTTCACATCTTGTAAAGAAGATGCGTCAAGTAAAGTAAATTCAGCGAATGTAGCCTTAGCTGCAGAACGAGATGCCAATGCTGGAGATTTACCAGTAATTTCTTTTGATAAAGAAACACACGATTTTGGAACTATCGCAAACGGAACACCAGTTGAAACAACATTTAAATACACTAACACAGGTAACTCTATGTTAGTTGTAAGCAATGTTAAGAGTACTTGTGGTTGTACAGTACCTTCTAACTACACTAAACAAGTAGCACCTGGAGAAACAGGAGAGTTTACAGTAAAGTTTAATGGTAAAGGCAACGGTAATAAGGTTACAAAAGCTGTTACCATGACTACTAATACAGCAAAAGGGAACGAGCAGGTAAAGATTTCTGCTTTTGTAGAAAAAGACCCTAATGTTGCTACACCAACTGCAACTACCGCAGGAACGTCTAGTATTTTACAAACTCAGCCGAAAAAATCTAGTACTCAACCAGGTCACGAAGGTCATAACCACGATTAATTAGCGTACATGGGAGAAGGTATAGGTTCATTTTTACCAATTATAGCAATGTTTGCTGTGGTGTATTTTTTTATGATTGCACCTCAAATGAAACGCGCTAAGAAAGAAAAGGTTTTTGCATCGGCATTAAAAAAAGGGGATAGAGTTATCACTAAAAGCGGTATGCATGGCAAAGTAGCAGAGTTAAACGATAAGGACAACAGCTGTGTCATAGAGACATTAGCTGGGAAAATTAAATTTGACCGCTCCGCAATTTCAATGGAAATGAGTAATAAACTAAATGCACCAGTGGCTAAGAAATAGTTAAGGTGATTTACAGATACATAAACGCTGCTCAATAGAGTGGCGTTTTTTATTTAGCAATTCTTATACTTATCGTGCAACCCTTTTCCGTTAAGAATCATAGGCGTAACCTTTTCTAAACTTAACAATTTAGTTGCTTCTCTTTTAGCGGTGGCAATATGTTCGCAATACTCTCGTTGTTTGCCTGGTGTCAATGCACTAAAGGCTAATTGTAAATCTTGGTCATTATTTAAAACCGATTGCAACTCTTCAGGGATAAGAACTGTTTTGCCTTTGCGAACTACTTTTATTTCCTTGCCAGCACATTGGTTTTCTATGGCTTCTTTAACGTAAGCTAAAACTAAATCTTTATTGATATCTTCTATATTATCAAAACGCATTTGTCTTAAACCTTTGGTTTTATTTTCTTGTGCATTGATTAGAAGATTATGATTATCCTTAAGAAACACACCATTAAAAAACCAAATGCAAAAATGTTTTTTAAATGCACCCAAGCCCAGAACGTTTTTGCCATTTAAATCATACACAGGTGCAGACCATTTAATAGCCTCATTAAGCTCAGTTTTGAGCACTATTGACCTTAGTGTTTCAAGTTCTTTTTGCCAATGCCAATTGGTTTCTAAGTATTCTTCTACGGAGTAAACTTTTTTCATTTTGTTCTATTCAAAAAGTTGAGTTTCGTTATTGCTTTGATAAATTCAGTTTTAACCGATTTTATCGGTCGATACTGAAGCAATTTCAGCACATGTAACGAAGTTAGTTTTTTAAAATCAGAAAGTCAAGTGGTTGATTATTAGGACTGGTGCTTATTTGCCGTAATCTCAGCAATCTTACAAATCACTTCAGTCGCTTTAATCATACTTTCTACAGGGACATACTCATAACGGCCATGGAAGTTATGACCACCAGCAAAAATATTTGGGCAAGGTAATCCCATATAACTTAGTTGTGAGCCGTCGGTTCCGCCACGGATTGGTTTTATAAGCGGTTTAATATCTAATGCTTTCATGGCTTCTTCGGCAATATCTACAATATGCATTACAGGGGTTACCTTTTCTTTCATGTTGTAGTATTGGTCTTTAATTTCTATTTCAAAAACAGGTTTCCCATATTTTTTGTTGAGGTCAGTGACTATCTTTTGCATAAGTGCCTTACGCGCTTCAAACTTAACTTTGTCATGGTCTCTTATGATATATTCTAGCTTAGTAGATTCTACTTCACCATTAACAGCATATAAATGAAAAAAGCCTTCGTAACCTTCGGTATGTTCTGGTGTTTCGTGTTTCGGTAAGGCATTAATAAATTCACTGGCATAATACATGCTGTTTACCATTTTACCTTTGGCGTAACCCGGGTGCACAATTTTACCGTTGACTTTGATTACTGCTCCTGCGGCATTAAAATTCTCGTACTCCAACTCACCAATTTGGCTCCCATCCATGGTGTATGCCCAATCAGCACCAAATTTTTCAACATCAAATTTGTGCGCACCGCGACCAATTTCTTCGTCTGGTGTAAAACCGATTTTTATGGTGCCGTGTTTTATTTCTGGATTGTTGATGAGGTATTTCATGGCTTCCATAATTTCGGTAATACCTGCCTTATCATCCGCACCGAGAAGCGTTGTACCATCTGTGGTGATTAAGGTTTGTCCTTTGTATAGTAAAAGGTCTTCAAAATAATCTGGAGATAATACAATGTCTTCTTCAGTATTTAATACCAAATCTTGCCCTTGGTAATTTTCTACAATCTGTGGTTTTACATTAGCGCCTGTATAATCTGGTGTGGTATCAAAATGAGAGATAAACCCAATCACAGGAACATCATGGTTTACATTACTGGGTAAAGTAGCCATAATATAGGCATTAGCATCTATAGAAACATCGCTCATTCCCATAGTTTTCAATTCATCCGCCAGTTTATTTGCTAAATCCCATTGCTTGGCAGTACTAGGCGTAGTTTCTGAGTTAGGGTCAGATTCTGTATCTATGGTTACATAACTTATAAAACGGTCTATAAAGTTTTGTTTATTTATCATTTTGAATTGCTTTTCCTCAAAAATAGAGAACGAATAACGAAGTCGCAAGTACAGATTTGGTTTCTTTTTATTTGATTGAAATTGGCGTATTTTTGCATATCAAAACACAACGCATGTATAAGTCCGTAATTCGCCCTTTACTTTTTAAGTTTGACCCAGAAAAGGTACATTATTTCACTTTTGATTTAATTAGAAACTTATCTAAATTCCCAGGTATAAAAGGATTATTCAGAAGTCTATACGTAATAGAAGACCAGCGATTAGAAAGAAATCTTTTTGGACTAAAATTTAAAAACCCAGTGGGTTTGGCGGCTGGTTTTGATAAAAATGCAGTATTATATAATGAGTTAGCAAACTTTGGTTTTGGGTTTATTGAAATAGGAACAGTAACACCAAAAGGACAAGCAGGTAATCCAAAACAACGTTTGTTCCGCCTTAAAGAAGACCAAGGTATTATAAACCGCATGGGCTTTAATAACGAAGGTCTTGAAGCTGCTATTGCTCAATTAAAGAAGAATAAAGGTCAGCTTATTATTGGCGGTAATATTGGAAAAAACACCCAAACCAAACCAGAAGATTACACTCAAGATTATTTAGAGTGTTTTAATGCGTTACATCCTTATGTCGATTATTTTGTACTTAATGTAAGTTGTCCAAATGTGGGAAGTCATGCGAAGCTCAATGATAAAGAGTATTTGCTGGAATTAATAGGAGCGGTGCAATTGGCAAACAAAAAATTTGATAAGCAAAAACCAATACTTCTCAAAATTGCGCCAGACTTAAATGACGGACAACTAGACGAAATCATTGAAATTGTTCAAGAAACAAAACTCGACGGAGTTATTGCCAGCAACACATCAACGGACCGAAAGGATTTAAAAACTTCGGAAAAGCGTTTGTCAGAAATTGGTAATGGAGGATTAAGTGGTCAACCTATAAAAGCAAAGTCTACACGTGTCATTAAATATTTAGCAGATAAAAGTAGTAAAGCTTTCCCTATTATTGGAGTAGGAGGCATTCATTCTGCTGAAGATGCCTTAGAAAAAATTGACGCTGGCGCCGACTTGGTACAAATCTATACTGGATTTATTTACGAAGGGCCAAGCTTAATCAAATCTATAAATAAGGCTATTTTAAAACACTCATAATTTTGAATTGGGACACGCTATTTTTATTCATGTCTGCAACAGCTGCATTAGCTATTTCTCCGGGTCCAGATAACATATATGTATTAGTACAAAGTCTTACAAATAGTAAATCTCATGCATTAGCAACCGTTGCTGGATTAATGACAGGTTGTATTATTCACACAACCTTATTAGCTTTTGGTGTATCAGCTATAATCAAAGCTAATGAAGATCTGTTTTTAGGAATTAAGATTTTGGGTGCCTTATACTTATTGTATTTAGCGTACAAGGTCTATAAGTCAGACAGTGAAATTTATATAAACACGGATAGTAAAGAGCAAAAAAATCACAAACAGTTGTTTGTTCAAGGCTTTTTTATGAATGTATTAAATCCTAAAGTGACCATTTTCTTTTTGGCATTTTTCCCGTCTTTTTTGTTTAGTGAAACCATGAGTACAGTAATTCAGTTTTATGTACTAGGAGGATTATTTATTGTGGTTTCATTTTTCATTTTTTCTTCCATAGCACTTATAGCGAGTTTTATTAAGGACTATACATTGCGTCATAAAAATTCAGGAACAATTTTTAAATGGCTACAAATAGTAGTTTTTATTGGAATAGCGGTTTTCATTTTACTGTAGTTATTTCACTATGAAATCGTTTTCCTAAGTCTTATATTTGGCCTACATGAAAAACCACGTAAAACTTATTGAATGTCCTCGCGATGCTATGCAAGGCATCAAGGATTGGATACCCACTGAAAAGAAGGTACAGTATATTCAGTCCTTATTGCGTGTTGGTTTTGATACCATTGATTTTGGAAGCTTTGTGTCTCCAAAAGCAATACCTCAGATGGTTGATACAGCTGAAGTTTTAGCTGCATTAGATTTGAGTAAGACTAAAAGTAAACTCTTAGCTATTGTTGCGAACACTCGCGGTGCTCAGGATGCTTCGACGTATGCTGAAATTGATTATTTGGGGTTTCCATTTTCAATTTCTGAAAACTTTCAAATGCGAAATACACATAAAACAATTGCACAATCTGTAGATACACTTACAGAAATTCTAGAGATTGCAAATCATTCAGAAAAAGAAATTGTTGTGTATATCTCTATGGGATTTGGTAACCCTTATGGCGACCCTTGGAATGTCGATATTGTTGGTGAGTGGACAGAGAAATTGGCTAATATGGGTGTTAAGATTTTATCTCTGAGCGATACTATTGGGAGTTCTAATCCAGAAAATATTGGGTATTTATTTTCAAATCTAATACCAAAATATCCAAATATTGAGTTTGGAGCACATTTGCATACAACGCCAACAACATGGCACGAGAAAATTGATGCGGCATACAAAGCGGGCTGCTGTCGTTTTGATGGCGCAATACAAGGTTTTGGGGGTTGTCCAATGGCAAAAGATGAGCTAACTGGTAATATGCCAACTGAAAAAATGCTGTCTTATTTTACGCAACAAAAAGCGCACGATTTAGGTGCCATGGCTTTTGAAAGTGCCTACAATGAAGCTACAAAAATATTTACTGCGTACCATTAAAAAAAGCGTCACTATGAGTAACGCTTTTTACAATCAACTTAAAACAATTGTTAGAACCTAAACTCTAGACCTAAATTGGCACCAAACGGATGACCAGGTCTTAGCCCAGCAGGTACTCTAGAGGCTGCATAAGTTTCATCTAACACGTTTATAATATTTGTAGTAAAACTTAGATTAGTGTTGAGATGGTATTTTGCTGAAAAGTCTACAATAAAATTAGCATCTACACGCTCATTATTAGGAATGTCGCCTCTACCCGCTAGAGTTCTAAAGGCACCGTTATAGCGTCCACTTAAATTCAGTTCGTATTTTGAATGTTCTAATGAAATAGCTGCATTGAATTGATGTTTAGGTATATATGGCAATTCATCACCAGCAGTAACTTCTCCCCAAAAGTCGTCAGCAGCTCCAAAACTATTTAAAAACTCAGTATTTGTATACGTATAACCGAGACTAATTGGCATTTTGTATTGAGCGCTGTTAGGTAATAATTCGTAATTAAGTAATACTTCTAAACCACTTACAGCAACTTCACCTGCATTAAATTGGTCTAATGAGCCTGTACCACCAGTAGCAGCCAAATCACTACCTAAAAGGTTGCTGTAGTCATTATAGAACCCAATTAATTCACCACGAAGTTGACCAATGGTAAAGCGAGACCCTAACTCGTAATTGATACTTTCTTCAGCTTCCTCTCCCGTAGAATTTCCGGGAGGAGAAAACCCTTTATGAACACCTCCGAATAAAGAAACATCTTGAGTAAATGTATAATTAAAGCCAATTCCTGGAATAAAGATATCTACTTCATTTTCTCTAGTTGAAAGGTTGACTCCAGAGCGTGAAGGGTCGCTGCTGCCAAAATCCTCTCGTTCTAGTGTAATATTTTCGTAACGTAAGCCTGGTGTTAATGTTAAGTCATTCCATTTTAATTTGTACATCGCATAGGCTGCAAATGCCGTGGCACTACTTATGCGATTTCCTTGAGCACCACGAGGCCCTTCCGATGTTCTGTCTAATTGTTGGTCAATGATACTGTACCCATCTTCCCACTGAAAACGGTCTTCTTCGTCATAATGGTAACGCGCTCCAACTTCTAAATCATGAAATGTGTTTTCGCCATACCAGTGGTAATCTAATTTTGTTTGTATACCAGTAGAATAGTACTCACGGTTATTTGCTTTCAAGAGCAATGCATCGACACCAGAATTTACATTGCCTCTAACAATATCTAAATGATCAGGAAATTGTAAAGGATTAGATACAACATCTGCAATACGCTGTTTGTCACCATTAAAAATAACATCATCAAGTTTAAACCAGTTGCGTTTGAATTTATTTAAATAGGCATTAGTTGTTATCCTAAAGTTTTTATTTAGATTTATTTGATGTGTCAACACAAATTGCATATGCTCAGCAGTCATTTGGTCGTCCTGAGAAGACGCATATCGAGAAAAAGGAGCGGCATTAAAATCTTCTTCTGTTAAACCTAAGTAAGTTTCATTAGAGACTTCATCGGAATACTGAAATTTTGCTTCAACAAATTGCTGAATTTTCGCCTCTGATTTACTGCTATATCTTAATTTTGTTAGGACTTCATTAATATCAAAACCGGTATGGCTATTGTCTGGTAAATCTTTAAATCCACCAGAGCCAAAATTTAAAAATTCAGCAACATACCCAATCTGTCTTTTTTGACCACCAGCTTTTGCGTGGATTTGCCTTGTGTTAAAAGCCCCATAATTAGCAAGGATTCTACCTCCAAATTCTTCAGGAATTTGGGCAGATACCATGTTTATGGCACCTCCAGTTGTAAATGGTCCATATTGTACTTGACTACTCCCTTTAAGTATTTCGACAGCTTCCATTCTAGCAACAGAAGGAAAATAGTAAGCAGAAGGTGAACTATAAGGTGCAGGAGCAATAAGAACACCATCTTCCATTAAAGAAATTTTGGCACTACGTTCTGGTGATGTACCACGTAAACTGATATTGGGACGCAATCCAAAACCATCTTCTTCGTAAAATGTAACCCCAGGGACTGCGCGTAACACCCGATTAATATCTGTGTAATTGTATTTTTTTAGCTCTTTAGGTGATATGTAATAAGCAGAACCTGTTCGGTTTTTTGCAACATATTTAGAGCCGAAAATTGTGCTTGTGCTTATTAAAATTTCGTCTAATTTTTGAATAGAATCTTTCTTAGTTTTTTTAGATTCTGTTTTATTTTGCGATAATAAAACAGCTGAAAAGCTTAGTAATATTAGGGAAATACGTATCTTCATTTATTTAGACTGATTAAAAATAATATTTATTTCAGTGCGCAAATTTATAAACCAATTTAAATTCCTGCAAGTTTATTTAGAATAAATAAAAATAATTTTTCAACCAATTTATTACCGTTTGATTTGCAGATTTTTACAAATGGTCTTTGATTAATTGTTATGCATAATTAGAGATATATGATGCTTAAAATGTGAAATTTATTTCATTTATCCTTAAATCTTAGTTGAAGGTTTAAAATAACTGTAATACCCATTTAAGTGAAATAAAATGTGTAAATTTGCACGCAATTATATCTTAATTGCATTATGATAGCACACGACAACAAAATTTTAGGAGAAGGTCTAACTTATGACGATGTTCTATTAGTACCTGCTTACTCTGAAATTCTTCCTAGAGAAGTTAGTATTCAATCCAAATTCACAAGAAATATTTCAATAAATGTACCAATTGTTTCTGCAGCAATGGATACAGTAACGGAGAGTCGAATGGCTATAGCCATGGCACGAGAGGGTGGAATAGGAGTGCTTCATAAAAACATGACTATAGAAGCGCAAGCTACTAAAGTTAGAAAGGTAAAACGTGCAGAGAGTGGTATGATTATAGACCCAGTTACTTTGCCTATGGACGCCTTAGTTATTGATGCTAAAAATGCGATGAAAGAGCATAGCATTGGAGGAATCCCTATTGTAGATGATAACGGTAAATTAAAGGGAATTGTTACGAATCGTGATTTGCGTTTTGAGCATAGGAATGAACGACCAATTATTGAAGTGATGACCAAAGACAATCTGGTAACTGCACCAGAAGGTACTTCATTAAAAGATGCAGAATTAATTCTTCAAGAGAATAAAATAGAAAAACTACTTATTGTTGCTGGTGACAAATTAGTTGGCCTTATAACATTTAGAGATATCACGAAAGTGACTCAAAAACCTATCGCAAATAAAGATACATATGGAAGATTAAGGGTTGCTGCTGCAATCGGCGTAACAGGTGACGCTGTTGAAAGGGCAGAAGCTCTAGTTAATGCAGGTGTTGATGCTGTAATTATTGATACTGCTCATGGCCATACTAAGGGTGTGGTAAGTGTTTTGAAAGCTATAAAATCTAAATTTCCAAAATTAGAAGTTGTAGTAGGTAATATTGCAACTGCCGAAGCAGCTAAATATTTAGTTGAAGCAGGAGCCGATGCTGTAAAGGTTGGTATTGGTCCAGGTTCTATTTGTACAACGCGTGTTGTTGCAGGTGTTGGTTTCCCACAATTTTCTGCGGTGTTGGAAGTTGCTGAAGCGATAAAAGGCTCTGGAGTTCCTGTAATTGCAGACGGTGGAATTCGTTACACAGGAGATATTCCTAAAGCAATTGCTGCTGGAGCAGATACAGTAATGTTAGGGTCGCTTTTAGCGGGAACTAAAGAAAGTCCTGGCGAAACCATTATTTACGAAGGCCGAAAGTTTAAATCTTACCGTGGTATGGGTTCTGTAGAGGCCATGAAGCAAGGCAGTAAGGATCGTTATTTCCAAGATGTGGAAGATGATATTAAAAAATTAGTTCCTGAAGGTATTGTAGGACGTGTACCTTACAAAGGAGAGTTGTTTGAAAGTATACACCAATTCATCGGCGGCTTGCGCGCTGGTATGGGTTATTGTGGAGCAAAAGATATAGATACATTAAAAGAAACAGGACGTTTTGTAAAAATTACAGCAAGTGGTATTAATGAAAGTCACCCACACGATGTAACGATTACAAAAGAAGCGCCAAACTATTCTAGGTAAAGAATCAAGAATTAGCAATATGCTCTAAGGCATCGACGAAATAATCGATGTCTTTTTTTGTGATATAAATTCCAAAAGAAATCCGAACACCATTTAAGCCATAGGATGACATTGGCCTGGTGTCAATACCGTAATCTTCAAACAGACGATTTTTGACTTTAGATACAGGTTGCCCAACAATTTCTAGCGTTTGTATAGCACAAGATAATTGGTCGTTTCCTGGTGTTTTTAGTTTAAACTTAGAATTATCTTTCACCTTATCTCTAAAGTAGTTTTTAAGCGCATAGGAGCGTTTTGTGATTTTTTCACCACCAATGGCATTATGAAAAGCTACAGCATCTCCCAGACCTAAATACTCTGGTAAGTTCCTGGTATTGTAATTTTCTAATCGCCGTATGCTTTTGTCTTTATGTCCTTTGGCAACTATTAATGGTTTTAAGTGATACTGACTTTCTTTTTTTGCATAAAACACAGCAATACCTTTTGGCGCAAAGAGCCATTTGTGTGCGCTAGCAGTAAAAAAATCACAATCTAAGTCTTTAAGATTAATGCTCAACATACCTGCAGTTTGGGCACCATCTACAGCTACTAAAATACCTTTTTTATGAGCCATTTCACTAATCTCTTTCACAGGCATAATCATGCCATTGGTATTCACAATATGGCATAGGTTTATCACTTTTGTTTTTGGCGTAATAGCATTTTCGTATATCGATACTATCTCATTTATTGTTTTTGGAAGTAAAGGTAATTTTGGACGCACTAATGTTACGCCTTTAGTTTCTTGCCAAACTTCCCAAGGAATGTATGCGCTTGTATGGTCATGATTAGATAATATAACTTCATCGCCAGATTGTAAATCCATACTTTTTGCAATGAGATTCATGCCTTCTGTGGTGTTGTGTGTTACCGCAATTTCTTCTTTATCTACGAGGAATAAATCTGCAAGTTTTTTACGCACTTTTTCTTTTTCATCTTGCCATGCACCCCACATGTAGCGTGACGGAAAGCCATCTAAAGTTGCTCTATAACTATTGGTTGCACCTTGCACTGATATTGGTGACGGCCCTAATGATCCATTATTAAAATAGTATAAGTCATCTGCAAAATGAAACTGAGCTTTTATCGTTTCCCAGAAATCTTCGGAGTCATCTTTTAAATTAAAATTGTTAAGAGGTTTTAGGCGTTTTTTATTCTCTGCGTAGAGTTGAGGTATTATTAAACTTGCTGTGGCACCAGCGGTAATTTTTTTATAAATGAACGACGATTTGTAGAACTCATGCAGTGTGCTATTTAAAAGAGCGTTAAAGCTATAGAATATAATTTAAAATTAGAAGTCAAATTTTAATTTGGTTTTGTAGCCGATAAGAGCATTTTTACAATCGAATCTATATCATTGTGATTTTCTTTTTTTATCACATATAAATAAGTCCTTGGCTGTTTTAATTTTAAATTTGGTGAGCTTTGTGCTAATTGTGCCCATTGTTCTTGAATAACATTTTTTATTAATGGCGTGGCGTTCTCGTATCCCATAAAAACAATGTGATCAACGGCTACTTTATCAAATAAAATATTAATTTCAAAAGCGCAGCCCTTGTTGGCTTCCGAAAAACCGCGTAAATCCATTAGAATGACATCAGCTGAGTTTACTAAGCCATCAACGGCTTGTTTCCAAGTATTATCATAACACATTACAGGAACTTCTTTAAAGGTATTATCTAGTTTAGTTGGTTTTTTTTCTAATTTTTGCATACGCTTTGTAAGCGCATCGGAACTACTCATAAATTGATGTTTCATGCGGATGAGGTCAAACATTAACATCATAGTATTTCCTATAATTAATAAAAATACAAAGCCTCCAAATAGATTTATTTCGTCATCTTTATTTTGATCTGTAACTATTGTATAAAGAAAAAATACTGTAAGAATATAAAAGGGAAAACATATAATTAAAACGGCGTTTCCAGCTAACCTTAAAAAAAGAAGGGTCTGCGACAGTAAAATAGTTTCCAAAATGTCTCCAAGATTTTACTAGATTGTTAAATGTAAATGTCGAAGTCTTCCCGATTAAAAAAAACACGTAAAATTAAAAGTTTAGTATTTATTTGTTGCCTTCCAGATTTTCTTAACCAGAACCACAAAGCAAGATGTAGTGCTACAGTAGCAAATAGATAAACATTCATGTCTAATAAACCAAAAAATAAAGTATGCATTAAGACAAGTATTCCTATGACTCGAGGCCAAAAACCTTGAAAAGGATAAAAAATTGTTTTTAAAATAGGTTTAAAAAAGCCTAAGGCACTTTTACCGTAGGCAGCAAATTGATGTCTACCTCCCAAAAACTGCAAGATTGTCCATGTCAGGAAGAAATAAACAAAAAGGCGATAAGTCATCATAGACGTTGTCATAGACATGCCACTCTCTACATAAGTAAAAGTGTAACAAAATACATGTAAAACGCTAATTAAAAGGTTAATAATAAATACGCGGTTAATACTTGATTTGGCCTGTTTATTTAAGGCTTTTACATGAGGTCCTAGGTTATTAATTTCCGAATCAATATATACTTCTTTTACCTCTAAAGATTCAGGTGCAGGAATTTCCAATTCTCGTACGTTTTTGTTCGAAGAAACTAACTGTTTCTTAGATTCGGATAGCATTAGTTTATTGAGACGACGTATTAATAAAGCTCTTGTTATAAGAGCAATTATAGCTGCTATGATGAGTATCATTAATCTTAATGCTAAGCCTTGTGCTACCTGAGCTTCGCTAGGTACCTCTTGCGCTTTAATAGAAGTTGTACCTACAAAAAATAGAATAAATGTAAGAACATACCTATGAAAAGAATTACTTGGCAATAGATTTTTATTAAACATAATAGCAATGGATTAATGGGTTTAGGTAACAGCTAATTTAGCTAAAATAAAGCACTTAAAAATTTACAATTAGTGCAAATGTACCTTAACTTTTTTTTTTGGATTTTCATGCATTTATCATTTTAGATTTCATTGTATCTTTACATTTCTTATGAAAAAAAAGCAAGTCGTTATTGTTGGTGCTGGTATTGCAGGTATTGCTGCCGCAATTCGTTTAAAAGCGCAAGGGCATATGGTTAGTGTTTTTGAGGCAAATGCATACCCTGGAGGCAAGTTAACTGCGTTTTCTGAAAAAGGCTACCGTTTTGATATGGGGCCGTCTTTATTTACTATGCCGCAGTTTGTAGAGGATATATTTGAAACAACTCAAAAAGACATCTCCCATTATTTTCAATACAAAAAGAAAGCTGTTGTTTGTAATTATTTTTACGAAGATGGTACAACCTTTTCAGCTGTTGCAGATGAAGCAACGTTTGCTAAAAATGCTTCAGAAATCTTTAATGTAGAAGCTGAAGACCTGCAACGTTATTTTAAACAAAGCAAAAAGAAATACGATTTAACAGCGTCATTGTTTTTAGAAAAATCGCTTCATAAGTTTAACACATATTTGTCTAAAGATACTTTGAAAGCGATATTCAATGTGAATAGTCTAGATATAGATAAAACTCTTGACGCCTATAATTCTAAAATGCTTAAGGATGAACGTTTGGTGCAATTCTTTAATCGTTTTGCGACTTATAATGGGTCATCGCCTTATCAAACACCAGGTATTATGTCTATGATTCCCCATTTAGAGCAATATTTTGGGACGTATTTTCCAAAAGGCGGTATGCATTCCATTACCATGAGCTTGTTTCAATTGGCAAAAGATATTGGTGTAGATTTTTACTTTAATACCAAGGTAAATAAAATTGTAACCCAGAGGAAAAAAGTCATTGGTGTTGAAACAGAAAATGGACTCACGGACGCTGATATTGTAGTCTCAAATTCTGATGTTGTCCCAACCTATCGTAATCTTTTAAAAGACCATAAAGCACCTGAAAACATATTACAGCAACCAAGAAGCAGTTCTGCATTAATTTTTTACTGGGGTATAAAAAAAGAGTTTCTGCAGTTAGACTTGCACAACATATTTTTTTCAGATAATTACAAAACAGAGTTCGATTATATTTTTAATAAAAAGGATGTCTATAACGACCCAACTGTTTACATCAATATTTCGTCTAAGGATGAAAAAGGAGATGCGCCTCAAGGCTGTGAAAATTGGTTTACAATGGTCAATGTTCCAAGTAATACTGGGCAAGATTGGGATGAAATAATTAAGCGAACACGCAAAAATATAATCACAAAAGTGAGCCGATTACTTGGAGAAGATATTTCGGAACTTATAGAATACGAAGCCATTTTAGACCCAAGAACTATTGCGTCTAAAACGCAAAGTTACCAAGGCGCATTGTACGGTGCGTCTAGTAATAACAAGTATGCCGCATTTTTAAGACACCCCAACTTTAAATCAAGCATAAAGAATCTTTATTTTTGTGGAGGTAGTGTTCATCCTGGTGGCGGCATTCCCTTGTGTTTATTATCAGGAAAAATAGTATCAGAACTTATTGAAAAAGCCAACTAATGTTTGATAAAAAATTTAAATTCCATTTTTCCATTTTCTTGATATGGCTATTCAGTATCTCGGGCATATTTGGCATTCTTTCAGAAGAACATTCACAGTGGTTTTTGAGCATGACACCACTAAACTTATTGTTAACCTTTATAATTCTTCTTATAAATATTGACCCTGTTAAACCAAAAATAATAATTGCTCTTAGTATTCCTTTTTTCTTAGGATTTATTACAGAAGCTTTAGGTGTTAATTATGGACTCATTTTTGGTTCTTATGCTTATGGAGAAAATTTGGGCTACAAAATCTTTGGAGTGCCAATAATGATTTGTGTTAATTGGGCTTTACTGACTGCTGCAACGGCTGATATTGCCATATTTTTTACTAAAAACCGAATAATCTCTGCATTTATTGGTGGTGCATTAATGACGATTTTGGATTTGCTTTTAGAAGTATCTGCACCGAGGTTCGATTTTTGGGAATTCGAAGGAGGTGTTGTTCCTCTTCAAAATTATATAGGCTGGTTGGTTACTGCATTTATAGCGCATTTGGGCTATCAGTATTTTGATATAAAAACCAACAAGACTATTTCTTGGCATATATTAATATCCATTGCATTATTTTTTGCAGTGTTTTTATTTTTTTAATTTGAAAGTTTACGATTACATCATATTAGGTGCAGGTGCATCAGGATTAATGCTCGCTTATCGCATGGCGAATGACTCCTTCTTTAATGATAAATCCATTCTTATTATAGATAAAGAAAAAGAAAAGGGCAACGACCGAACCTGGTGTTATTGGGAAAAAGAAAAAAAAGGTGAGTGGGATAACATTCTGCATAAAACCTGGAGTACTATTTTCTTTGGTGGCGAGACGTTTCAAAATATAATTGATATTTTGCCATATACCTATAAAATGATTCGAAGTGAAATCTTCTATGCCTCGCTCTGGGAAACTATAAATAGAAAAAGTAATATTAAATTTATTCAGGCTTCAGTGGAAAAATACAATCATAAAACTCATGTTGAAGTTTCTACTTCTGCTGGGAATTATGCATCAAAGCAATTGTTTAATAGCCTTCCGGATACTTCATTTTTAAAACAAGATAGGTATCCCGTTTTACAACAGCATTTTGTAGGGTGGTTTATTAAAACGAAAACCGATGTCTTTGATGATGCTGTAGCTACATTTATGGATTTTACAATCCCACAAAAAGGCAATACCCGTTTTATGTATGTCTTGCCAATAGATAAACAAACAGCGTTATTTGAATATACATTATTCTCTAAAAACCTTTTAGAACTTGCGGAATATGAAGCGGCAATAAAAAACTATTTGGAGCATAAGAATATTAAGGATTATGAGGTTATTGAGACCGAGAAGGGCTCTATACCAATGACGTCTTATAAGTTTTCAAAATTAAATACTAAAGCAGTATTAAATATTGGTACTGCTGGGGGCTGGACAAAAGCCAGTACAGGTTATACATTTAAGAATACAACAAAAAAAACCAAAGCTTTGGTTGAGTTTATAAAGTATAATGACGACTTATCTAAGTTTTCAAAAAAGGATAAATTTTGGTTTTATGATCTATTATTCTTAGATGTTTTGGCAAATGAAAATGATAAAGGAGCAGCGCTTTTTACGTCTTTATTCAAAAAGGCTAGAACAGAAACTATTTTAAAATTCTTAGATGAAGACACTTCTGTTTTTGAAGATTTGAAGATAATTACTTCAGTGCCATCAAAGCAATTTGTAAAAGCCTTGTTAAGGCGTTTGTTTTAACCTATGTAAACCTGTCCGCGATGCGGTCTTAAAGCATCTCGTATAGGTTTCATTTTATCCTCATCGATTACTAAATAAGCAATACTGTGAACTTCATTTAAGTCTTCTTTTTCTGTAATGCTAATATCTAGTTTTTCGATAGCAATGTATTCTTTAAGATGAATAAGGTGATGCTCAGCTGTTTTTTGCGCCGTCGGACCTCTAAAATCCCAGATAAGTTTCAGTTTTCGCATGGTTTTTACTTATTGTTAATGCAAAGGTAATTGTAATAGATTAATCTTATCTATTCTTAAGGCTTATTAATATTGCAAAATGGACGATTTATCTTATTTTTGTTTGTCTTCATTAAGAGATTAAATTCAATTAGATTTTCAATGAAAAATAAATTTATGCAAATAAAAAGGCTAAGTGTTTTAGGTTTACTTTTTTATTTAAATATTGCCTTTGCTCAGAAGGAAGAACCATTACTTACTATTGAAGGAGACCCTGTGTATGCAGAAGAGTTTTTGCAACTTTACAATAAGAACTTAGATTTGGTTAAAGATGACGCTCAAAAAGAAGTTGATAATTATTTAGAGTTGTTTGTCAATTATAAATTAAAGCTAAAAGAAGCATTAAGCTTAGGTTTAGATAAAGACGCAAATTATAAGCGTGAGTTTGAAAACTATAAAAAGCAACTTGTAAAAAATTATATTTCGGATAATAAAGTAACGGAAACCTTAGTTAAAGAAGCTTATGATAGAATGCGTTATGATATTAAAGCTTCCCATATTTTAGTTTTGGACAATCCGGAAGTTGAAGATACATTAATAGCATATAATAAACTTCTTGATTTCCGAAAAGTATTAAAAAGTGAAGGCTTTGCAGCAGCTAAAGAAAAATACCATGACGGCACAACTATTTTAGTTGAAGATTTAGGCTATTTTTCTGCGTTTAAGATGGTCTATGATTTTGAGTCTATGGCATACAAGACCAAGGTAGGTGAAGTTTCTATACCTTTTAAAACACAGTTTGGCTATCATGTTGTTAAAATAGATGACAAGAGACTTTCTCGTGGTACTGTTACGGCGGCACATATCATGGTCTCTTTAAAACAAAAAGATAGCACTGTAGATGCTAAAGAACGCATAGACATGATACATAATAAATTGCAGCAGGGCGAAGATTTTGATGCCCTAGCAAAACAATTTTCTGATGATAAAAGTTCAGCAAGGAGTGGAGGTAAATTAAGACCTTTTAAAAGTGGTCAACTCTCTTCAAGTACTTTCGAGGATGCTGCATTTGCTTTAGAGTATCAAGGAGATGTCACACCACCTGTAAAAACAGAATACGGTTGGCATATCATAAAACTTCTTAAAAAAGAACCTATTCAATCCTATAAAGACATAAAACCAACACTACAAGCACGGGTAAAACGTGATTCTCGATCCAAGCTTATAAATAGTGCTATGGTAAAAGAATTGGCTCAACGTTATCGCATTGTTAAAAATAAAGCTACAAAAGCTTATTTCAAACCAATACTAGAAAATGCGTACTTTTCAGGGAAATTCAATATTCCGGAAAATTATATTGGGAGTGATAGTGTAATTACTGTCAACGATTCTGTTTATAGTAACAACGATTTTCTTCAGCATTTAAAATCCAAACAACGTGATTACATGAGGCAAAAAACCTCGATCAATAAAGTTTTAGATAAAGAATTAAATGCCTTTTATGAGCAATCTGTTTTAAATTTCAGAGAAGAAAACTTAGAAAACGAAAATCCAGAATTTGCAAGTATCCTCAAGGAATACAAAGACGGTTTGCTATTGTTTGCGTTAATGGAAAAAGAAATATGGAATAAAGCCTCCAAAGACACCTTGGGTTTACAAGCATTTTATAATGCTCATACATCTAATTACCAATGGAAAGATAGAATAACGGCGTCTATTGCTTCTACATCTTCAGAAGCTTTAGCTAGAAAGATAAAGGGCGAATTTGAAAAAGGAAAAAGTAAAAATGAAATAGAAGAAGTTTTAAATACTGAGAAAGAACAAAAGACAATTTTTACTACAGCAACATTTGAAAAGAATGACCAAAAATTACCAGAAGGGTTACAATTTAAACTTGGTGTATCGGATGTTTATGAGCATAACGGAGGCTTTCATGTTTTTAATATTTCTGAGGTTTTACCTTCTAGTGGGAAAAAATTAGAGGAAGTGCGTGGCCGGGTTATTAATGATTATCAAAATAAAATTGAAAAAGATTGGCTCGAAGGGCTAAGAAAAAAGTTTAAAGTCGAGGTAAACCAAAAAGTATTATCAAAATTAAAATCTAAAATATCTAAGTAATTGAGATATAAAAATATTATAATAATTGGCATTGTTTTGACTTTATTAAGTTGCGATGCATTTAAAAAAGACGACGCTACTAATGCAGTAGCTCGTGTTAATGACGTGTATTTGTACAAGAAGGATTTAGAAGAAATAATACCAAAAAACATATCTAAAGCGGATAGTACATTATTAGCAAATAGTTTTATAAACAGCTGGGCTAAAAACTTACTATTGTTAGACAAAGCAAAGCTCAATTTGCCTGAAAAACAGCAAGAAGATTATAATAAGCTGGTAAAACAATACGAGACAGATTTGTATACTAAAGCCTATTTAGAAGCTTTGGTAAAAAGAAGTATTGATACTGCAATAACGTCATCAGAAGCAGAAGAAATATATAAAGCCAATCGAGAGTCTTTTAAGCTAAACGATGATTTGTTGAAATTACGTTACATCAGTCTACCACAAAACTCCGTTAATATAGAAATCATAGAAGCCAAGTTTAAAAACTTTGATAATAATGATAAGGTGTATTTAGACTCTATTGCGGTACAGTTTAAATCTTATTCTTTGAGAGATTCTCTTTGGGTAAAGGCATCTCAAGTCATTCAAAAGATTCCCGCTGTCAATTC
>ENA-OUOG01002296-OUOG01002296.1-marine-metagenome-genome-assembly--contig:-NODE-2296-length-20111-cov-6.094989_pt1 | contig 20111 bp, 10 predicted proteins | sample MGYA00248635_ERZ508505 | MGnify/ENA primary metagenome ERZ508505 (study PRJEB26176, sample SAMN06267871) | marine metagenome | isolation source: Saanich Inlet, British Columbia, Canada | place: Pacific...
GGGATGCCGCAGATGGGTGGGATGCCGCAGATGGGTGGGATGCCGCAGATGGGTGGGATGCCGCAGATGGGTGGGATGCCGCAGATGGGTGGGATGCCGCAGATGGGCGGCATGCCGCAGATGGGTCAGCCCGCGTACGGCGGCATGGGGCAACAGCATCATCAGATGGGGGTAAATCAGTTTGGCGGCCCCCAGCAGCAGCAGCAGCAGCAGCAGCAAAACAACCCTTTCTTGTAGAGCCGCGTCTTGACGCGACGGGAGACGTGCGACTTCGCGAAAAGCTTGACGTGACGAATGAAACGCTTAAACGATGATATCACACGCGTTTCGCTCCACGACTTTACCGGACACCCTCTCGACTCGACTCCGCGGTGAATTCGCGCCGGCGCCGCGGTGACCGAAAAAACCTCTCGGAAAAACCTTGGAGGTGTCGTCGTGCTGTTGCTTGCGGTGGACACACTCCCGCGCGCACACGCGCGATGGCCGCCGTCATGGCCGCGTCGCGAACGGTGACGACGCTGTGTCGTCCCTCGCCCTCGGCGCACCGCCGCGCGGCCCCCGGCGATCGAGCACGGATCCGAGGCGCTCACCCGGGATCGTTCGCTACGGGGTTTCGTCTCTCCGGTGGGCACCGCCGTGACGCCTCCTTGACGTGCGCGCGGCGGCGAGCCCTCCCGTTCGCTCCCAAGCGCTTCCTCGCGACGCGCACGCGCGCGACGGACGACGCGGCGTCGGGCGCTTCAGGCGATGGGACCTCCTCGGACGGTTTACCCCCGAAGGATGCGCAGCGCGTCGTCTTGGTGTGCGCGCTCGCCATGCTCCTGGCGTCCGCAGACCGCACCATCTTCTCGCTCGCCTCGCTGGCGATCGCCAGCGACCTGAACCTGTCCATGACCACCGTCGGTATCCTGCAGAGCGCGTTCCTGTGGGGCTACGGCGCGACCCAGGTCGTGGGCGGCGTCGCCGCTGACGCGCTGGGCGGCGCACGAGTGTTACTGTTCGGGTTACTGCTCTGGAGCGTCGCCGTCGCCGCCATCCCCGCCAGCGCGGCGTCCCCGTTTCCGGTGGCCACCCTGGTCGCCGCGCGCGCGCTGTTCGGCGCCGCGAGCGGGTGCGCCGTCCCCGCGGCCGCCGCCGCGGTCGCCGCGTACGTCCCCCGGGACAGGAAAAGCGTCGGTCTCTCCACCGTCTTCGCCGCCTTCAACTGCGGGAGCGCGTTTGGGTTGGCGCTCGCGGGAGGCGTCATCGCCGCCCGCGGATGGCAGTCCGTGTTCACGGCGTTCGGGGGGCTGGGAGTTATGTGGGCGGCCGCGGGCTTCGCGCTGTTACCCGAGGCGGCGAAGAGACGAAAGCACGGACGGACGCCTTCTACGGAAACGCGCGAGGAAACAAATGAAACAAAAAACGAGGATCGCACAGGGTGGCTCGACGCGGTCCTTCAAACGCCGCGGTGGCTTCTCGGCCAGCTCGCGGCGCTCGCGTGGTGCCACGCGTGCGTGAACTTCGGTTTCTTCCAGCTCCAGTCCTGGCTACCGGCGTACATGTCACGCGACCTGGGGTTCACACTGGGCGGCTCCGGCCTCGTCGCCGCCGTGCCCTGGTTCGTGTGCGCGGCGGCGAGTTTCTTCTCCGGGAAGTACGCGGACGCCGCCATCGAAAACGGCGCCGAGCGATGGCGAGTGCGCCGCGTCGCCATGCGCGTCGCGACACTCGGGCCGTGCGTCTCGCTCTTCTCTCTGGCGCTTCTCAACAAAATGGGGTTCCTCGGCGGTTCCGGATCCGCCACCGCGCTCGCCGTCGCGCTGGTGGCATGCACCCTGGCCACGCAGGCGGTGGCCATCGCGGGCTTCCACGCGTACCTGCAGGATGTCGCGCCGGCGCGCGCCGGGGCGTTCCTCGGCGTCACGAACACGCTCGGCGTCGGCGCCGGCATCGCCGCAAACGTCGCGACGGGCGCGATTCTGCAAAAGACGGGCGCGTTCGACCTCGTGTTCGTCGTCACCGCGGCGGTGTACCTCAGCAGCGGGCTGGTGTGGGAGAAGAACATGCGCGGGAAACCTCTGTTCCCGGCGTAGGGCGCGATAAAAAGCGAGTCGACAGTCGCGCGAACGCGCGAGCGAGGCGATAGGCTAAAGTCGTCTCGTAGACGACGACGATGAGTCGAAAAATGATGACAGTATCGTACGACGCGTTTCGTCGTTCACAAGACGCGCGCGAGGTTTCGCGCGCGTTCATTCCTAAGGGTGCTATGAACTAAAAAAGGGGTCTTTCCCGATGTTCGTGTCTCTTCGCCGAGTATCGCCTCACGCGCGCGCGAACAGGAGTTTCCGCCGTGGCGAGAGCTGCGCGTCGATCCCGGAGGCGTCGCGCCGGCGCCACACGGAGAGCGCGCGCTCCGACGCGGGCGCCGCCGTTCGACGCGAGAAGCGCCCCGGGGAAACCCAAACCCCGGGGGCCTCCGCGACCGGCGTCTCCGCCGCCCCGGCGCACGCGTGGCTCTCCGCGAGCGCGTTTTCCGCGCCCGTCCCGAGCGGCGACGCGTCCACCGCCGCGTCCGTCTCCGACGCCGCCGACCCCTCCGTGAAGGGCTCGGGCGCGACGGTGAACCCCTCGGGCGCGCGCAGCTTCTCCGCCCACACCCGCTCCGTCTTCTTCTCGTCGTAGATGGACATCGCCGCGCGCATGCCCTCGTACGTGCTGAACCACACCACGCCCTGCTGCAGCGAGTCCGCGAGGCGGATGCGCGTCACGCGCACGGCAGCCATGCCCAGCTTCGCCGCCGCCGCCGCGCTGTCGGCGGCGACGGCGCGCTGCAGCAGCTTCCCGCCGTACAGCGGCGACATCGCCAGCACCGTCGTCGCCGTCGCCGCCGCCGCGCACAGCGCGCCGGTGGCGGCGCCGTCCATCACCGCCTTCATGCGCGTCTTGGGGACGCGCGCGATGGCTGAGCCCTCGGGCAATCTCAGCACGCGCTCCTGCTGCGCGCGCGCGAGGTGCTCCTTGAACCGCTGGAACAAACCCCACTCGATCATGCAGTGCGCGGCGATGGGAAGCGCGCGCGCCGCCAGCGACGCCGCCGGCATCGCCTGCAGCGGCCCGCCCAGTTTGGACACCAGCAGAGGCGTGGCGACGTTCGCGCTGCCCACGGCTATGAGCGAGGGCATGCCCGCGCTCGAGGCCAGGCGCATCGTGCACCCGTAAATCAACGACGGGCCGAGCACGCCCTTCGCGCCGCCGCCGGCGGCGGCGAGCATCTTGCGCGAAGTCACCGCGACGGCGCGCTCGTATCCGTGCGCCCAACCCTTGTACAAAAACCGCGAGGACTTGAGAAACGCGCCAACCTTGTCCTTGTTCTGCGCCAGCGTCGCGAGGCCGTTCGCGGTGGCGTACACCGAGCAGTCGGCTGTCGGTGAGAGCGATCGAAAGGGGAGCGAGGCGGTCAACTCGGCGAACCGAATGCGTTTTACGTCTCAGCGCGCTCGAAACGAAAATTTCGCAGATCCGCTTTGATCGTGTCGACGTGGGTCTCGCGGTGCTCAGCGCAAAACGCGTTTCGAGCGGAAATCCAGCGCGGTGATTGGCTGTCGCGAACCGCCGAGCGCAGGATTGCGAAAAACGGCGTGAAGACGCGCGCGACCGTCGCGGCGCCTCGGCGCGGGCGACCGAGCGGCGCGCCCGCGGAGCGGGGGGTCGGAAACGCACCTATGAACTTGACATTTTGAGGCGTCGCGAGGTTATCGCGCAGAAGCTCCTGCGCCGCGAACCCCATGGTACGGGGGATAAGCGCTCACGCGTTTTCTTCACGCGTTTCTTTCTAACAAACGCGTTAACGCACGCGGGGATCTTCCACCTCCGCCTCGCGGAACCTCCAAACTCTGAGGGTTCCGGAGGCTGGACGCGGACCGAGAGCGCCGAGCGCTCCGGGACCCGGGGCGCGCGCGAGGCGCCGCGAGCGGAAGAGCCCGGGCTGCGCGTGCAGGAGTGGCCGCCACATGTGGGAACCCCAAGAAAACCAGACGCACGCGTTTTCGCAGACATTGATCGTTTGATCCTCGCAGCCTCGGATCGGGATTATCGGGTTGGGCATTTCACAAAGAGGCTTAAAACGCGCTTTTATTATGCGCGTCACCGTCGCGCGCCGAGCTCGCTCAAGACGCGCCTGTCGATTTCGTCCTCGCTGTCGCCTTCCTCGTCGCTCAGGCTGAGTCGCCGCCGGCTGGACGGCGACGCCCCCGCGGGCGTCGCGCGGTCGGACCGGCCCGCGCTCCGGAACAAAAGCGCGTCGTCGTCCGAGTCCGAGTCCGAGTCCGAGCGCGACGCGACGTCTCGGTTTTCGTCTCTGAAAGCGCTCCCGCGCGGAGACGTTTCGGGTCTTCGCGCCGCCGCCTCTTTTGGCGTCGAGAACGACGCGTCGTCCTCCTCCTCTCCGCTCCGATCGCCGTCGCCGTCGTCCTTCTCGAGCTTCTCCGCGGCTTCCCGCGTCTTCTCGCGCCATTTCCGCGCGGCGGCGCGCACCGGGCTCCGCGGGTCGGCGCCTTCTGTGAGCGCCTCGAGCGACGCGCCGAGCGTCTGCCACTGCCGGAACACGGACGCGTCCACTGTTCGGTTCTCGCCGTACACCGACCCGATGACCGTCTCCGTGGAGTCCGTGATCAACCCGATCGCCCCAGCGATGTCCCCCTCGAAGGCTTGCCAGTACCAGTCCAGGAACCACGACGTTAAAAGCCGCTTGGACGTCACGCATCGTTTCAGCGTCTCCTTCCGCGTCTCCACCTCGTCGCAAAACGCGCACCACTGGTCAAACACGCTCTGGGTATAAATGCGCCGGCTCTTGGCGTACGCCTTGTGTACCAATCGACTCGTGCGCTTGTAGTACGCCACGTACTCGGTCCACCCGGAAAAGGCTGCTCTTTTAGACCGCTCGACCCTCACGGCGGTCTTCACCGCGAAGTGCGACGCCGCCGCTGAACGCTTCACGCGATCCAAATCGACGCTCGCCTTCCACGATCGCCACGCCGCGGCGACGAATCGGCGCGTCCACGCCTTGGCGGCGCGGCGCATCTTCGCGCGCGACGACAAGTCGTCCGCCGCGGCGAGACGCCAAGACTCGAACCGACAACGAAGACGCACGACGTTCAGTTTCCGCGCGGCTCGCGCGGCGACCGCGCGCGCGCGTGCGCGATCCTCCGCCAGGCGCCACCAATGACGTAACGCGCCGCGCGTCGCGACCCGCTCGAACCGGGTTCGGCCGCGCGCGACGAGCGCGTCGTGTCTCTGGCGTTCGCGCGTCGCATCCAGCCACTTGTCGAAGGCGCGCGCCGCCACGGAGGCGCGTATGCGCGACACCGCGCGCGCCGCGCGTCTGCGGTAGGAAATTAAAGACCTGGTCTCGTCGAACCACGCGCGCCAAACGGTCTCGGCGCGGTCGCTCGCGCGCCGCGCCGCGAAGCGGATAGAGCGCGCGAGTAAAGCCTCGTGTCGCCTTTTTAACTCGAACCAATCGCGCCACGCGTTCCACGCGCCGTAAAGCTTGACCTTTCCCATCTTCCGCAAAACGCCGGAGACCACCGCGCGGTACTCCGCCGCGTCGTCCGTGGCCTCGCGCCAGCGCGCCAGCGCGGACGCCAGCCGGAGCGCGCCCATGCGGCGCACCACGCGCCGCGCGAACGACGCGCGCCGCGCGAGGTCCTGCGTCCGGAACCGCCACCCGCGAAAGGCGCGCGCGAGCGTTTTATGGAGCGCGGGCGCCAAGACGGAGTGCGCGAGCGCGCGCTGGCGCGCCGAGCGGGTCGCGCCGTGCGCCCACGCGCGGAACGCGCGCGCGGCGGACCTGTGCGTGACGCGCCACACCAGCGCGCGCGCGCGCCTGGTCTGCGCTTTCGAGCGCGCGGCGGCGTCGCGCCACCCCTCAAACGCCGAAGCCGTCTCGGCGCGGCGCCAGCGCTCGACGACGGCGGTCACCTTCGCGCGGCGCCGCTTGAGGTCGCTCGCGTTATCGCGCCAGGTGCGGAACGCCTTGTGCGACGCCAGGCGCGTGATGCGCACGGCGAAGAGCATGGCGTTATCGCGCGCGGCGAGCACGTACATCACGGTGGTGGCCCACTCAGCGAACGCGGCGTGCAGGTCGCGCCGGCGCCACTTCTTCACCACCGCCGACGCTTTCCGCCTCGCCTGCGCGCGCCGCGCGCAGACGAACCGCCACCGCTCGAGCGCCTTGGCCTGGGCGACGCCGTTCCAGCGCGTCACGATCCGCCGGGACAGCGCCGCGACGCGTTTCGCGCGCGACGCGCGCGCGCCGGAGGCGGCGCTCCACAGGCGGAAGGTCGACCGCAGCGCGCTCCGGTCGAACCGGCGGCTCAGCACGGCGAGCACGTGTCTGTCCCTTCTCTCCGTCCGCGCCGCGCGCGCCCAGGCGAGAAACGACGCGTGTTGCTCGCGGTTCAGCACGCGGAGCACCAGCTGCGACAGACGCTCGCGGCGGCGTCGTTTCCCGGCCGCCACGGTACGCCACGCGTAGAACGTGTTCGCGGTCGCCGCGCGCGTCCACCGCTCGTACGTCTTGCGCAGAATACCGCGCAGGCGCCTCCGCTCGCGCGTCCGCTCGCGCCAGCCCGCCACGGCGCGCGACGCGGAAAAAAGCCGCATCTTCCCCGCCGCGCGTCGCTGCAGCGCCGCGATGAGCCTCTCTTGCCGCTTCGCGTCCGCGTCCGCGAGCGTCGCGCGCTTCCAGACGCCGAACGCGCGGCGCGTCGCGCCGCGGTCGGCGACGTGGATGGACCGCGCGACGGCGCGTCGAGCGACGCGGCGAGCGCGCGCGCGGTCTCGCCACGCCGCCGTCGCCTTGGCCAGCCGCGCGTTGGCCAGCCGCCCCGCGGCGCGGCGCATGGCGACCCGCCGGCGTCTTTTCTGGAACGCCTCCACGCGCCACTTGGCGAACGCATCTTGGGTCCACCGTTTGAAAAACGTGGCGCGCACCATCCGCACCACCTTCTTTCTCTGCGCCAAAGACGCGTCGCGCGCGTCGCGCACCTGGGTGCCGTAAAACGAGGCGTCCCCGATCCACTCCTGCCTCGTTTTACTCACCTCCCCCCTGAACCCCTCGAGCATTAAACGCATCTCCTCCCGTAAATCGAGCATCTGAGCCTCCACCTCTTTGCGCGCGCGAACTTCTTTCAACACGAACGCGCTCCACTCCTTGATCAACACGCCGGACATCGAACGAAGCGCGTGCGTCTGTTCCTCGCCCGCGGACGGCGTGAGCGATTCGCGCGCGAAACCGGAGGGCGAGGAACGGACGTACGGCGCGCGATGGACCTCGGACTTGGCCGCCGACGCGGCGGCGCGCCCGATCTCGTCCTCGTGGAACGCCACTTTGCGTTTAACGGGTCGAGACGTTCTCGACCCACTCGGTGAGTCCGGTGGGTCCCGCGGTGGGTCCCGCTCGTCATCCTCTCGAGAACCGCGGTCGGCGTCGCGCGCCAATACGCCGTCGCTTTCGCTTTCTCTTCGCCTTCGCGGAGATCGCGGCGATCCCTTCGTCCCGTCGCCTTTTTCTTGTCGCTCCGCCGAGCCCGCAGGCGACGTTTTCGCCTTCGCGCCGCGAGGCGGCGTGCCGGTGAGCATCTCCGGCGGCACGCGCGTGACGGTGACCCTCAGCACGCACGACGGCAGGCGGCGATTGCGCAGGCGGAGCGTCGCGGACGTCCAGCCCGGCTCGTTCGGTTCATCAAACGTCTCCCACTGCTCGTTCACGCCGTGGTTCCGGTTGAAGAAGCACAGCCGGCCCCTGCCTCGGTGCCTCGCCTGCAGCAGCTTCCCGTCGCACTGCGCGTCCGAGCGGAAGCCCAAGAACTTGCCCTGGCGCACCACCACCAGGTGCGTCGCGGGGTCCGCCACGGATGCCGCATCCTCCAGCGCGCTCAGCGCGAACCCGACAGCCTCGCCGGTCGCCGCGCGGTCCGCGACGTACGGCAGGCCGTCCGCGAGGAACGCCACCGTCTCGCCGGCGCGGAGCGCGCCGGCGGGGAGCGGCGGGTCCGTGGAGCCGGGCCCGATCGCGTCGGCGTTCGCGTCGGGCGCGCGGGTACCGGGATCCTCTTCCCGCTCGTCATCCTCTCGATCGCCGCGGGACTCGATCTCGGCGCGCGTCTCGGATCGGCGCGCTCGAGCGACGCCGAACAGAGCGGACGCAGCCTGCTTCGCCCACCGCTGGTCGCTCATCTCGCCCCGACCGAGCGCCGAGCGGCTCGCCGAGCGCCCGAGTGCTGGCCCCTCTGCCGGAGGCGCGCAGCGAGCTCGTTCAAAAGGCCGAGCTGCCCAGTAGCAACGAAATCAACAACGCTCGCGATTTGGCGTCGAAGCTCGAGCAAACAGTCCGCCAAAAATGTGTGCGTACATTTTAAGACTAAACTCGCGTACGTGTTGCGACTACTGTCGCAACCACTCGAACCTCCGAAGCGTCGACTTCGCGATTCGTGGCTCACAAATAGCGTTATATTATTGGGCCAGAACATCGAGTTCGACGTCATCATCCACAGGTCCATACCATACCATTCTGCACAGAGTCGTGAATACGCGTCTCTGCTGAAGCCATGAGCTCGACAGCAGAGATGGCGGACGTCGCGGCTGGCAAGGCCCAGGCCCAGGCCCAGGCTCAGGCCCGGGGGCAGGATGACGACGCGCCGCCGACTTTTCGCAACGACCCCTTCGGGTGGTACGCGGTCAAGTCCGTGGAACGTCCCCGGCTGGTGTTCTGCTCCGCGTGGTTCGTGATCTTCCTGCTCTGCGCCGCGGGCATGCCCCTGTTCGAGCAGACGGAGAACTCCAACTACGACTGGCTGCTTGGCCGCGAAAAGGTGGTGAGCCGCTCGTACGCGCTCTCCAAGATGCAGGAAGAGACGAGCACGTACACCTCGCTCGCGGAGCGATCGGTGGGGCAGTCGGACCAGCTCCTGCACTTCATGTACGAGAGCCAGGGCGGGGACGATAACCTGCTGAAGCCCTTGATCCTCAAGGAGATCCTCGAGGTGGAGAAGACGTATTTCACCGACAGCAAGTTCGCGACGTACTGCGTCGCGGAGGTGGAAGACGTGGGGACGTGCTCTTCGCGAGCCTCGCAGACGTTCCTCAAGTTTTTCTACGACATCGACATCGTTCGCGACGCCAACAACGAGACCGTCGCCACGGTCACGGAGAGGACGGACCCCATCTCCGGCGCCGCGTACGTCGACACGGAGGCGGGCATTCAGACCGTGATGGCCTCCATCATGGCGGACCCCGATCAAGGACCGATGGCGGCGCTGTTCTTCGACACCGGGTTCAGCGCGGTGAACCTCAAGGCGAACTTCATGCAGTCGTTTTACTTCCTGGGTTTGCCGCTCCAGGGCTACGCCAACCCCAGCGTGCAGCCCGAGGAGCAGCGCAAGCCGGGCAACGAGTACATCATCGAGATGTCCGAGACGCTCAAGAAGCGGTTCGGGATGAAGGAGACCTTCTCCGAGAGCGCGTTTCAGACGGCGGCGACGACGAGCACGACGGATGGCGATTTCAAGATGTACTGGTGGTCTCTCCCCGTGCAGGAGAACGAGTGGCTGGTGCTTTCGGACAAAGACCTGGGCTGGACCATGCTCTCGTTCATCGGCGTCGGCGGGTACGTCGCGTTCCACACCGGCTCCGTCATCATCTCCGCGGTGTCCATGGCCATGACGGTGTTCAGCATCTTCACCGCCTTTTTCTTGTTCCGCGTCGTCTTCCAGGTGACGTTTTTCCAGTTCATCAACTTCCTCATCATCTTCGTCGTGCTCGGCATCGGCGCGGACGACGTCTTCGTGTTCATGGACGCCTTCCACCAGAGCGTGGACGAGCTCAAAGCGAAAGGGATCACCCCGACGCTCCCCAAGCGCATCAAGCACACGATGAAACGCGCGATTCACGCCATCTTCGTCACGTCGTTCACGACGTCCGCCGCTTTCCTCGCCACGGCGCTGAGCCCGCTCATCCCGCTGCGCTCGTTCGGCATCTTCAGCGCGCTGGTCATCTTCTGCGTCTTCTCCATCAACGCCGTCGTGCTGCCCCCGCTGACGGTGATGTACGCGCGGAACATGCTGGGCCGGACATGGCTCGAGTCCGCCAAAGCGATGACCTGCGGGCTGATGCCCATCGCGCCGTTCGAGGACCCGAGCGCGACGCTGCCGGCTGAGTCGAAGGACGTCGCCGTCGTCGGCGAAGTGGGCAAGTACGACATCACCAAGATGCGCCGCACGGAGAAGTTCTTCTACGTGACGTACTTCGACTTCTTGAAGGGCCCCGCGAAGTGGGCGATCCTGCTGGCGTTCGCGGGCCTCTTCGCGGGGGGGGTCGCGACGTGGGTCAGCCTGGAGGTGCCGAAGGACCCCGAGCAGTGGTTCCCGGGCTCGCACATGTTCCAGCAGTACCAGGACATCGGCACGTCGAAGGTGATGCTGGGCGGCGGTGCCGGGAGCGAGCTGGACGTGAACATCGTCTGGGGGCTGAAAGGGCTAAATGACAAAGGCACAGACTCGTGGTTGCCCAGCGACCTGGGCGTGCCCGTGTACGACGCCGCCTTTGACCCGTCCACCGCCGCCGCGCAGGCGTGGCTGATGCGTACGTACGAGGCGCTCAAGACGGCGCCGTGCGACGCCAAGGCGTGCTCCGACGGCGTGCTGGTGGACCCGCTGCGCGCGATCCGCAACGTGCTCGCGGAGACGGACAACAACGGCGCGCTCACGGACGGGTTCTACGTCTGGCTCAGGCAGCAGGACGCGTCGTACGCGGCGGCGCACCCGGTGACGGCGCCGGTGACTGGAAACGACTTCAACGCGAAGATGTGCGCGTACTCCAAGCTGGACGCGACCAAGGTGCGGTACCCCTCGCACGTCGGGTACTACACCGACGACTGTTCCGAGACGCCCACGCCTGCGCCTAAGTTCATCCTGATCGAGGCGACGTCCTCGATCCGCATGCCGCAGGCGGCACTGGACTTCCAGGGCGCGCAGAAGGAGTGGGCGGAGTTCACCGACTCGATCAACGCGGACGCTCCCGCCGAACTCGCCGGCGCCAAGGAAACCTCCACCAACGTGTTCTGGCTGTGGTCCGTGACGTCGCTCTCGTTGATGGACAACGTGTACCTCGGCCTGGCGGTGTGCTTCCCCGGCGTGTTCCTCGTTCTCACCCTTTCCACCGGCAACGTCGTGCTGGCGTTCTACAGCACGGTGACCATCGCGGGTATCGTGACCACGGTGATCGGCATCGGCGCCGGCGGGATCATGGGCTGGGACCTCGGCACGACGGAGGCAATCGCGGCGGTCATCACCATCGGCTTCTCCGTGGACTACTGCGTGCACCTGGCGAACGCGTACATCGAGAACGACGCGAAGGACCGCGAGACGCGCACGCGCATCGCGCTGACCACCATGGGCATCTCCGTTACCGCCGGCGCTATCACGACGATCATCGCCGGCGCGTTTCTCAGTCTGTGCATCTTGACCTTTTTTGTCAAGTTCTCGTTCCTCATCTGCTGGACCATCATCTCGTCGTACCTGTGGGCGGTTGTGTTCTTCGGCTCGCTGTGCATGGCCGTCGGTCCGGCAGGCGACTTCGGGGATATCGGGTGGCTCATGCGCAAGATCCCGGGGTGCAGGACCTACGGGCTCAACACGCACTGACGAGCGCGGCGTTTTTTATTTTTCATCGCGCGGTTGTAACGATACAGTCGATCGCGTTATCGTAGCTACGACTCCTCGCCCCCTCCTCGCCTCCTCCTCGCCTCCTCCTCAGACGCCCTGTATTTCCTTGAGCAGCTGCGCCAGCACGTCGGACTCGAACGGCGCGTGCACGACGTCCTCCCCGTCAGAGCCCTTGCGCGTTCGCGTCAGCTCGTGGTCCACGAACTCCGTCAGGTGCGACCGCAGCGTCACCTCCGAGGTGGCCAGGAACTGCGAGCGGCACTCGGTGTAGAACGCGTGGAACCCCATGCCTTTTTCCTCCGGGTTCGCAAGCTGGTACTCCGCGAGCACGCGGAAGATGTCGCGCGCGTTCGAAGTGAGCGACTTCAGGACGTTCACGGCGCCGCGGATGTGCCTCTCCTCGCCCCGGCTGGCGAGCAGCTGCGGCGCGAAGCTCGTCTCCACCGCGTACGGCGCGAACGTCGTCGCTTTACGCCAGACCCAGTTGAAGCGCGCGGCTTCGCGCTTGGACCAGAGAAGGGGCGCGTTGACGTGGTCCACGGACGCGATCAAGTGCACGCGGGGCATGCTGGCGAGCTCCCCGAGCACGGCCTGCGCCTCGGGCGACCGAAGCTGCGCGCCGTCGATGTTGTGCAGCACGATGTACAGCCGCTTCGCGGGTTGGAAATCGCCGTCCGCGCCGCGCTCGGCGAGAGGCGCGAGGGACAAATCCGTTCGCTTTTCGGCGTTCGCGTTCGCCGCGCCCGCGCTCGAGGTCCGCCTCGCGGTCCGTCGAGGTCCGCCTCGCGTTTGGCCATCACCGGAAGGTCTGTCTCCGGCGGCGTCGTCGGCGCGATGCATCATCGCCGGCGTCGGGGACTCGAGACGTTCGCCGCCGCCGCTCTCGCGTCGCCGCGCGCTTCGCCTCTCGCGCGTCGCCGCCGCGACGCGCTGGAAGAGCGCGTCGTTGGACCCCGCGTGGAGCGCGTTGACGTTCTCGCGGCTCACCGCGGCGGCGGCGTTCGCCAGGATGTGTTTCGCGGTGAGCCCGGGGAAAAATCCGTTCACCACCACCACGCCGCCGTCCGTGAGCGTGCGCCTCGCGAAATCCTCCAGCAGCTCCTTCTTGGACCCGAAGCCGTACAACAAGACGGAGAACTCGCTCTGCAGCAGCTGCCACCACCCCGAGTACTCGTCCGCGAGGTCCCGCGTCAGGCGCGCGCGCTCGTTGAGGTGCCCGACGGGCAGGCGCCCGAGCAGCTCGCGCACGGTCTCCTCGTCCGCCAGGTCCAATCGAGCCAGGCTCGCGTCCGAGGCGTCCCTTTTGCCTTTCGCGGCGAAAAATCCGCGGCCGCCGCGCCGAGGCGCGGCGCGCGCATCCTCCGCCGCCGCCAAACGCGCCGCCGCGTCGTTCGCGATGAGCGCCACCAGATCGTTTTCCTTTCCCTTTTTCTTTTCCTTTTCCGTCCCGCTCCGCCCGCTCGGACCGGCGGGATCGTCACCGGCGTCTCTTCCTCCTCGTTTTTCAGACGCGAGGAGACGAGCCGTCTCGAGCGCAAACGCGACTTGCTCGCGCGACTTGGGTTTGTGCCCAGCTTGCCGCCGGTGCGGCTTGGCGTTGGCGCGCGACTTGCCAGCCACCTGCGTGCCGAACGCGGCTTTCGCCTTGCCCTTGCCCGCCGCCGCCGTCTGAGTGGGAGAAGGAGTGGGTCGCGTGGGGTGGTCGCGTGAGATCCCGCTCGCGCCGATCGAGTGCCGACAGACGGGATCCGAGGAAAGGGGCGGTTTCAAATCTGCGCGCGAAGAGACGCGCGCTAACGCGCGCGCGCGCGGTCGCGCGACCGAGGGGAGACGGCGGGAAGACACGCACCGCCGGTTTCTTCCTGGACGAGCCCATGGCGCTCGAGGAGCCTCGAGCGCAACCGAAGGCCCTCCGCGTGCCTCTGGCTGTGCGGTGCGATCGCGAAGCCAAAACGTCGTTGCTTTTCACTGCGCCATCAACCAGCGCTCCGCAAACTGCGATTGCGTTCAGCACGTCAGGGGTGTGCCCAGTTATCCTGAGGAAGCCACGTGTCGGCCACTTTCTGGCGCACCGCACGATGGCGTCTTCCCTCGCCTCCGCCGCGTCCCTGGTCCCCGCCGGGGCGGTCCTCCGCGCGCGCTCGCGCGCGCCGCGCCGCGCCTCGCGCGCGGCGCCCGTCCGCGCCTCCGGCGCGACGTACGACGAGGTGTTCGACGGCGCGACCGGCCAGATGATCCAGACGCTGTCGCAGTCGACGGAGACCGTCTCCGCGGGCGGGCTCGAGTGGTCGTACCGCCTGGGCGTCCCCGAGGAGGGCGTGGAGGCCAAGCCAAACAAGGTGGTGCTCGTGCACGGCGCCGGAGCGCTGGCGTTCACCTTCTCCAAGCTCATGCGTGAGCTTCAGACCCGCGGGTACATCTGCGTCGCGCCCGACATGCCCGGCCACGGAGCCACCACCAAGCCGGATCCCAAAAGCTTCGCGTACGATTTGCGGGCGTACCAGACCGCGCTCGAATCGTTTTTGGACGAAATGGATCTGGGAACGTCCGAAGACTCGCAGATCGACCTCGTCGTGTCCGGGTTCTTCACCAGCCAAGCCGCGCTTCTGTTCGCCGCCGCCCACCCGGACAGAGTGCGCCGCGTGTGCGTCCTCAACGCGCCGCTAGGGAACGGCCACAAACTCCCCGACCCCTTGGGCGTGTACGGTCGCCCCTTCGGCATGGGCAAGGGCGCCGGCGCGGACGTGTACAAGCTCAACTACTTCGGCAACGAGTTCGCCATCCCGCCGGAGCGCATGGAGGAGTACGAGAAGCCCTACGGGTCGAGTTCGGCCGACGCCGCCGCCGCGCGCGACGCGTTCGAAGCCACCGCGACGGCGACGTCGCTGAAGGATGCCATGCAAAGTGTGACGACTGCGTTTTCCAAAGCGGGCCGCGGCGCTCAGAAAGTGCGCGTGGTGTGGGGCAGCGCGGACAAGTACCTCGGGGACGCGCCCATGTACAAGTGGTGCGAGGACGTGCGCGCGTCCTTCGACGTGATGCGCAAGGTGGGGCACATGCCGCAGGAGGACTTCGCCGAGGAGACGGCGAAGTTTGTGGCGGCGTTTTTTGAATCCGAGGGGCGCGTCGGCGCGCTCGGGTCGGTGCGCCTCGGGAAGATTAATAAGGATGACGACTACGACCGCTCGTAGGCGGAAACGTGAAAATAAACAGGCACCGATGACGACTATGACGTGCGCGAACGACGGAAGAGCGGAACGTGAGGTGGCCGTAGTGCGTAGTGCGTGTAGTCCTTAAAAAAGGCGACGCGCGCGTGTCTTCACGTCTTCACGTTAAGTCAATCACCTCGCCGCCGCCGCCATTGTCGTGGTGGACGATTTCCACCTCGTCCGGATCGCCGATCGGGATGAGGACGAGAGGCGCCAGCCCGGGTTTCGCGCTGCTCTCTGTGTATCGTTTTCCGAGCTCGTCCAGCAAAGCCACCTCGCGTTTGGTGAATGCGTTTTCCGGCTTCGGGGGCGCATTCGGCGGGATGAGGAATCTGTCGCCGTGGCGGTACTCCTCGCGGACGCGCCCCTCCACGATGTCCTTTGCCGCTCGGAACGCGTGTTGGACGTCCGCGAAAGCCACAGGCACCGCCAGGTTTGTCATCGCGCGGGTGCACGCCACGTACCACAAGTTGAAGTCGTCGCCCCAGGATTTCCACTCGAACTGGCCGAGTCCGGTGCGCCGATCGATGCTGAATCGCGCCAGCGCGCCCTGTAAGTCGTCCAGCACGACGACGTTCGGCCACTCCGCGCCCTTCGCGGAGTGCACGGTGGCTAATACCAGCTCGGCGTTTTCTTCCTTAACCTCCGCTTGAAGCACTTGCTCCTCGAACCGAGACACCATCTCCATCGTCTCCCCTCCGAACGTGGCGACGAGAGAGACGTGCATCGTGTAAGCGTTCTTCTCCTCCTCGACGACGACATCGACGAACTGCTCGTAGGTCAGGCGCCGAGGAGAGCCCTGCTCATCTTTGAAGTCCTTGAACGGCACCTCGAACGCGGTCTCCGGGTCGGAAAACATCTTGCACACGAACTCCATCTCCGAGCACGCTTTTTTCCATTTCTGCGCCTTGTTCCCCGAACCGCCCGCGCCGCCGTATACCGCGATCTTCGCGTCCGGTGAAACCGCTAACACGCGCAGCGCCGCGACGATGAGGCTGGCGTTGCGATATGCGAGCAGGGTCACGGAACTCTTTCGCGCCTTCTCCGTCTCATGCGTGCTTTTGCTTTTGGTGATGCTTTCGATCGCGGCGACGACGTCGTTGCCGTACGTGCGCACCGCGCCCGGCTTGTTCGGCACGCCGAACACGTCGTACGGCACGAAGGTTTTTTCTTGAGGCGAGTGCGCCTTCCCGAACAAAACGGCGTTCGCCGCCGCGGCGATCGCCGGTCCGAACCGAAACGTTTGCTGTAAAGTCAAGTCGCGCTCGCGCGCGACGGGGATTTTCCGGAGGTATTCGCTCTTCGCGCCGCGAAAGCTGTATATCGTCTGCGCGCTGTCCCCGACGACGAACACCTGCTTACCGCTCGCGGCCTGCATTTCGATCCAACTCAGCTGGCACGCGTTCAGGTCCTGCGCTTCGTCCACCAGGATCGCCGATGCGCGCGGGACGATGGCGCAGTCCACCTGCGCTTGCTTCACCACGCCGGCGTACGTCCAGAAACCGCACTCGGACCTCCCCGTTGTTAAATCGACGCGCATCGACCGCCAAAGCCGAGACGCCGTGGAGCAGTAGAACCTGCGCACCGATGACATGCTTTCCTTTCCGGGAACGCCGCGCGCGAGCTTTTTCTTTCCTTTGCCTTGGTGGTACAGCACCGCGGGGTACCACGTCTTTCTCATGGACTCCGCGGGGTCGAACCCCGACGCCTCGTCGTCCTTCGACTGCATGAATCGCACCAGCGTCTTCCAGATGCACATGGCGATGTAGTTGCGCAGATTGAAGGTCATGTGTTCGCGCGGCACGTCTCGCAGGAACCGGTCGATGTCCCGCCCGAAAACGCTCAGGACGTACCTCTGCGCGTCGTCGTCGCCTTTCAAAGGCATGCCGTTTGCGCCGACCAGACTCAGCGCGACGGCGTTTAACGTGCGGCACCTGACACCTCCGGGGAGTCGTCGCTGCGCCTCCAGCTGTGCAGCCTTGTTGAACACCATGTACACCACGCCAGCGTGGCCGATATCCAAGAGGCGCTTCGCGACGAGCTCCATCGTGGTGGTCTTCCCGGTTCCCGCCGCCGCGGTGACTCGCACGATCTCGCCCCGGAGGGGGACGTCACCGGGGGCCTTCGCGGCGTCGACGACGGCCATCTGCTCGCTCGTCGGCTTCACGCCCCGACGCGCCGTCGCGCGGAGTTCCACGGGGATCTCCTCCACGTCGCTCGAGTCAGAAGTGAGGTCCTCGAAGGCTACCGCGCTGGGCGAAGGCGGTCCTCGGACGGGCGTTGTTACCGGCGTTGTGAACGGCGGGGCGCGCGATGTCGGGGAACGCCGGCTCGTCGAGGCCTGCGCCTGCGGGGGTGCGCCCCGCGGCCGCGGACCCCCCGGTTCGGCTTCCGCCTTGCGCTTCGCCGCGCTCTGCAGCGTGGCGAGCATCTCGCCCGCGGGCGGGTCGCAGCAGCAGCCGCGCGCACGAGAAATGTCCGCGTCAGCGACGTTTTTGCACTGTTTTTCCCATCATCACCTCCGTTTCAGCGCGCGCGGGACGAAGCGTCTGTCAAAGATCGGCCTCTTCACTCGCGACCGCGCAGAAGAAGGGTCGGGTCGAGAGAGAGCATGGCCGCCGCGGAGGTGCTCGGTTTGTACCGCGCGATGCAGAAGAGCGCGCGCAGGTTCACCAACTACAACGTCCGAGAGTGCGTCGAGACCCGCGTCGCGATCCGCCACCGCCCCGATTTCGCCGCGAGCGTCGACGTGGGCATCGGACCCGCCATCAACCCTAACCGCCGCTGACCGAACCCCCGCCCCCAAACCAGGTACGTGCGACGAAAGGTGCGCGAGGAGTTCCACAAGAACGCGGGCTTGGCGGGCGAGGAGGCGGCGGCGGCGATCGCCAAGGCGAAGGCGGAGCGCGCGCTCATCGACAGGCAAGTCGCGGTGTACCACATGTTCGGCAGCAAAACGCCCAGCGTCATCGACTTCGCCAAGACGAGAAAGTGAATCGCACATCAGACGACGACGACGAGCGCGACGGAGAAGGTACCGGCGGTCGACGTCGTGAGGTAGTACAGAGAGATTTTACGATCGTGATGACTCCGACGCGTCTAACAGAGTCACAAAAATGACACCGCACGTCACGCGCGTCGCGATTCGAAGCCTCGCGAGTCTCGCGAACCGAGTCACGCGATGAACGACGGACGACACGCGCGGACGAAAACGAAAAGTCACTCGCCCGCCAGCCGCGACGACGATCGCGTCGCGCGCCGCGTCGCGCGCGCTTGATCTCCTCCGGCGCCCGAAGGCGTCGTCCCCGCGAACAGAGACGCCGGCGCGCGACGCGACGCGCTCGACCTCGCGCCCCGCTGACTCGCCACAGGCGAGACGCCGGCGAGGAGCGCGCCGCTGGCGTCCATCGCCACGACCTCCGCGGGCCGACCCGACGACCGCGGCGATCGGCGGAGGCTCTCCGCCGCCGATTTTTTTATCTTCGCCGGCGCCGAGCTCGCCCCGAACGCGGGGGGGGGCGCCCAGCGCCCGCCCGCGCGCGCGGCGAGGGTCGCCGGGGTCCCGGAGATACCTCGCGCGTCCGCGGGCGCGAGGCGCGGCGCGGGTGCCACAGCACCCGCGCCGGCTTTGCGCCCGAAGGGAGACGCGGCGGCGCGTTTGGGTACGGGCGTCGCGCGTGCCGCCGCGACGAAAGCTTCGCGCCGCGCCGGAAGAGTTTGTTCGTCGCCTCCGTCGTGTTCCGCGTCACCGATCGCGTCTCGCTTTTCTCGCTTTTGGTTTTCGTTCGCCGCGTTTTCGTTTTCGTTTTCGTGCGCCTCATCCGACATCTCCTCGTCCTCGTCCATCAGCCCGACGGCGCGCGCGCGCGCGCCGTCGAAGCGCAGGCGCGTCCACGCGTCGTCCGCGCCGCGAGGCGAAAAAGAGGCTCCCGCGCCGGCGGATCCCGCCGGCGTCTTTTTTTCGGCGGCGGACGAGAGCGCGCCTCGCGCGTCGCCGCGCGGATAAACCTCCGCGATGTTTTTTGTTTCGCCGCTCGTCAGGCGCGGCGGCGCGAAGAACGGCGGCCTCCCGCCGACGGCGGGTCCCGTTCCCCCCGGGTGGCCCCCCGCGAACGGGCCCGGCCCGTCCAGCACCGCCAGCGTCCCCGCGCCCGGCTCGAAACTCCCGAAACCGCCTCCGCTCGCCGCCGCGCCCGCCGCCGCGCCCGCGGCGGTGGCGGCAATCTCGGCCGGGCTCGCCGTGCCCGTCTCGAGCCCGCGCGCGAGCGCGCGCGCCCCGCCATCCGCGAGCGCCGCGGCGGCCGCGCCGTCCAGCCGCAAGCGCTTCAGCGGCTCCGGGAGCGCGGCGATCGCCGCGTTCAGCGAGTCGCGCGTCTCCGCGGGCAGAGGCGGCGCCGTCGCCGCCGCCTCCGCCGCCGCCTCGGCGGCGCGCCCGCGGAGGAGGAAGTACTGCACGCCGTAGTGCGCGGGCGCGCCCGGCGCGCGCCCGCAGTTCTCGCGCAGCCATAAACACAGCGCGCGCTCCAAAGCGCCCTCGAAAGGAAGCTCCAGGATCGTGCCGAGCGCGTCCTTGCTCGCGGCGTGCGACGCCAAACGCGCGGCGAGCGCGCCGGCGATTTCGTCGCGTCTCTCCGGCGGCGCCGCCGCCGTCGCCGCCGACGCCGCCAGGAACGCCTCCGTGGCGAGCCCGCACTCCAGGCGCACGGTCACACCCAGGTCGGCTTCCTGCGCGAACGCGACGAAGGCGGACGACGACGGCGGACGAGATCCGTCGTGACGAGTGACGTCGTCGTCGAACGCGTCGAACGCGGGAGGCCCGCGGGCGCGCGCCGCCGCCAGCGCCGCCGCCGGCGCGCCGCGCGCGGCGAGCGCGGCGACAAACTTCGCCGGAAGATCTTTTCGCGCCATCTTCGGCACCAGCGCGCGCGCCTCGTCGAGTGCCGTCTGGGAATCCCAGTCGTCCAGCGCGGCGGCGGCTACCGTCTGCGCGAACAGGCGAGGAGACAGACGCGCGCTCCGCGCGAAGGACGCGGGCGCGCCCTCGGCGGGCGCGCCGGCGTCCAGGAGGTAGTACAGGAAAAGACACCGCTTGGCGACGAGCGCGTCGGGCCTCGCCGAACCCCCCCCGAAGACGCGCGCCGCCGCCTCCGTGGCGCTCTTGAACGGGTAGGGAGGAGGGTGCTCGCCCGCGCCGTGC
>ENA-OUOG01002297-OUOG01002297.1-marine-metagenome-genome-assembly--contig:-NODE-2297-length-20099-cov-7.285985_pt1 | contig 20099 bp, 4 predicted proteins | sample MGYA00248635_ERZ508505 | MGnify/ENA primary metagenome ERZ508505 (study PRJEB26176, sample SAMN06267871) | marine metagenome | isolation source: Saanich Inlet, British Columbia, Canada | place: Pacific...
ACAAACACTTGATCCTGGAGATGCTGGTATTATCACAGATTCTGGTATTGATTATCCGTTTACTCTAACGTCTTGGAATAGTATCGATAGAGAAGAAGCAGTAATTGATATTCCGACTTTAGTAAATGGGTTCTCATCGTTTAACATTACAGTTACAATTAGACCAAGATTTGATGGTACTGCTTTACAAAATACAAGTATTACCGGTACATTGACTCAGACCGGCGACAGAATACAAACTGGAAATTATCTACTTACAAATTATAATATAACCGGCAACCTAGATGTTAGTAGTCAGGCACAGTTTGAAGAAATATTATTTGACGGTAATGTAATACAAACTACTACCTCAGACAGTGATTTAGAATTACGTGCTAATGGCACCGGAAAAATACTTATAGATAATACAGTACATGTAATACAAAATCTTACTGTTGATAACATTGTTAATAACAATAATATTAATGTTACACTACAAACAGAATTTAATGAAACAGATGTTAGCAACATTACGGTAAAACAAAATTATATTACTACTAACAATGGTAATTTAGATTTATTATTACGTGCAAGCGGTACTGGAGAAATCTTAATACCAAACAATAATGTAATTTTTGAACAAGATTTGATCGTAGAGATAAACACTGATTTACAAGATACAAATATAACAGGAACATTAGCACAAACTGGTGATAGAACTCAAACTGGAAATATTGAGCAATACGGGGAACTAACTGTTGATAGTGTCTATATTGAAGATAATTTTATAACTTCTAACGAATCAAATGCAGATTTAGAATTACGTGCCAGCGGCACAGGAAAAGTTCTTGTTACTAATAATAATTTTGAGATTAGCAATAATTTAGAAGTTACAGGAACAACAAGCATTCGTGATCTACAACTAACTGGTAATATAAATTATAGCGGTGATGGATCGTTTATTGGTTTATATACATCTACAAATTTAACTATATCAAATAAATTAACTGTAGATGCAAACGCACAGTTTGAAGAAATATTAGTTGCTAACAATGTAATTACAACAACTTCGTCAAACAGCAATTTAGAATTACGTGCTAGTGGCACAGGCGAAGTGTTAATATCTAACAATAATGTACAAGTAAACAATAATTTGTTTACAGCAAGTATTACCACGGGTAACATAAATGTAGATAATGACTTAGTACTTGATGAATTAGTTATAACTGATAGTAATATTGAAATTAATGAAAATTACATCACTACAAAAACATCAAATGCAGATTTAGAATTACGTGCTACAGGCGATGTTGTAATACAAGAAAATACTCTATTAGAGCAAGACTTAACTGTAAACGGCAATACAGAATTACTTGATACTATTGTAGTTGGAGATGTTGAACTAACAGGTAACAGAATACAAACCGGCGATTATACTTTAATAGGTAATCTAAACATCAGCAGTTTAATTACGGATCAAGCATTCCAGTTTGATGACATAAAAATTAGCGGTAATGTATTAGAAACTACACTTAGTAATTCAGACTTAGAACTACGTGCAGCAGGTACTGGCGAAGTTGTACTGCAAGAAAATGTGCAAATGAGCGCAAATTTAACAGTAGATACATTAAATGTCGATAGTATTAGTGTAGATAAAAGTGTTGATCTAGAAGTTGTTGAACTTAGTACAGATATACAGTTTGAAGATAATACAATTACAACTACAAATAGTAATAGTAATCTTGAATTACGTGCAGTTGGTTCCGGTAGTGTTTATTTAGAACAAATTGAATTTACTGGAAATACACTTTCTACAGAAAATGCAGTTGATAGCACATTAACTAATATTGAACTTGGCGCAAACGATAATCTTGAAATTGATAGTAATGTTGCTATTATTGTTCCAAAAGGAACAATAGGCGAGCGTAATAATAGTTCAGGAGATTTAAGATTTAATACTGAAGATAATGTGTTTGAAGGTTTTTCAGGATCTAATATAACATTTTCTGGAGTATATTCTGCTAGTAGAAATGCTAGTGTTACAGCTCATCCGTTTAATAATACCTTGTTATTTGCAACAGAAGGAACACAACACGCAACAATTGATATTGCTGGAATGAATTTACATGGATTGCAAGTTGGCGATATATTATTTGATGAAAATACTATTAGTACAAATATAAGTAATTCGGATTTAGAGTTGCGTACAGACGGAACTGGAAAACTGATGTTAGATTATCTTGAAATTAAAGGTAATGCTATAACAAACAATACTCCAGATGAAAATATAGTTCTGCAAGGATCAGACAACACTCACTATGTAAAGTTTGCTGGTGATCTTGCTGTTAAATTTCCAAGTGGTACAACACTACAACGTCCGTTAAATCCTGCTATAGGTACAACTAGACACAATAATCAACTAAACATTTTAGAAACTTGGACAGGAACAGAATGGAAAACATCTGCAGGTGATTTTGCTGCAATTTCTGAAGAGCAAATGGATGAAGAAGCATTTGTTCAGACTCTAATCTACGGCTAATTCGGCTATTATTTCTATAATCGATAAATACTATTAATGCAAAGTAAGACCAGTGTTTCTGACACACTTTGCAGGACGAACTGTGGTTAGCCAGCAAAGAGCGCAAGCTGAAAATTTAGGCTAGAGGGACAGGATCCCCGTGTTAAGGAGAAAAGATGGCTGTTGGTCGCATATCCGGTCCGCTTTTGAAGTCCAATCTCATACGTAATGGGATTGATTTGGCTTTTGAGACGGATCTACTATATCTAGATGTTAATAATCAGCGTATCGGCATCAAAACCGCAACTCCGACTCACGAACTTCAAATATCCGGAACTACAAGAACAACAAATCTTATCGTTGACGACTGGGCTGAAATATCCGGCATAAGATTTGAAAATAATACTATTAGTACAGAACTTCCGTATCTTAATTTAGGTACTTTAGATACAGTAGTATATCAAAATAGACTAACTGTTGATGACATTAGTTTAAACGGAAATGTTATATCAACAACAGTTAGTAATTCAAATTTAGAATTAAGACCAAATGGAACAGGTAGTGTAGAAGTACATTCAGACATGAATGTAGATGGCAACATTCATGCTACTGGAAATATATCAGCAGACGGTAATATTACTATTGGTGACGGAAATACTGATAATGTTGTATTTAATGCCGAAGTTGCATCCGATATAATACCTGATACAACTGATACTTATGCACTTGGTAGTAATCCATCTAATGGAGGCAAGCGTTGGAATGATGTTTGGGTTAAAAACTTAAGAGCATCTAACGTCAATACAGATGATCTAGTTGTAGACGGCATTGACTTAATTTTACGTCAAGGCAATATTTGGTACGTTGCTGAAAACGGCGACGATGCTCATTCAGGAGATCATCCTCAAGATCCTTTTGCTAGTATAAAATATGCATTAAGTGTTGCTACTGCTGGAGATACTGTACACATTTATCCAGGCGTATACACAGAAGTATTTCCGCTAACTGTTCCAGTAGGTGTTACTGTTAAAGGACAAAGTATAAGAAGTGTTACAATTCAGCCAACAACAGAAACACGTTACAATGACGCTATTTTACTTAACGGCGAAAGTACAGTTGAAGATATAACTGTAACAGGATTTTATAGCGGGGGTAATTTATATAAAACAACAGCAGCAGGTGTAGGAAGTACAACTGTCAATGTTGGCATTACTCCGTTTGCTCATGCCTATGTCAGCGGCGGGACTATCAATATTAGTGGCGCTGATTATGCTGTAACTGGAGCAACATACGATCATACTACAGGTGTTGTTGTTATTACACACGCAGGACCAAATGCAGGTATAGGAACGGATGTTTTCTTAAGCGACTTAACATTTAGTTGTAATGGAGACACCCGAGTGTTTCCAGATAACGGATATGCTTTCCGCTTTGCTACAGATTTTGAAGTAACATCACGTTCACCTTATATTAAAAATATTACAGTTATAACATCTGGGGCTCAAACAGATCCGGTCACAGATCCAAGAGGATTTGATGCAGGTAATGCTGGTAAAGGTGCATACATTGACGGCGCCTATGCAACTGCTAATTCAAAAGAAGCAGCAATGCTTTTCCACTCAGCAACATTTATTACGCCGGGTGTAGACGCTATTACAGCAACCAACGGTGCTAGAATTGAATGGCTAAACTCATTTACATATTTTGCTAACAGAAGTTTCTTTGTGTATGATAGTAACGCTGGTAAATCATATAACGGCAGAACTCTTGTTAAACTATCCGGAGTTACAGGAACATTTACAGCTGGAAATACACTTACACTTACATCAACTGATAGTAGCACAGTAATTACTGCAACTATTGACGAAGTAAAAGGTAATGTAGTTTATTTGGATGGGTATATAGAGGATCTTATTGGCTTTGATACTACTCCTGCAAGTATATCTGATGGTACAGCAACAGCAACAGATATAGACGCAACCGACTTTAGAGAATTCGGTGCAGAAGTAAGAATGATTGGATCTGCATCAGTTTACGGTAATTTTGGCCTAGTAGGTTCAGGACCTGGTGTACTAGTATATGCAATAAGTCACAATCTTGGATACATTGGCTCGGGTAAAGAAGAAACTAACGAACTAGAAAGTGTAAACCAAGCAAACGAAATAGTTCAACTAGATGGTGCAACAATTGTTTTTAATTCAGTTGATCACAAAGGTGACTTTAGAGTTGGTGATTTATTTTATGTTAATCAACAAACAGGCGATGTAACATTTAATTCTAGTGATTTTGTTATTAATACACAAAACGGTATTACAATTAGTGACGGCGGCAATACTACATTTATTGATGCAACTAAAGTTGATACCGGAAATTTAAGATTATCAGGAAATACACTATCAAGTTTATCAGGTGACATTAATTTAGATGCAGCAGCTACAAATACAATTAACCTAAACGCAAATGTTAATGTTACAGGTGATTTAGATGTTACGGGTGATGTTACTATTGGTGGGAACATTACTATTGGTGATGAAGCAACAGACACTGTACAATTTGTAGCAGGTATTGAAAGTAATATTACTCCAAGTAGAGACAGTACATATAGTTTAGGTACATCTGCATTGAGATGGAGCAACTTATACGTCACTGAAGTAACTTCAGATGATATTAGTATTCGTGATAATTTTATCGAAACTACATTATCAAATAGTAATTTAGAACTTAGAGCAAACGGAACAGGTAATGTATCAGTTCCAAGTAATGATGTACAAATAGATAACAATTTAACTGTTAACGGAACTACAACCTTAGGCAATGCAGTTATAAACGGAACAATTACTCATACCGGAAATTACATACAAACTGGTAATTTAGACATTGCTGGTGAAATTACCAACGGTAATATTTTAATTGAAGACAACTTTATCTCGACTACAAACACTAACAGTGATTTAGAATTACGTGCTAGTGGCACAGGCGAGATTGCAATTCCAACTAATAATGTACAGATTGATAATGATCTAACTGTAAGTGGTGTAACTGATTTACAAGACACAACTGTAACAGGTACGCTAACGCATGTTGGTAATTATAATCAAATTGGCGATACAACTATAACAGGTAACGTAACAGTTACACAGGATTTAGATGTAAGCGGTGCAGCACAGTTTGAAGAAATATTAATTGATGACAACTTCATTACTACAACTACATCAAACGCAGATTTAGAACTACGTGCAAGCGGAACTGGTAAAGTTTTAATACCAAATAACGATGTACAAATTGTTAATGATTTAACAGTTGACAACGATATAACTTCTAATAACTTAACAACTACTGGTTTAATTACTGCTGATAGTTTTACAAATAATGATATTTTAATAGATGATAATTTTATTGAAACAGTAAACAGTAATACAGATTTAGAACTTAGAGCAAATGGAACAGGTAATGTATCAGTTCCAAGTAATGATGTACAAATAGATAACAATTTAACTGTTGATGGAACTACAACCTTAGGCAATGCAGTTATAAACGGAACAATTACTCATACCGGAAATTACATACAAACTGGTAATTTAGACATTGCTGGTGAAATTACCAACGGTAATATTTTAATTGAAGACAACTTTATCTCGACTACAAACACTAACAGTGATTTAGAATTACGTGCTAGTGGCACAGGCGAGATTGCAATTCCAACTAATAATGTACAGATTGATAATGATCTAACTGTAAGTGGTGTAACTGATTTACAAGACACAACTGTAACAGGTACGCTAACGCATGTTGGTAATTATAATCAAATTGGCGATACAACTATAACAGGTAACGTAACAGTTACACAGGATTTAGATGTAAGCGGTGCAGCACAGTTTGAAGAAATATTAATTGATGACAACTTCATTACTACAACTACATCAAACGCAGATTTAGAACTACGTGCAAGCGGAACTGGTAAAGTTTTAATACCAAATAACGATGTACAAATTGTTAATGATTTAACAGTTGACAACGATATAACTTCTAATAACTTAACAACTACTGGTTTAATTACTGCTGATAGTTTTACAAATAATGATATTTTAATAGATGATAATTTTATTGAAACAGTAAACAGTAATACAGATTTAGAACTTAGAGCAAATGGAACAGGTAATGTATCAGTTCCAAGTAATGATGTACAAATAGATAACAATTTAACTGTTAACGGAACTACAACTTTAAAGGGAACTAGTATAACAGGTACGCTAACGCATGTTGGCAATACTATACAAACAGGTAATTTTACTATTGCAGGCAGTTGGACTAATGATAATATAGAAATTAACACAAATTATATTACAACAACAAATTCAAATAGTGATTTAGATTTACGTGCAAACGGAACAGGTAAAGTTTTAATACCAAACAACGATGTTCAGATAGATAACAATCTAACAGTAGATGGGGTTACAACATTAGGTAACACAGTTATAAATGGAACAATAACACATACAGGTAATGTATCACAGTCAGGTAACTTAGATGTTACAGGTAATTTTACTGTTACCCAAGATTTAGATGTCACTGGCGCAGCGCAGTTTGAAGAAATATTAATTGATGACAACTTCATTACTACAACTACATCAAACGCAGATTTAGAACTACGTGCTAATGGCACAGGTGAAATACTTGTACCAAATAACGATGTACATATTACAAATGATTTAGCAGTTGACGGCACAATTACTGTAGGCGATATTAACAGCGCAGGTACAATTACCGCTAATAGATTTAGTACTGGCGATATCCTAATAGACGACAACTTTATTACTACAACTACAAGTAACAGTAATTTAGAACTACGTGCTAACGGCACAGGTGAAGTTGTTGTTCCGAGCAACAATGTCATAATAGAACAGAATTTAACTGTTAACGGAACAACCGATCTTAAAGGTACTAACATTGTAGGCAATGTTACGCATACAGGTGATGTAACACAAACTGGCGACATTAATCTAACCGGCAATTTAGATGTTGATGGAGATATTACTATTGCAGGGGCAGTGCAGTTTGAAAATATACAAATTGCAGGCAATGTAGTAGAAACAACTTTATCAAACGCAGATTTAGAACTACGTGCTAATGGCACAGGTGAAATACTTGTACCAAACAATAATGTAAACATTAACGGCAACTTAACTGTTGACGGCACACTAACTGTAAGAGACATCGATAGCGTTGGAATAATTCAAGCTAATACATTTAGTACAGGCGATATTTTAGTTGATGATAATTTTATCACTACAACAGTATCTAATTCAGACTTAGAATTACGTGCTGCAGGCACAGGTTCTATTATATTAGATAATTTATCGATTAGTGGAAGTACAATTTCATCGTCAACTGATTTAACAATCATTCCAGGATCGGGTATCGTTGATATAGTTGCTACTGGCGCACTTAATTTGCCTGCTGGTACAGAATTACAGAGACCAAGTACACCACTTGAGGGCATGTTGCGATTCAATACTGATGTAGGAGACTTTGAAGGATATAACGGTTTAAATTGGAATACCCTAGGCGGAGTATTTGACGACGATAAAGATACAAAAATTACAGCAGAGCTAACACCTGGCGCCGATGATGATATTATTAGATTCTATGTTGCTAACACAGTAGTAGCAGATTTAGACGCAGACAGATTAAACACTAAACGTGTATCCGTAGATGATATCGAGATTGACGGGAATGTGATAAGTACAGTAACAACTGATACTGACTTAGAGTTAACTGCTCAAGGCACAGGCAGTGTTACTTTTGAAAATTTTGCATTTAAAGAGAATACAATAACAAACAAAGTTTCTGGAAGTAATACTGTTTTTGAAACTACAGGTACCGGTATAGTTGAATTTGCAGATCCATCGGGTATTGTTTTACCGGTAGGTAGTAATGCAACAAGACCAGTAGGTGTTACAGGAATGATACGTTTTAATACTAACGACGAAAGAGTAGAACTTTATGATGGAACTACATGGGTTTCGGTCGCTGGTGCGTCTGGAGGTATTTCATTCCAAGATGCAGAAAATATTGCAATTGAGAAAGTATTAATATTTGGGTAAGAGAAAATGGCAACACTACTAAAAAATACAGTTATTAAAAACTGCGGCACAAAACCAGTGTTAATTTATGAAACACTACCGACTACTAGAGTAACAGTGTTAGGATTAAGTTTTACAAACTTATCAGATACATTTGTATATGTGAATGTTATGGTTGAAGATGACACAAGTGTTAGCGGATTTTATCTTAAAGATACAATTTTACCTGCAGGATCAAGTTTACGAGCAGTATCAACTGGTGAAAAACTTGTTCTTGCACCGAGTAATAGGTTACTAGTTTCGTCTAGTTTGGACGATTCTGTTGACGTTATAGTTAGTTACGTGGAGATTACATAATGAGTTATTATATTGGCACTAGTCCGCAGGATGTACTTGACGGATTTATTAAAAGATACATGTATGGTTTGCGTAGAAACGAAGACGGCGAATTATACTTAATTAGAATAGATCAATTATCAGGCGATGTAGGCGCGACAATTAATGACTTAGGTGTTGCAGCAGAAAACTTCTTAGATTTTGAAGAAGGTATTGACTATTTAGAAGGTATTGACGAAACTCACGATAAAGTAAACGATAATTTAAGATATCCTCAAATACGATGGGACGGAAGATCATTACAATATTTTATTGATCCGTCAGACGGACAATTTATACAAAGAATTTCACAAGCGTATACTACACCAGATAACATATCTAGTCCAGGGTACGGTGACATACCAGAAAATCAGGTAATAAAATAAGGGATTAAACAATGGCAGAATTTAAACTAGAACGATTTAAATATAAATGGCGCGGCGACTGGGAATCAGGAATCGAATATGATCGTGATGATGTTGTTCGATTGAAGGGGAAAAGTTATGTTTGTATTTTCGGACATACTTCCAGCACACTATTTAGAGATGATCTAAACGCTATATTACCTGAATCTAATCCTCCACAACCACAACCTCGCTGGGTTGTAATGACAAGCGGATCTACGTTCTTAGGTGACTGGGAACCAGAATTTGTTTATGACTTAGGCGACATTATATTATATGATGGAACAATATGGATTTGTAACGAAGCTCATTCATCTTCGTCGTTTGCTGCTAATGCAAGTAAATTTGATGTCTTTGTTAAAGCAACTAAGTTTATTGGTAATTGGCAAGCGGGCACTGACTACGGACATGGTGCTTTAGCAAAATATAATGGTAAAATTTTTAAATGTCTAGTTGCACATACTGCCGGTGCTTTACTAGAAAATAATATAAACGACTGGGAAGAATTTTTTAACGGTGTACAGTATAGAGGACCGTGGTTAGTTAATACTTCATATAGAGAAAACGACTTAGTTAAATATGGTGGTTCTATCTTTAGATGTGTTAATACACACGAATCTGGATCTGCAGGACTAGACGATATTAACTTTGAAATTGAATTTCCTGGAAATCAGCCAGCAGGCGATTGGGACAACGAAACGTTTTATAACGAAGGCGACATTGCAAGATACGGCGGATACTTGTATTATGCTGTTGCTAACAACTACGATTTCCAGCCAACTCTTATTCCTGATGACAGTACAATTAGATGGGTACTATTAGCAAAAACATATAATTTTAGAGGTGATTGGTCATTATCAGAATTTTATAAAACAGGTGATATTGTTCAACGAGGTGGTCAATTATTACTTGCAAAAATAGATATTAATGGTGTTAACTTTGATGGAAGTAGTACAGATTATTTAGATCCAGATATTTGGCAATTACTAGTACCTGGAAAGCGTTGGAGTTCAAACTGGGGCTCCGGAAACTACTATTCAGTTGGAGATGTAATTTACCATTTAGGTACAGCATATGTTTGTAATTTTGAGCACGAAGCAGATAATAGAAATTTTCCTGGAGATAACGGAAACGGATTTGAATACTGGGATGTTTTAATACAATCGGGTCGCCCGGGCGGCCTGCACGATAAAGGAGATCTACTGTCGTACGGATTAACTAGAGACTTAGTAGGCGACGGAAGTTCTATTGGTGATGTTAGGGTACCTATCGGAGAAGAAGGAGAACTTCTGTCAATTACTGCTGATCTAGAAGTTTTTTGGAGAAACTTTGTACATGATGCAGATGTTGTTTATGTTGCACCATTTGGCAGAGACGAACCATCATACGGAGCAGCAAAAAATAGACCATTTAAAACAATTAGACATGCATCAGACTATGTCCAAGATAATTATCTACCAGGAAGTCCTGTAAAAATTGAAGTTGCAACAGGAACATATCAAGAATTAGTTCCTATACAAATTCCTGAAGGTTGTGTTATTATGGGCGATGAATTAAGAGCTACAGTTATTGAAGCAACATCGCCAAAACAAGACTATATTGATATGTACTCGTATGCAAAAATAGGGTTTACTTATATTAACGGAATTCTTAGTAACCTACTCGCTAATATAAGATTAGATGTGCATCCTAATAATGAGTTTACTCAAAGTTTTAATGCTAATTCAACATCGGTTCAAATAGCTAACCTTATTATTAGTAAATTTAACGCTTGGCAAACGGTGATTGATTATAGACAAGATCTTGTTGACGACGACATCGAAGTAACCGGCACAAATGAGCTTACACTTGATAGTGATTATATTGCAGGTGCTACTAATTTAGAGTTTAATAAAGACTTTATAGTAAGCGAAACTATTAATTTCTTAAAAGATAGTTATCCTGCTGTAAGTTTAGATGAAGTAATACTTAAAGAAATGTTACAATCAGCTATTAGGGCAGCATCAAAAGATTTAAAATATCCTGGAACTTATTTTACAGTTCATTCAGCAAAACAATTTTATTCGTCAATCGGCGGCGGCCAGCTTTCTGATATGTTTTATGCTAGAAATATAACAGGGGTAAGAAATTGTACTCTTACAGGACTTAAAGGAGTACTAAGACCGCCAGGTGTTTTTGAATTATTTCAACGTCCAAGTGGTGGAGCCTTTGTTTCTTTAGATCCGGGCTGGGGACCAGACGACGAGCGTGTATGGATTAAAACAAGATCTCCTTACATACAAGGTGTTACTACTATAGGCACTGGATGTATAGGACAAAAAGTAGACGGGTCGTTGCACAACGGCGGAAACAAGTCTATGACATCGAACGACTTTACACAAGTATTAAGTGACGGTATCGGCGCCTGGATTTCAAATAATGCTAGAGTAGAAATGGTGTCTGTGTTTACATATTATAACCAAGTAGGGTACTTAGCAGAACTAGGCGGCGTAATACGTGCTACAAACGGTAACAACTCTTATGGTAAATGGGGAGCTATTGCAGACGGAAACGATCCTACAGAAACGCCTGATGATGCTACAGTAAATAATAGAGAAAATCATGCTGTAATAGAACAAGCACTTGCGGGTGGTTTAAATGACCATTTGTATGTATTTGAATACGGTAACTGCGGCGAACATTATACTAGTGCTGATGCTGAAATTGTTGGTGCAGGACAAGCAGCTGATGTAGAATATACTGATTTTAGAGATAGCGCCTTATTTGAAGCAAGATTAATTAATACACAAGGGTCTGGTAGCGAAGGCGGAGCAGGCTTTTTAACTAGACAAGGTTATGCACAGCAAACAGCTGACTCGACTCAAGGTCTATTACTTTCAGCAACTGATATTACACAAGAGCTAGCCGAAATAGATGGAATGAGGATAATTATAATTTCAGGTGACGGTGTAGGACAATATGGATATATAAATTCTTATGATTTTGTTACAAAAGAAATCACAGTTAGAAAAGAATCAACAGGTGAGTTAGGTTGGGATCACATTGTTCCAGGAACTCCTATTAATACAACTTTGAATTCTACTTGTCAATATAGAATAGAACCAAGAGTTACAGTTAGTTCTCCAAATTACTTACAAAATGCAAGAAACTTATCTACAATACAAGACTATGCAGATGCTACATTTGGCGGAACAACAGACACATATATTAACCTTAATCTTGATGGACAACTAGGTTCAAATCAATTTGCAGAAGCTGGTCAATCAGCTGCTGTATTTAGAGTTGTACGTTCAGGACCGACATATTCTGTAACAATGACAAATGCAGGTTCGGGATATGCTAAAGGCGATGTTATAACAATTGATGGAGCATTACTTGGCGGAAATACAGCTGATAATACTATTACAATTAATGTAGATGAAGTAACAGAAGATAGTACAGATGCAATTCTTACATTTACTGCTGTAGGTACTCCAAGACCGGGAAGATACGTAGCAGTAGCACAGCCAAACGTAATACAATTTAGTGATAACGGCACATCTTGGCAAAGTGTTAATACCGCATTTGACGGAGATTTCCAGAGAGTTATTTCAGGAAATAATACATTTGTTGCAATAGCAAAAAATGAAAATAGATTAGTATTTTCATATGATGCACAAACATGGACTACACGTTCATTGCCTGCTACTGCTAATTGGATCGATGGTACTTACGGTAACGGAAAGTTTGTAATTGTAGCAGAAGGAACTAACCAAGGTGCATATAGTTTAGACGGGTTAACATGGTCTTCTATGACACTACCTAATGCTGATGACTCAACCGGCGACCAATGGCAAAGTGTTGAGTACGGCGCAGGAGTATTTATTGCAATATCAGGTTCTTTAAATAGAGATATAGCAATATCAACTGACGGTATTAATTGGACTAAAAAAGAAGATGTACTACCTGATGGAATCGGATACGACTGGGCTAATTTGGTATACGGCAATAACAGATTTTTTGCATTAAGTAAAAACGGAACTGGGGTGTTTAGTATAGACAACGGAGAAACTTGGTATCAGTCGTTATCTATTCCTACTACATATATTGACGAAGCCACAGATGACGAATTTGCATATCCCCAAACTGATTGGGTAGATATAAAATTTTATCAAGGGGTGTTTGTTGCTATTTCACAAGGCGCCGGCGGTGGAACTAGCAACAGACTTGCAATAACCGAAGACGCAATATTATGGACAGAAAGAACACTTCCAACTAGTAAATCTTGGGGTGCAATAGTAGTCAATAGCATTGAAGATAAGCCTTCCTTTATAATACTAGGAAATAACACACTATCTGGAGGTAATGTATTAGTACAAGCCGGAGCTCAAGCAAAAGTTAGAGCAAACGTTTTCCAAGGATCGTTTGAAAGTATAAAAATATGGGATCCGGGTAGCGGATACGACGATGCGCTTAATATGACTTTTAGTGTTTTTGATAATGCGTTTACACTCGAAGTTGAAATAGAACCTAGATTAGGTAATGGTGTATTAGCACAACCTGACTTTATAAATAGAGGAGCAGGTTATAGATCATCAAGTTCGGCTATTACAATTACAGGTGACGGATATGCTGATATTATTCCTGAAGAAAACTTTATAACACTATCAGGTATTGACGTTGTTCCAGGTCCTGGTGTTCAAATTTATATAGATGGAATATTAAATGAAGACACTGTTGATCCAGACGATTTAAAATTATTTACAGGTATTGAAATTACTGATTTAGGTGATGACGGCACTGGTAATAATACTAATACTGTAAAATTTAAAGTTTCTCCAAGATTAAGAAATGAATATAATGTATCTCATAATACAGCTTGTATTCTAAGATCTAGATATAGTCAATGTCGTATTACAGGTCATGACTTCTTAGATATCGGTACAGGTAACTTTGAAGAAACTAACTATCCAGAAATTTATGCAGGAGGAAACTTTTTTACAGCAGCTCCTGAAAATGAAGTTTATGAATCAAGAGGTGGACGAGTATTCTATACATCATCAGACCAAGACGGTAACTTTAGAGTTGGAGAACTGTTTAGTGTTCAACAGGCAACAGGTGTTGTTACTATTAGTGCTGAATTTTTCCAGCTAGATGGATTAAGTGAGCTTGCACTCGGAGGTGTAAGACTAGGTGGTTCAGGTACTGTTGTTAGAGAATTTAGTACAGACCCAACATTTTCGGAAGATAGTAATAATGTAGTTCCGACACAACGAGCTATAGGAACATTCTTAGCAAACAGATTATCAGTTGGTGGCGAAAACTTAGAAGTTAATGCTATTGTTGCTGGTGCTGTTTATGTAGGATCTCAAGACGATATTATTAATAGTACAGCAGAAGAATATGTAAAAATTGATAGACAAGTAGTATTTGATGGACAAGATTCTTTAACAAATCCTACTATAGTTTCAGGTACGATAGTAGGGCAAATGATGTTTTTACGTCCTGCATTTAATGAGTCCATGCAATAAATGCAAATATATAAACTATGATAAATACAGTAACGCGGAGTTAAATAAATGGCAGAATTTAAACTAGGTAGAATCAGATTTGTTTGGAAAGGTCCTTGGACAGCGAGTACAACATATTATCAAGATGATGTAATATCACTTGGTGGTAAAATGTATCTTTGTGTAATTGGACACAACAGTCAGGCAGATTTCTTTTCAGATTTAGACATTACACCAACAAGATGGAATTTGGTCAGTGAAGGCCAAACATGGAAAGGTGATTGGCAAACAAGTACAGAATACATATATGATGATATTGTAGCATACGGTGCTAGACTATATATTGCAAACACGATACATACCTCTGCCGCAGATGTAAATGATGGTTTAGAACTTGATCAGTCTAAATGGGATATTTATGCCGAAGGACTTGATTGGAAGAGTGACTGGACAACTTCTACTAGATATAAGATTAATGATTTAGTTAAGTATGGCGGACATACTTATGTTTGTAATACTGTACATACTTCTGCCGCAACTGATGCACTAGGATTAGAAAACGACCAATCTAAATGGGATTACTTTAATCAAGGATTAGAATACAAACAAGTATGGACTGCAAATACAAGATATAAGATTAACGATGTAGTCGGGTATGGTGCAAGTCTTTGGATATGTTCAACAGCCCATACTGCAACAAGTGCATTTGGTAATGATGCATCAAACTGGGAAGCATTTGTTGAAGGTGTTCAGTTTGAAGCAGAATGGTTATATGATAATTATTACCAGGCAGGTGATATTGTAATATATGGCGGAAATCAATATGTTGCTAAACGTGACAATAATAATGTTGAACCACCAGCAGGAACTGACGATTGGGACTTATTTTCTGAAGGTATAAAGTTTTTAGATGATTGGGGTTCAGATAGTTCTGGATTTGAATATAAAGTAGGTGAGCTTGTAAGACAAGGCGGATATACTTATATTTGTATAGAAGATCATATTAATCAGCAACCACCTAATGCTACATATTGGAAACGCTTCAATACAGGATTAGATTGGAGAGGCATATGGGCCGATGATGCTGAGTATTTCTTAGGCGATGTAGTACGTTTTGGCGATAACTCTTATATTTGTGTAGAAGGTCATATATCAGAAGGTGACGATGGATCGTCACTAGGCGGCGCACCTAACTCACGCCCAGATCAAGATGCTACTGGTGTATACTGGAACATTATTGCTGTAGGTACAGAACAAAGTGTTTTAACTACAACTGGCGACTTAGTATACTATAGCGGTGCAGCACCTCAAAGACTTCCTGTTGGACTTGACGGACAAGTATTAACAGTTAGCAGAGAAGGGTTACCTGAATGGACATTTTTAGGATCTGCTGATGACGTTTATTATGTTGCAGGACATGGTAGAGACGAACCAGCACCAATTTACGGCAAATCAATTGACCGTCCATTTAAATCGATAAGATATGCTGCTAAAGCAATCGAAGACGGAGCAAAGCATCCGTATTCAACAAGACTAGTTGAACTTAACAGAAAATTTATTCAACGAGAAATTGTAGAATTTATTGAAGAAAGAATTTATACTATTAATAATGTAGAAATTGATAGTGATAGTATATGGTATGATTTTTCATATAATACTGCAAAATGTGAAAGAGATATGGGATTAATTGTTGATGCCTTAGTATATGATCTTAGACATGGTGGGAACACACGCAGTAGAGAAGCAGCGTTATCGTATGTAAACGATACTGTAGGATCACCATATTTAACTCAAAAAGAACAAACAGTAGCAGCAATTAATTATGGTTTAACAATAATGGAAAACATATTGTTACAAACAGACCCAGAAACTCTATATCAAGTACTTAATGGCGATAATTCTACAGCATTAGTTACACAATGGACTGATGCTACATTAGAAACAGAAACAACTGCATATCCAGAAATCACTAGATTAACTGGCATAATTACTGATGCTATTACTGCTGGAGTAGCAACAAACATTCCGGCTAGAGAAATAATAACTAGCTTAATTAGAGTTTCAACAGGTCATTACAAAGAAGTTCTTCCAATTATAGTTCCTGCAGAAACTTGTATTTTAGGTGACGAATTACGTGCAACAAACGTACAGCCTAGAACAATTTACAACTCTGCAAATGAACTTACGCCAGAAAGTGATGTAGTATACAGCTTTAGAGCAATGCAACGTATGGAAGATGTTATTGGCGACATTGTAACCGGCGGTACTGTTACACCTAGTTCAAATAATTTAGAACCACAAGTTCAAGAATGGCCGTATGCTGAAACACCTTGGGTTGAACCTCAAGTTACTAAGCTAGTAAGATCAATAAAAAGACAAGTTGATAGTGCAATAGGTACAAAATTAGAAGGTCAGTATACTCCGGCATACGATATGGCTACGCCTGCAGACGGACAAGCTAGAGACTTATTCTTACTTAATAAAAAATTCGTAAAAGAAGAAATTATTGCTTATATTGGAGATCAGTATCCTGATATAAATTATAGTAGAACTAAATGTAGAAAAGATGTTGGCTTTATTATGGATGCAGTTGCATATGACTTAACATATGGCGGCAACTGGTTCAGTGTTGAAGCAGGTAAGGCTTACTTTAACGGTAACACCGGAGTACTTCAAATTGATGGTACTGAAAAACAAGCAACTGTAGCAGCATACGGACAATTAAAAGCATTATTACAAACAATAGGAAGAAATATTACTGTTACTCCTGCCTATCAAGACGTTGTTGAACAAATTGGCGGAACTGGCGGAACAGCAGCAACATCTACAAAAATTGGCAATCTATTAGACGATATCATTACTACTATCGAAGATGGATTTGATAATGCACCGGCAATAACATATCCAACTATTACTAACAGTGATGCAAATACTGCAATAGTTGCATTAGACGCAATCAAATCAGATGTTCAAGAAGAAGTAATTGATTTTATTAGCAAAAACTTCGGTAGCTTTACGTACAATAGTGCAAAATGTAGAAGAGATATAGAGTATATTGTTACTGGAGCTGCATATGATACTATGTTAGGTACTAACTTTAACTCTGTTTACAATGGTATTGCATATCAGCGTCCTAATAACGCTTATAACTTACAAAATCAAAGAATTGAAACAGTTGGCGCAATTAGATATGCAAGAAATCATTCCTTAGCAGCAATGGATCTTGCAAATATTAGCTTTGCTGACGAAGCAGAATCTCCTTGGAGAGCGAATGCAAAATCAGCATTTGATGAAGTTGTCGATATTATTAACAACGGAACACTTGGCACAACTGAACCAGGTGACGGTGTAGCAGATACATTAGTATTTGATAATACAGCAGCAAGAAATCAAAATTGTATAGATGCAAAAGATAACTTAATTGCTAACAGAGACTTTATCAAAGCAGAAATTACTGCTTGGATTGATGATCAAGTAGGTGTCGGTTCTGGTATTTGGAGCGGATTTACATACGATGATGTTAAGTGTGCAAGAGATGTAGGTTACTTAGTTGATACAATGTGTCATGATGTAATGTATGGCGGTAACTTAGGAACAGTACGTGCAGCTCAATCATACTTTGTAAACGGAGATACACAAGTTTACGGACAAGAAGCACAAACTGCGGCAGCATACGACAGACTTGCAACAGTACTTTCTCAAGTAGTTCAAGAACAGTCAGTTACTAAATCATCTAGTAATTTAGAAACACAAACAACTTTGGGCACACCAGCAAGTGCAACCGAAGCTGGCGAAATTGATTTGTTAATGCAAGAAATTGAAGATGTAATTACAGCAGGTTCATTAAGCGGGTTGTCAGCAATTACATATCCTACACAACCAATTGTATCTGCAAATGGTATAGATTACACTGATGTTATAATGAATGATATAAGTGATAATATTTTAGCAACTATACAGTATATAAGCGATACATATAATGACTTTAATTACATACATGCTAAGTGTTCGCGCGATGTTGGTTTAATCTTAACTGCTGCCGAATATGACTTTGGCTTAGGTACTAACTTAGCAAGTATGTTAGCAGCATATTCTTATCTAAGAGCACCTAGTGTGAATGTACTCAAAGATCAAAAAACAGCAAGTCTTGCAGCATTTGAATATGCTAGAACAAAATTTTACGACGAAGTTCCTGTAGGAGCAACATATGATTTTGTACGTACAGGAATTAATGATACTTGGGAATGGGTAGACGACATTATTCTAGGTGGAAGTTCTGAAGGTGGAAATGATTCTGTAAGAGACGAAGAAGTCTATAATGCAATTAGACAACTTGAATTAAATAAAGATTTTATTGCAGAAGAAGTTACATCTTATGTAGACGAATACTTTAAAGATACTGCAACTGCAACTACTGCAGGTACTGATATTATTACAATATCGGATACAAGTTGGTTACATCTTGGTATGCCAATTAAATTTAGCGGCACTACATTTGGCGGCATAACAGATACTACTACTTATTATGTTAACTTTATTGCTAGTGCAACAGAATTTAGCATGTCAGATGCAATTGGCGGCGCAAATGAAATATTGGTAACAGCAACTGGATCAATGACTGTTGAAAAGGCATATGAATACAATAAAGCATTATGTGTAAGAGATGTAAAAGCATACATTGATGCAATCAAATGGGATCTTGAATGGCCACAAGAGTGGAATAGAGAGTATACTGACGATATTTCATTCTATCGTCCAGGTAGCTATAAAACAAGACTTGCAGCACGTTATTATATAAACAGCGTACTAGGATCACAAGAAGAGGATTTCTTCTATATGCGTAATGGTACTGGTTTGCGTATGATGACAATGGACGGATTAAGAGGAGACTTAACTCCTCCAAATAAATACGGAACAAGTCGTGTTACAGCTGGTGCATATGCATCACTAGATCCGGGCTGGGGACCGGACGACGAGCGTGTATGGATTACATCACGTTCTCCTTATTTGCAAAACAATACTACATTTGGTTATGCTGCTACTGGTCAAAAGATTGATGGCGCATTGCACAATGGCGGTAACGACTCAATGGTGTCAAACGACTTTACACAGGTTATTAGTGACGGCATTGGCGCACACATTCTTAACAACGGTAGAGCAGAACTTGTATCAGTGTTTACATATTATTCACACATTGGTTACCTAGCTGAAAGCGGCGGTAGAGTACGTGCAACAAACGGTAACAACTCTT
>ENA-OUOG01002298-OUOG01002298.1-marine-metagenome-genome-assembly--contig:-NODE-2298-length-20094-cov-7.394615_pt1 | contig 20094 bp, 17 predicted proteins | sample MGYA00248635_ERZ508505 | MGnify/ENA primary metagenome ERZ508505 (study PRJEB26176, sample SAMN06267871) | marine metagenome | isolation source: Saanich Inlet, British Columbia, Canada | place: Pacific...
GACTGATTGCGAAGGGCCAATCTCATGAGTGCAACGGGTGCGCCGCCGAAGCTATACGCAGCCCAAGAACCCGTTTTTCCCAAACGGGTCACTGGGCGTTTCCGCAACCTCAAATGGCTGATCATGCTCGCGACTTTGGGCATCTATTATCTGACGCCTTGGATCAGATGGGACCGTGGCCCCAACCTTCCCGATCAAGCTGTTCTGGTTGATCTTGCGCATCGGCGATTCTTTTTCTTCTGGATCGAGATTTGGCCCCATGAGTTCTATTTCGTCGCGGGGCTGTTGATCATGGCGGGGCTGGGGTTGTTCCTGTTCACCTCCGCTCTGGGGCGGGTGTGGTGCGGGTATACGTGCCCCCAGACCGTCTGGACCGATCTTTTCTTTACGGTGGAGCGTTGGATCGAGGGGGATCGCAACGCGCGCCTGCGGTTGTGGAAACAAAACTGGGACGCGCGCAAAATCCGATTGCGCCTGACCAAATGGGTGGTCTGGCTTGTCATTGCGGTGGCGACTGGCGGGGCGTGGGTGTTCTATTTCACCGATGCCCCAACTTTGGCGGTTGATCTGGCGGCAGGGCAAGCGCATCCGATTGCCTATGCCACCATCGCGATCCTTACCGCCACGACTTTTGTGTTCGGTGGTTTCATGCGCGAACAGGTCTGTATCTATATGTGCCCTTGGCCCCGTATTCAGGCCGCGATGATGGATGAGGATTCCATCACCGTCGCCTATCGCGGCTGGCGGGGCGAGCCGCGCGGCAAAGGCAAAACGCGCGATGGTTTGGGCGATTGTATCGACTGCAACGCCTGTGTCGCGGTGTGCCCCGTTGGCATTGATATTCGTGATGGCCAACAGCTTGAATGTATCACCTGCGCGCTTTGTATTGATGCCTGTGATGACATCATGACCAAGCTCGGCAAGCCGCGCGGGTTGATTGACTATATGGCCCTGACCGATGAAGCGCATGAGCGTGCAGGTCATCCTAAAAAGCCAGTTTGGCGGCATATTTTCCGGCCGCGCACGCTGGTCTATACCGCGCTCTGGTCCGGTGTTGGGATTGCTCTGGTCGTGGCGCTCTTCATTCGCTCGGACATCGATATGACGGTTGCGCCCATTCGCAATCCTCAATTTGTGATCCTGTCGGACGGCGCGATCCGAAATGCATACGACCTGCGCCTGCGCAATATGACCCATGAGGCTGCACTCTTCGAAGTATCCATCATTGGCGAGGAGGGGCTGATGATTACCCTTGAGGGGAATGCCATGCAGCAGATCGAAGTCCCTGCGGATGAGACAATGCAGGCCCGCGCCTATGTCACGGCGCCGTCGGGATCGCAGGCAAGCCGCGTTGATCGGACATCTTTCCGTCTCTGGGTGGAAAACCTCTCTGAAGGTACGCGCAGTTTTACCGACACCGTTTTCATAGGGAGAGATTACCAATGACCGCCAAGGTGACTGACATTCGCCCGCTTACGGGGCGCAAGGTCTTGATGATCGCGCTGGCCTTTTTCGGGGTGATGCTGGCTGTGAACCTTTTCATGGCATGGAAGGCCATCGCCACCTTCCCCGGTTTGGAGGTGTCTTCCTCCTATGCCGATAGTCAGGATTTCGACCAGCGGCGTCGCGCACAAGATGCGCTTGGTTGGCAGGCCGAGGTCACGCTGCACGATGATATCTTGACGCTGCATTTAACGGGACCGCAGGGTGAAACCGTTGTCCCTGCACAATTGGAGGCGCTTTTGACACGCCCCACCCATCGTGCGGATGATCAGGTTCTGGAGCTTGTTTTGATCGATGGTCTCTATCAGGTGCCAGTGGTTCTGGAGGAGGGCCGTTGGCGTTTGAGGCTGCGCGGTATTGCCCAAGATGGCACCGCCTATCGCCACAATCTGACCTTTGAAAAAGACTGAGGGTGGCGCGCATGAGCACCTGCATGACCCAAGCCCTGAACGCGCCCCAGCTTGCGGCATGTCCGGCCTGTGCCGCCGCGCCATTGGCCGAGCATCTGGCCGCATTGCCCCAAAACGCCAAGATCATGCTGTCGCTGCCTCAAATCCATTGCGCAGCCTGCATTTCCGATGTTGAGCGCGCGTTGCTGAATGTGGAGGGTGTGACCGAGGCACGCGTGAATCTGACCCTGCGACGCGCCGCCATTGAAGCCGCGCCCCAGATCACGGCGCAGGATTTGACACAGCTCCTGCAACAGGCAGGCTTTGAAGCCCATGAGTTGGACGCCGATATGCTGTCCACCACTCAGGCCGACACGCAAAGCCGCGATTTACTGATGCGTTTGGGCGTTGCGTTTTTTGCGATGATGAATGTGATGCTCTTGTCGGTCGCCATCTGGTCGGGGGCCGATGGTGTGACCCGCGATATGATGCATTGGATCAGTGCCGCCATCGCAATTCCCGCCGTGATTTTTTGTGGGCGGCCGTTTTATGTTTCTGCCTTTTGGGCCTTGCGAGCGGGGCGGCTGAACATGGATGTGCCGATCACGCTGGCACTGGTTTTGGCCTTGGGTACATCCCTTTTTGAAACCATGCAATCGGGGCAACATGCCTATTTCGATGCGGCGATTGCGCTGTGTTTCTTCCTATTGGGCGGGCGCTATCTTGACCACCGAACACGGGCAGGGGCGCGATCGGCCGCGCAGGAACTGGCGGCACTTGATGTGCCCCGCGCATGCCGATTGCGCGATGGTATTGAGGAGCGCGTTCTGGCGGCTGAACTCTGCTTGGGTGATCTTGTGCGGGTCAAGGCGGGAGGGCGCATTCCAGTGGATGGCGTTGTTCGCGAAGGCCGATCCGAGGTGGACCGCGCCTTGATGACGGGCGAAACCCTTCCCGCTTTCGTGCAGGAAAACTCATCAGTCAGCGCAGGCGAGGTCAATCTGACAGGCTCATTGGTGATCGAAACCCATGCGGCAGGTCGCGACACGGCGCTCCATAAAATCGCTGAATTGGTGGCCGCAGCCGAGGCAGGGCGCGGCAATTATACCTCGCTGGCTGACCAAGCCGCGAAACTCTATGCGCCAGGTGTGCATATCCTTGCAGGGGTATCTGCAGTCGGGTGGTGGTTGGCCACGCAGGACGCGCGCATTGCGTTCAATATTGCCGCGGCGGTCTTGATCATCACATGCCCCTGCGCGCTGGGGCTTGCGGTGCCAGCTGTGACCACGGCGGCGTCGGGGCGGTTGTTTCGCAAAGGCATGTTGGTCAAAAATGGCACCGCCCTCGAGCGTTTGTCCGAGGTGGACACGGTGGTCTTCGACAAGACCGGCACCCTGACGCTTGGCGCGTTGCAAGCCCTTGATCTGCAAACTCTACCCGATGGCGCCAAACGCGTGGCACTTGGTCTGGCGCAAGCCTCTTCGCATCCTTTGGCGCAGGCCGTGAGCAAGGGTTTGCAGGGGCTTGGTGTGCGGCCTTCTGCGGTGACCGATCTGTCAGAAAAACCGGGCTTTGGCGTTGAAGGGGACTGGCGGGGCAAAACCGTTCGCTTGGGGCGGGCGGCTTGGGTCGGCGCGCAGGGTGGGGATGTCACGGCGACTTACCTCAAGATCGGCGATGCAGAACCGCTTGCGATCAATTTCACCGATACGATCAGGCTGGGGGCAGCCCAGACCATCGCCGCACTGAAGGCCCAAGGGATGCGCGTGGTCTTGATGTCGGGCGATACCGAAGGATCGGTGTCGCGCCTCGCCAATGCTTTGGGAATAGAAGATGTTCAAGCTCAAGTCTTGCCCGCCGAGAAGGCTGCGCGGATTGCCGCGCTTGCGCAAGCGGGGGGCAAGGTCTTGATGGTGGGGGATGGCTTGAATGACACCGCCGCCCTCTCGGCGGCGCATGTGTCCATCTCGCCTGCCAGTGCCGTTGATGCAGCGCGCAGTGCATCGGATATTGTTCTTATGGGGGCTGATCTATCGGTGATGCTGGATGCGCTCGGTACAGCAGGCCAAGCACGGCGGCGTATCCGTGAGAATTTCGCGATCGCGACGATCTACAATGTGATCGCCGTGCCCTTCGCGGTGATGGGGCTTGCGACGCCTTTGGTGGCCGCATTGGCGATGTCCTCGTCGTCGATCACCGTTTCTCTTAATGCATTGCGGTTGAGATAGAGGGGGGGATCATGGGAATTCTGGGTCTACTCATACCGATTTCACTGGGGTTGGGCATGATCGGGCTGCTGGCGTTTTTCTGGGCGCTGAAGCGTGGCCAGTTCGAGGACCCTGACGGGGACGCGTATCGCATTTTGCGCAAGGATTATGACGAGCGTCCCAAACCGTGAAACATCACCCGCGGCAAGGGTTTCTATTCAGGGCTGACGATCGAGCAGACCACATTGCGCGTCATTAGTCGTGCGCAAGCCCGTCCGGCCTGATCTTCGGTCATCCCCGCAAATTGCGCCTCATAGCCGCCCGAGCGGTTCACGACATGGCGCAGCGCTTCTTGGAAGGTCGACAGTTCTGCCAATGCAGTTTGCAACAAGAGACGCTCGGCCGCATTTCGGGAGGGGTAGCGCCCAAGCGATACGCCATAAAGGCGGCTGCCATTGGAGGAAGCGCGTGTCACGACCTCTGGTTCCAAGGGAACTGCATTGGTCGCGATCGCCTCGACAATGGCTTCTGGGCGGGCCTGTGGCAGGGGTGTTTCGGACAGTGATCCCGTGGTTTCAACAGCTGCGACGATGTCTTCAAAAACAGTGTTTTGCGTGGGTTCTGTCGCCTCTGCGTTTTGTGCAATGAGGTCTTCCGCAAGTGCTATGGCCACGCTTTCAACGATGGCCTCAGGGTCTGGGGCCGCGATTTCGTCTTCGACGCTGGCTACAAGCGCGTCTGGCTCGGGCTCGGATCGGGGTCGTAGAACTGGAACAAGGCTTGCGCGAACCGCGCCTGAGGGGCGGAGCGTTCTTGATGCCAGTCCTTGCGAGGCGGGCTCATTGGGGTCTTCGGTATAGACGGGCAAATCAGGCGCACGGACCGGTGCCCGAGATGGCGCACGGGCAAAGCCCATATCCAGCAATTCCATCATCCGTTGATTTCGCCAAGCGGTGGATTGGCCGCCAAAAACGGTCGCAATGATCCGCTCTTGGCCACGTTCGGCCGAGGCAACCAGATTGAACCCTGCCGCTCGGGTGTAGCCCGTCTTGATCCCGTCTGCGCCGCGATATGCATCCAGAAAAGCGCGATTTGTATTGCGCACGGTTGCGATGCCTGCATCGGTCGATCGACGAGAGAATATGTTATAATATTGAGGATAATCGTAGAAAATCCGACGCCCCATTGTGGTCATGTCGCGCGCTGTTGACAGGTGGCCTTCTGCGGTCAGGCCATGTGCGTTGCGAAATGTTGTCCGTGTCATTCCAAGCGCTGTTGCAGTGCGGTTCATGCGCCGCGCGAATGCCGCCTCAGAGCCCGCAATCGCCTCTCCGATGGCAGTTGCAGCATCATTGGCCGAACGCACGGCTGCTGCTCGGACCAGATAACGCAATCTGATCGTCTGGCCTGCGCGCAAGCCAAGCCGCGATGGGGGTTCCGCCGCAGCATTGGATGAAATTGTAATCGGGGTATCCATCGTGAGTTCGCCAAGCCGCACCGCCTCAAAGGCGATGTAGAGCGTCATCATTTTGGTCAGGGAAGCAGGGTGAAGACGCGTGTCTGCATTCCGTGAATGTAGGACTTCGCCGCTTCGAGCATCGATCACCATCGCAGCATAGGGTGCTGCGCGCGATGGGGATGCCAAAACAACCAAAACGCACATTAACGACAACGCCCCCAAAAGGGCGGATATGAACCGTCTATATGTCACCAGATCTGCTCGGTCTGCCTCAGGGGTGCCGTCTAACGCGGCGATTTTTTTTTAGAGTAACCGTATTTGGATTAGAAATCCACGGTAAAGCCCCGTTTTATCTAAAGATTCTAGGATGTATACTTTGTGGATGGCAGATATAGCGGTGAAAACGCAATGATGCCCAATATACATGAAAATGAAATGCCCTTGGATTGGCAACTCTCGCGTGACCTTTTTGTTTGCGTGGTGTTAACTGCCTGAAAGAATGATGGAAGATGCTTGATGACCGACATATTCGATGACCGCAAAGCACGCGCTTCTGCGTGGTTCCGATCCCTTCGTGACGAGATTGTCTCGGCCTTTGAAGGGCTGGAAGATAGCCAAGGCGGTGAGGGTGCCTCTGGCCGTTTCGAGGTGAGCGAGACCACAAGGCAATCAGATGATGGCTCGGATGCGGGTGGCGGCATCATGAGCGTGATGCGCGGCGGCAAGGTCTTTGAGAAAGTCGGCGTCAATGTCTCGACCGTTTACGGAACGCTGGGGCCGCGTGCTGTTCAGGCCATGGCCGCCCGCAAGGATCTGGCTGCTTTGAATGACGACCCGCGGTTCTGGGCCTCGGGCATCAGCCTTGTGGCGCATATGCAAAACCCGCATGCGCCTGCGGTTCATATGAATACCCGTATGTTCTGGACCCCGCATGCATGGTGGTTTGGTGGGGGCTCTGATTTGAACCCTTGCATCGAATACGAAGAAGACACGGCTGATTTTCACGCCACCTTGAAAGATCATTGCGACCGCCATGACGCCGAATACTACCCCCGCTACAAGGCTTGGGCGGATGAGTATTTCTATATCCCGCACCGCCACCGCGCGCGCGGCGTTGGCGGTATTTTCTATGATGACCATAACACCGACGATTGGGAGGCAGATTTTGCCTTCACCCAAGATGTGGGCCGCGCCTTCTTGCCTGCCTTCGTAACGCAGGTTGAAAAGCGCAGGCATATGCCCTTCACCCAAGAGGATCGCGAGGTGCAGTTCATCCATCGCGGGCTCTATGCAGAGTATAATCTGGTCTATGATCGCGGCACGAAATTCGGCCTTGAGACGGGGCATGACGCCAATGCCGTTTTGATGAGCCTGCCACCAATTGCCAAATGGACGTGACCCGCGCCTGTCGGGTTTGATGCGCGTAGGCTTAACCGTTATGCCCGAGAAGCTGGCGGTAGACCGTCATAATTGCGCCGGCCTCGCCCTCGATCGCGAAGGTCTGTTCCATATGCTTGCGGGCCGCTTTTGATTGCCGTTTCCGCAAGGCTGCATCATCCAGTAATTTCGCGGTCTCCTCGACCATTGGCGCGTTCTCTCCGGGTGCGATCAAAGCCCCCGTTTTTCCTTGCAGGATCAATTCTTCAAAGGCACCAACGGTGGTAGCGACCACCGGTACTGCGCAGGCCATGGCCTCAATCGGGGTAAGGCCAAACCCCTCCCAACGCTGCGGAGCCACAAAGATGTCGAGCGCCTGATAGTAGCGCGCAACTTCATGGGTCGGTACCTCGGCCAAAAAGCGGATGCGCTCGTCCAGCCCTGCCGCGCTGATCTTGTCACGCTGCTCTTTCTCGAATGCGACATATTTTTCGGTCGCACGCCCCAAAATGATCGCATGGGCCTTAGGGCGGGTTTTCAAAAGCTCGATCATCGCGTCTACAAAGACATCCGTGCCTTTTTGCGCCCGAATGCGCCCGAAACACCCCACAAGAGGGGCTTGGGGCAGGCCAAGCTCGGCCTTTAGGGCATCGCGATCTGGCGCAGGGGTAAACTCGGTCAGATCAATCCCGTGCATAATGACCGTCGCAGCTCCCTCAAGATAGCGCGCGGTCTTATGCGATGTCGCGATGACATGATCCATCTTGGAGATCAGCCATTTGGAATAGCCCGTATGCTCACGCTGTGAGGCCGAGGTGAAAAGCAGCTTCAAATCCTTGCGCAAAAGATGCTTGAGCGCGAGGCCAGCAAGCATCTCGGTATTGCGACGCGCATGCCAGACGCGCGCCCCCGTTGGTCCACGGCGCGGCATGGTAATCAGGTCACGAATGCGGATTTGCGGCAAATGGTCGGGCAGGGCGGGCGCAACGGCCGCAATGGCCATGGATTGCGCCTGCAGCGGCACAAGGCGCACAACGGTCGCTGTCACGCCTGAAAGCCGCTTTTTGAAATTGGGCGCGATCACATCGATGCGGGAAGGGTCGAGAAAATCTGTCATACCCCGCGCATAATCCCCCCAAATGGATCAGGCAAGAACTGCGTGGAAATCGGTTTGATATCCCTGATCGCTCAAACTCTCACCCCGAGCGGCCATGGCCCCCAATCGACCGATCTCATCGCAGTTTTTGGCTGCGGCCCCATTGCCGCCTGTCACGATGGTGATCTGTTCGCTCAGACGTTGGATATAGGCTTGGCCCGTTTGCGTATTGCTGATCGCGCAAGAGCCTGTGGTGGTGGCAGGGAAGCTCATATCCGGCATCAATTTGCGCAGACTGTCGAGAAGAACCGCACCGACCTCGACATCTCCGTCTGATCGAAACCAGTCGCGCATTTCACGATCTGTATGAAGTTTCGGGCTGTCCTCCTGACCGCCGATTTTGATCCAGAGCTTGCCATCGGGATAGCGGATCGGAGGAAGCAGATAGAGATCATATTCCAGATCATGCGGCATAAAGATCATGCTTGGCATATCCGCAATCGCAGCCGCCTCCGCCTCGGTGACTTGGGCAAAGGAAATGGTGCGTGCCATGACATCCATCTGGGCCTGAGCAGGCAGAAGACGGTCGGTATGGGCGTAGCCACCCGTTGCCACCACAATATGGCCTGCCTCGATCTGCGCGCCCGAGGTCAGCGTCATGCCTGTGCCCTCGATTTTCACAACCGCATCCTGAACAATCCGCGCACCACTTTGCAGCGCGAGACGTTCTTGCGCCAATCGCATAAGGCGCGGATTGATCGTACCGCCCGAAGTTTCCCAAAGGGCCGTGGTTTGCGGAGCAAAGGAAAGATAGGGAAACCGCGCGGCCAATGAGGCGTCGCTGAAATGCTCACATGGCAGGCCCATCTCATCAGCGACCTTCAAGAATGACCCTGTAAACGCATGCCCCGTGGGGCCAACCATCATCGCGCCACATGGGTCAAAAAGCGAAAGCCCGCTGTTTTCTTCCAGCTCTGAATAGCGTTCGATCGAGCGGGTGGAGAGCAGTGACCAATCGGGGTCCACAGCCAAACGGCGGGTGATCCGCCCCTCGTCATGATGACTGCCAAAGGGCATTTCGTGACGGGCCCGATCAAGGGGCTCATCGGGCCCGATCATCACAACAGATGCGCCGCCTTGCGCCAAATAACGTGCACAAGATGTCCCCATCAACCCACGCCCGATAACGGCAAAATCTGCAATTTGAGTCGTCATCGCCTGATCCTGATCCAGGAGTGAATTCCTCGTGCAGCTTCTTCGTATTTTTGGAAAGATGAAAGATCAGAGTGTTCTTTCTTTCATCTTTCTTCAAATACGAAAAAGAGCCGCCGAAGAATCATTCAGTCAGGTGATCAGTCAGGGTTCCTGATGGTTTCCAAAAGGAGATGCACATTTTCAGGATCGGCCTCAGGTGTGATGCCATGGCCTAGATTGAAGATATGTGGCCCGCCTTTGAGCGCGTCAACAATACGGCGGGTCTCGGAGACAAGGGCCTCTCCGCCCGTGATCATATGTTTGGGGTCCAGATTGCCCTGAACACAGCCATCGGTCTGGAGGGTTTTGGCGGCCCAATTGACATCGACCTTGGTATCGATGGCCAAGCAATCGGCGCCCACGGCCTTGGCAAACCCGACATAGGCATCGCCTGCCTCACGAGGGAAGGCGATGACGGGAAGGTCCGGGAAGCGCCGTTTCATTTCCTGAGTGATCGTTTTGGCGGGTTCCAGCGCATAGCGGATGAAGGCATCACCCTTCAAAGAGCCTGCCCAAGAATCGAAAATCTTGACAACTTCAGCCCCCGCTTCGACCTGCATGGAGAGATATTCAATGGTTGCTGCGGTCAATAAGTCCATCAAGGCATCGAAGGTTGCGGGGTCTTCCTCGCGCAGTTTATGCGCGGGGGCTTGATCGGGCGTGCCACGGCCTGCGATCATATAGGTCGCCACGGTCCACGGTGCCCCCGCAAAGCCGATCAGGGTTGTTTCCTTGGGCAATTCGCTGGCCAAAATCTTGACGGTTTCATAGACGGGCGCCAGATGGTCATGGATGTCATCCTTGCCTTTCAACTTGGCCAGCCCCTCGGGGCCAGTGATGGTGGAAAGGCGGGGGCCTTCGCCCGTGACAAACCACAGATCGGCGCCCAATGCGTCGGGGATCAAAAGGATATCGGCAAAAAGAATCGAAGCGTCGAAACCGTAGCGGCGGATCGGCTGCAAGGTCACCTCGGCGGCCAATTCGGGATTATAGCATAACGACAGGAAATCCCCCGCTTGCGCACGTGTCGCGCGGTATTCTGGCAGGTATCGCCCCGCTTGGCGCATCAGCCAGACGGGTGGTGTGGGCAAGGTTTCACCCGCGAGGGCGCGCAAAAGGGTTTTCTTCTCGGTCATTCTAGGTTCCTTGTTGTCCTTCGCGCAACGTCTTGCTGTTGACCCAGAGTGTCAACCCGTCCAGAGTTGTCAAGTTAAGTTGACAGATAAAGAGAAGATATGACGACCCAACTTCCAAGCCCTGCCAAACCCCTGAATATCGGCACACGTGGTTCCCCACTTGCGCTTGCTCAGGCCCATGAAACCCGCGCACGGCTTGCCAAAGCCTTTGATCTTCCTCTGGACGCCTTTTCGATCGTGGTCATTAAGACCACAGGTGACAAAGTCCTCGACCGTCCCTTGAAGGAGATCGGTGGCAAAGGGCTTTTCACAAAAGAGATCGAGGAAGACATGTTGTCCTGCGCCATCGATATTGCGGTGCATTCGATGAAGGACATGCCGGTCGACCAACCCGAGGGGCTGGTGCTTGATTGCTATCTCCCGCGTGAAGATGTCCGCGACGCCTTTGTATCACTGCATCACAACACGTTGGCGGATGTGCCTGCGGGGGCCAAGCTTGGCTCGTCCTCCCTGCGGCGGCGCGCGCAATTGATGCTGCGGCGGCCCGATCTGGAGGTGGTGGAGTTTCGCGGCAATGTTCAAACCCGCATGAAAAAACTCGGTGATGGTGTTGCGGATGCGACATTCCTTGCCATGGCGGGTTTGCGGCGTCTTGGCATGGAGGATGTCGTACGCTCGGCCATTGATGTGGAAGATGTTTTGCCCGCTGTCGCACAAGGTGCGATCGGGATTGAGCGGCGCGTAGATGATAGCCGTGCGGCAATGATGCTGGAGGCGATCCACGATAAAGAGACAGGGCAGCGCCTTGCGGCTGAGCGGGCTTTTCTGAAAGGGCTGGATGGGTCCTGCGAGACGCCGATTGCGGGTCTGGCTGATTTGGATGGTGGCACCTTGCGCTTGCGCGGGGAGATCCTGCGCCCTGACGGGTCGGATGTGTTGCGCGATGATCAGAGCTGCCCGATTGAAGATGGCGCGCAATTGGGGGCCGAGATGGCGGCCAAGCTGCGCGAACAAGCGGGGCCTGATTTCTTTGATTGGATCACAAGCTAGAAATTACGGATAAGGCTCAAACGAAAAACCCCGCCATGATTGGCGGGGTTTCTTTGTTTTGGGATGCTGCAAGCGGTTATTGGGTCCAGCGCACGCCTGTCAGATCATTGGCTTGGGTCGGTGCGTTTGCCCAAAGCCCTTCGATATTGGCATTTGCCACACCCGTTTTCGCAAGCTGGAACAAGAAGCCATTCACATAATCGCCTGCGATCATCTCTTGGGCCTGCTGGTTCAAGGCTGTGCGCGCGGCAGGGTCGCTTGTGACCGCCAGTTCACCCATCAAGTCTTGGAATGCGGCGTTGTCATACTGGAAGTAATACTCAGGGCGCGCATAGATGTTGATATCGGCAGGCTCGGTATGGCTGACAATGGTCATGTCGAAATCCTTGCCACGGAAAACCTGTTCCAGCCATTGGGCCCATTCGAGGTTCGTGATCTCGGTCTGGATGCCCACTTCGCGCAATTGCGAGGCAATGATCTCACCGCCGCGACGCGCATAGGCGGGGGGCGGCAGCATAAGACGCAAGGTGAGGTCTTCTTGTCCTGCCTCGGCCAGAAGTGCGCGCGCTTGCTCGGGGTCATAGGCGGAGTTGCCCGTCAGATCGAGATAATCGGGATTATGAGGCGCGAAATGGGTGCCGATTGGCGTGCCATAGCCGAACATGGCCCCGTCGATAATATCTTGGCGGTTGATCGCATGGCTGATGGCCTGACGCACGCGCACATCATCCAGCGGGGCTTGCGCGTTATTCATGGCAAGGATTGTCTCGCCCTCGGTCGAGCCGACGATGACGGTAAAGCGTGGATCGGCGTCGAATTGGCTGAGCGTTTCAGGCGCGGGAAAAATCGGAAACGCATCCACATCGCCTGCCATCATCGAGGCAAAAGCGGCATTGGGGTCCGAGATGAAGCGGAAGGTGGCCGCCTCAAGCGCAACAGGCTCGCCCCAGTAATCGGGGTTGCGTGTCAGCTCTACGCGGTCGCCCTGCACCCATTCCGAGAACATGAATGGCCCTGTGCCAATGGGGTTGGTGGCATTGTTCTCGGCGCTTTCGGGCGCGACAATGACTGCATCCCCCCAAGCCATGTTGAACAAGAACGCGCCATTCGGCTCGGATAAGGTCACACGAAGGGTTGTGTCATCCACGGCTTCTGCGCTTTCGATCCCTGCGAAAAGGGCGGCTTGGGCATTGGTGGTGTCCTCGGCACGCGCACGATCAAGCGAGAAGACCGCATCTTCGGCGGTCAGGGTGGTTCCGTCATGGAAGGTGACACCCGAGCGCAAAGTGAAGGTATAGGTCAAACCATCCTCGGAGATGTCCCAAGAGGATGCCAAAGCAGGGATGACCGAACCATCGGAGGCGAAACGCGTCAGGCCCTCGAAGACATTGGCATAGACCACTTCATCAATTGCGGCAGCCGCGCCACCCGTCGGATCAAGATTTGGCGGCTCCAGGCCCATGCCGATTGTGATGTCGGTTTGTTGTGCCCATGCGGCATTGGCCATCACGATCATGGCGGCGGCGCCAAGCTTCAATTGGTGAACCATTCCTCGGTCTCCCTTGATTTCATTTGTGACAATCGTAGGGGGCAAATGGGCAAAGAGGCAAGCGGATGTTGCGGCGGGTTTTACAGCTTTTTCTGGGGTTTTCGGCCAAGGGGCGCGCAAATTTATGCGCTAGGCCAGCAATTCTGCCAAGGTCAGGGCCATCACTTGTGCCGCATCTACCATGTCTTGCACCCCGACCCATTCATCTGGCTGGTGGGCGAGGTCCAATATCCCCGGCCCATAGGCAATGCAGTTCTTGAGGCGTCCGATACGGTCGATATGCTTTTGGTCATAGGTGCCCGGGCTCACCACAAATTCCGCTTCGCGCGACAGCACCTTTTCAATCGCCGCTTGAACCGTGCGCACGACGGCTGCGTTCTCATCGGTCATTGTGGGCTGCACTTCAAATAGATCGCGGACCTCATATTCGAATTTCGGCCGCTCGGCTTTGATCTTTTCCAACATCGACGTGACCTCGGCCTTTACCTGATCGATATCCTCCTCGATCAGAAAACGGCGGTCGATGATGATGCGGCAGCGATCAGCCACGCAAGGGGCGGGCAGGCCGGTATAGCTTTTGTCATGCTCGGCCTCGCCGCCATGAATGGAGTTGATGTTGAGCGTCGATTGCTTGGCACCTTCGGGAACCACTGGCATGGCCGTGTGTTTGGATGCCAGAAGCGGATAGAGGTGATTTTCCATCTCCTCCAGAACGGCGCTCATGTGGCGGATGGCGCTATCGCCCAGAAAGGGCATCGACCCGTGTGCGATGCGCCCTTTGGTCTCGATCTCGGCCCACCAAACGCCACGGTGACCAAGGCAAATCCGATCCTTGTTCAAAGGCTCGGGGATGATCACATGCTGCACGCGCTCAGGGTCGAAATAGCCATGTTCAGCCAAATAGGCCACGCCGCCATAGCCGCCTGATTCCTCATCAGCCGTGGCGCTGATTTCAATGGCGCCTGCAAAATCAGGACAGACTTCGAGAAAGGCCTCGGCCGCGACGACGCTGGAGGCCAGACCGCCCTTCATATCGCAGGCCCCGCGCCCATAGATGCGACCGTCTTTCAGCTCACCGCCGAAAGGGTCCATCGTCCAGCCATGCCCAACCTCGACCACATCATGATGGCTGTTGAAATGCACGCATTCGCCTTTGCGCGCCCCCTCGCGGCGCGCGACCATGTTCCAACGGGGGTATTGCTCGCTATCGGCAGGCGCGCCTTCTGCGCGGATCAATTCGACCTCAAAGCCCTTGTCGCGTAGCCGTGTCCCCAAGAATTCACAAATCTCGAAATACTTGAGACCGGGCGGGTTGAGGGTCGGAATGCGGATAAGATCTTGGCACAAGCGCACCAACTCTGCCTCTTTCGCGGCCACGGCTGATTTGAGGGCATCATCCAGTTTTGTCATGCCCAAGACATTGCGCGCGGATTTATACGCATGCAAGCCCTGCCAAAAGGGTTTCGGCACCCCATATAAGGGGTTAAGGTTCCGCAACCGATTGGGAGACCAAGCTTGGCAGGCTATAGCAGATTATTTTTGGGGCTGATCGTTGTTCTGACGATCCTCTATGCGCTTTTATTCCTATACTTCAGATCCGGCATCAAAATGCGGCTGGAGGAGGAATGGGTCATGGAAGGCCGACCGGGTGAGCGCGATGATTGGGTCGATGAAAAGCTCGCCCCCAAAGCGGCGCGCCTGCGCAATTGGCTGCTGTTTTTTGTCTATGCCGTGCCCCTCGGATTGCTGCCTGTTTTGGTGTTTTCGTCCAACTGAATTTTGAAAGGGCCCCTGCCGATGCGCTGGCCAAGAATTATTTTTTATAGCGTTCTATTTATCGTGCTCGCCGGTTTTGCGCATTACACCCTGCCGCAGCGCGATATTGTCCGTGTGGCCGATACCGAGATTATCCGGCAGGATTTTTCGGGCTGGAACCGTTTGTTTTACGCCCAAGGTGATAGTGGCAATGCCCAAACAACCAGCCGTGATTTGAGGCTGATCAATACGATCTCGGCCGATGGAACCGTGCGTGTCTATCGCAATGAAGACACGGGCTTTGGTTGGCCTCCCTATTTCAAATTCGACAGCGCCGATCTGCATGCGGAAGCCGCAAATTTGATTTCGAACGCGCAGAACCCGCAATGGGTTGCGATAACGCATTACGGCTGGCGCTCGCGTGTTTTGACCACCTATGCAAATGCAGTGTCGCTGAACCCGGTTTCTGATCCAACGGTGCGCTTGATACCTTGGTTCAATATCGCGTTTCTGATTGCACTTGCGCTATTTGTCTTTTTCCTATGGCGCATCTGGGAGAGATTTGAAGACCGCGTCATTGATCCGCTCGTTGACCGTTTCTCGGTTCAATGGGCGAAACTGAAAGACCGGTTTTCACGCAAGAGCTAGACGGGGGCTCTGCCCCCGCGGGTGGCTTTGCCACCCTTCCCCCGAGGTATTTGGAAAACGAAGAAATTGATTTCCATGGCTCAGACCATTTCTTCGTTTTAAAATACCTCCGCCGGAGGCAGCCACCCTATTCGCCATAGGGGACCCAAATGGTCTTGATGTCGGTTGAGTTTTGCAAAAAGGCACGGCCACCGCCTTGTTTGTCAAACCAGTCCGGATTTCCCATGCTGTTGATCCACGTCCTTTTGAGGTTCGAACAGGAGGCCTCTTCCAGCATTTTCGGATCGGCCGTTGAGGAGAAGGACCAAAACCCGTCCACATCCATATGACCTGCGAGGGATTTTCCAAGCTCGGCGTGATCGCCAGTGACGATGTTTACAACTCCCGCTGGCACATCCGAGGTCTCAAGGACCTGATAGAGGTCAGTTGCGGCCAATGGGGCGGCTTGGCTGGCGGTTAATATGATGCGGTTTCCCATGGCGATTGCGGGGGCAAGAACGGATATTGCGCCCAAGAGAGGTGCCTCATCGGGGCAAAGCGCGCCGATAACGCCCAAGGGTTCATTCATCGCAAGGGCCACGCCGCGCAAGGGAACGGATTTGACTTGGCCGTCGTATTTATCGGCCCATGCCGCATATGAGAACAGGCGTGATATCGAGGCCTCGACCTCGGCTTTGGATTTTGCGGTCGAGCTTGCGGTCAGATCGGTCAGGCGGGTGGCGAATTCATCTGAGCGTGCCGAGAGGTTCTCGGCGATATAGTAGAGTATTTGCGCCCTGAGGTGCCCTGTTGTTTTGCCCCAGCTTGCGGCTGCCCGAGCGGCCTCGACGGCGTTGCGGATATCCTTGCGACTGCCGATGCCGACATGACCAATGAGTTTTCCCTTGGGAGAGAAGATCGCTTGGGAGTAGCCGCTATCGGGGCGGGTTTGTTTGCCGCCGATATACATCTTAGCGGTGCGGTCTAGGTCTGGGGAGGTTGCCGTCTTCGGGGGCGCGACGGGATGCAAGGGCTTGATTGGCGCGAGCTTGGTGTTGGGCTTGAGATAGCTCAACAGCCCCTCCCATCCGCCTTCGCGCCCGAAGCCGCTTTCGCGTTTTCCGCCAAAGCCGGCTGCAGCGTCGAAAAGATTGGTCGCATTCACCCAAACCACGCCCGCCACCAGTTTCGGCGCGATATCGAGGGCGAGGTTGATGTTCTCGCTCCAAAGGCTCGCGGCCAAACCGTAGCGGGTGTTATTGGCCAATTCGACCGCCTCACCCGGCGTTCGGAAGGTTGTTGACACAAGGACGGGGCCGAAGATTTCTTCTTGCATCAGGGGCGCCGAAGGAGACAGGCCTGTGATCAAAGTGGGCGGGTAGAAGCATCCCTGATCAGGCATTGTGATTGCCGCGTGATAGGTTTCTCCGTCACGGTTTTCATTGACAAGCCGAGTGATGGTTTGATGCTGGATCGGGTCGACAACCGCACCGATATCGATGCATTTGTCCAAAGGATCGCCAATCCGCAGATTGTCCATCCGCGCTTTCAGACGGTTGTGGAAATCATCCGCGATACCCTCTTGGACCAAGAGCCTCGAGCCTGCGCAGCAAACCTGGCCTTGGTTGAACCAGATGGCATCAACCAGCCCCTCGATCGCGCTGTCGATATCGGCGTCCTCGAAGACGATATAGGGGGATTTCCCGCCAAGCTCCAAGGTCAGCGCTTTGCCTTGACCCGCCGTGGCCCGCCTGATGTGGCGGCCAACATCTGTGGAGCCTGTGAAGGCGATTTTGGCGATGCCGTCATGGGTGGTGATCGCCTCGCCTGTGCGGCCATCGCCCGTGACGATATTGACCACGCCTTTGGGCAAGCCCGCCTCATTGCAGATATAAGCAAACAGATGCGCGGTGAGCGATGTGTATTCGGCAGGTTTGAGAACAACCGTATTGCCCGCCGCCAATGCGGGCGCGATTTTCCAAGCCAGCATCAAAAGCGGGAAGTTCCATGGGATGATCTGACCGCAGACACCCAGAGGGGCCATATCGGGAAGCTCATCTTCCGCCAATTGCGCCAAGCCTGCGTGATAGTAGAAATGCCGCTGTGCCAGTGGCACATCGATATCACGGCTTTCGCGGATGGGCTTTCCGTTGTCCATCGTCTCCAGAACCGCAAAGAGGCGGCTGTGCTTTTGGAGCAATCGCGCGATGGCATAGAGGTGTTTGGCGCGCTGGTGACCAGAGAGTTTGGACCATTTCGCAAAGGCGCGCTGTGCAGCCTTTACCGCGCTATCAACGTCACTGTCGCTGCCTTGGCTGATCTGGGCCAGGTCTTCGCCAGTTGCGGGGTTGCGGGTGGCAAATGTCTCGGCGGGTGGGGTGAAGCTGCCATCAATGAAATGCCCGAACGCGGGCCCTTGAGAGGCGATCCATGCGCGGGCCTCTTTGTCGGATTCAGGGGCAGGGCCGTAATCCATGGTCTCGAAGATATCGGCTGTGGTCATGTCATGCTCATCTTGCAGAAATGAAAAGGAGAAGCTGTGGGGGCAGCGGTCGTCATGCTAAAGGGTGCCGATAGCTGGCGGAATATTCGCCCGTTGCGTGATGTTCGAGTTGGCGTTCGATATCGCCCAAAAGGCTTGAGGCCCCGAAGCGAAAGAGATCAGGTTGCAGCCAGCGATTGCCCAATTCCTCTTTCATCAAGCTGAGATAGACCAGCGCGTCTTTCGCCTTTGAGATGCCGCCTGCAGGTTTATAGCCCACCTTGAACCCGGTTGCGGCTTCATAGGCGCGGATGGCGCGGATCATCACGAGGCTGACAGGCAGGGTGGCATTCACGCTTTCCTTGCCTGTCGAGGTCTTGATGAAATCTGCACCTGCCATCATGCAGATAACGGAGGCCTTGGCGACATTGCGCAGGGTGCCCAATTCGCCCGTGGCAAGGATGGCTTTGACATGGGCATCGCCGCAGGCCTCGCGGAATTCCTGCATCTCATCATAGAGGGCTTGCCAATTGCCCGTCAGCACATGGCGGCGGGAGATAACGATGTCGATCTCCTTGGCGCCCGCGCGCACACTTTCCCCGATCTCGGCCACGCGCAGCTTGTAAGGCGACAGTCCTGCGGGAAACCCCGTTGAAACGGCTGCGACTGGTATATTCGTGCCGTCCAATGCGCGTAGCGCCGTTTCCACCATCTCATGGTAGACGCAGACAGCCCCTGTGGTCAGCGCAGGCAGGCCGAGCTTGTCCAAGATGTCTTGGCGCACGGGTTGGCGGGCTTTGGCGCAAAGGCGGCGCACGCGGTCTTGGGTGTCGTCGCCCGATAGGGTTGTTAGATCAATCAGGGTGATCGCTTTGGCCAGCCATGCCGCTTGGTATTCTTTCTTCACGCTGCGTCGCCCAGACAGGCTGGCGGCACGGCGTTCGATGGCCGAAGTATTGGCCTGCAGGCTGGCGACCCAATCAAGGTCAAGCGCGATGCCTGCGTTGCGAGGCTCTTGAACCTGCGGAAGCTGCGCTTTGGTGGGAAGCTCGGTTGGTGTCTGGACTGTGGTCATGGGGTTCATCGGTTCTGAGGTTGGGCAGAGCGTCTCATGGGTGATGGGCAAAGGCAAGCTTGACCAAAAGGTAAAATTTTGAAGCGACGTCACGACTGGGTGACAAGGCCCGAGCTGCAAGGTATTGGAGACCCGTAATTCCAAGGGAGACCCCAATGAGTTTTGACCGCTCTGTAAAGATTGCCCCATCTATCCTTTCCGCCGATTTCGCTGATTTCGGGCGTGAGATTCAGGCCATTGAGGCGCAAGGAGCGGATTGGGTTCATATCGATGTGATGGATGGCCATTTCGTGCCGAACCTCACCTTTGGGCCTCCCGCTGTGAAGGCCTTTCGCAAGCATGTGAAAACGGTGATGGATGTCCATCTGATGATCTCGCCTGTTGATGCCTATATTGATGCCTATGCCGATGCGGGCACCGATATTCTGACCGCGCATATCGAGGCGGGGCCTCATATCCATCGCACGCTACAGGCGATCCGTGGCGCAGGCATGAAAGCAGGCGTGGCGCTTAACCCCGGCACCCCTGCCGAGGCGGTTGCCGACCTGTTGGATATGGCGGATTTGATCTGCGTGATGACTGTGAACCCCGGATTTGGGGGACAGAAATTCATCGATATGACATCCAAAATCCGCAGCCTGCGCAAGATGATCGGTGACCGCCCAGTGCATATCGAGATCGACGGTGGTGTGGACCCGACAACCGCCCCCTTGGTCGTTGAGGCAGGCGCGGATGTGTTGGTTGCGGGATCGGCCGTGTTCAAAGGCGGCTCGGTCGACACGCCTGAGATCTACGGTGAGAATATGCGCGCGATACGGGCGGCGATCGGCTAATCGCAAACGCTTTGCGTATTAAAAAAGCCCCGCCTGACCTTGGTCGTGCGTGGCTTTTTGTTTTCTTACTTCGCGGTGGGTCCCGCCTCCAGCACATCTTCCAATGTGCGTAGACCTGTGCGCGGGGATTGAACCAGAACGCTCATATTTCCGGGCTTATGTTCATTGCGCAGCATCTTCATATGCGCGCCTGGAAGCTCGTCCCATGGGAAAACCTCGGACATGCAGGGATCAAGACGGCGTTCGATCATCAGTTTATTGGCCGATGCCGCTTGCTTGAGGTGGGCGAAATGGCTGCCCTG
>ENA-OUOG01002299-OUOG01002299.1-marine-metagenome-genome-assembly--contig:-NODE-2299-length-20085-cov-3.953569_pt1 | contig 20085 bp, 18 predicted proteins | sample MGYA00248635_ERZ508505 | MGnify/ENA primary metagenome ERZ508505 (study PRJEB26176, sample SAMN06267871) | marine metagenome | isolation source: Saanich Inlet, British Columbia, Canada | place: Pacific...
GACGACCCACGCGCAAATGCCACTTCTCGCGGTCCATGTCGAGGTAAAATCGGTCAAAGACGGTGAGCGCGGATGCTGTTTTTGTCTGAAACCAGGGGATGTACAACGGCAAAAAACCTGGCTGGTGCTGATAATTCAGATAAGAGTCATAGCTGGTGTAGGGGGGAATGTTGTCGGCGAGGAGCTGGTCGAAATTGGTATTCGTATACCCTGCAAAAATTCGATTACGCACCCCTGCTGCAAAGGTGAACTTTTCGCCAAAATAGCGAATGTTCAAGCGGTTATGGTACATATATTCACTCGTATTGAGCTGGGGAACCGGTAGCGTGATCGGCCCGCTCTGCGGCACAAAATCCTCGTTCACAGTGTTGTACTGATACAACAGTTTGTGGTAGCCGGTCAATGACCAATTTTTCTTCCACTCCTTCTTTTCCTGAGCACTGACCCCCACAAAACAGAGCACGAGCACGAGCGTTATGTACCTCCCAACTCCGCGCATTATTTCGTGGTATCACTCACAATCTTCCCATCGCTCACGGCAACAACACGTCTGGCCTTGCTGATCACCCGGTCGTCATGGGTCGCAAAAACGAAGGTCATCCCTTCCTCCTTGTTCAGTTTGAGCATGATGTCCAGCAGGTTCGCGGTGGATTCAGAATCCAAGTTTGCCGTGGGTTCATCCGCGAGTACAAACTGCGGCTTGCTCGCTAGGGCACGCGCTACTGCAACACGTTGCTGCTGCCCACCCGAAAGCTGGCCCGGACGTTTGTCTTCCTTTCCGGTGAGACCTACACTTTGAAGCAACTGACGCGCACGCTGTTCGCGCTCTTCTTTAGGGCGGTTCTGCAACAGCATAATGAAACTCACATTCTCCGTCGCCGAAAGCACCGGAATCAAGTTGTACGCTTGAAACACAAAACCAATGTTGCGCAAGCGAAAGTCGATCAGCTCGTTCTGCGAAAGCTTCGTAATGTCTACTCCACCCACTTCGATCGCACCGGAGGTCGGTGCATCCAAACCGCCGAGCATGTTCAATAGCGTGGTTTTACCACAGCCGGAAGGACCCTTAAGTGCTGTAAATTCGCCTTCGGTGATGGTCAGATCGATGCCGTTTACCGCTTTCACGGGAACTGCGCCATCGTATATTTTATGGAGGTCTTTGACCTTAATGACTGGTTTACTCATGATTATTCGCCACGAATGGCTTGTACAGGGTTCAACTTCAAGGCCTTAAAGGCAGGATATAGCGCTGCGATAAGCGCCGTAAGCACGACCATGATGGCCACAATAATGTAATATTCAGGAACAATCTCCGGGTAAATCACGCTCTGTACCCCAAGGTTGGCAAGGCCTTCTTTCTTGCTGGTCAGGTCGATACCGATGCCCATCATCGCCCGCGTACTGAGGTCGCCTAATACGATGCCGATCGGTCCACCGACGAAGCCGAGCATGAGCGTCTCTACCAAAATCATCACGAAGAGTTTGCGTTTATTCATCCCCACCGCCATAAGCATTCCCAGCTCTCTGCGGCGTTCGAGAATGGCCATCAGCATGTTGTTGACGATACCGAACAGCAGCGCCATCATAATGATCCCTAGTACGAGCACGAGCATAATGCCCATCATGTCATCCGCATACCCAAGCTCAGGACTGTTGCGCTTCCAGCTGAGTATTTGCAACCCTTGAGGTAGCATTTGGGCCAATTCTGCCGTCTTCTCCTCCGTGCCTTCCGTCTCGTCATAGCGCACCATCAACTCATGCACCAAATCTTTTCCGATGGTCTTTTTGAGATCGCTGCGCTTGATGTAAATATTCAACTCGTCCCACGTGCTGTTCAACGTGCGGTAGATGCCCGTGATTCGAAAAGACGCACGTGAAATATTCCCCTCACCGTCTTGGAACGTAAGCACGACCTTTTTGCGTAAGCCCACGCCCAATTTTTCCGCAAGCTGCGCTCCGATCACCACGCTGTTGCGGGTTTTCGTCTCAAAGAAATCGCCCTCAATGATGGTCGAAGGCAATGTGCTGTTTTCACGCTCACTTTCTGGATCCACGGCAATCATCCGTGCGCCGCGCGCACTCTTCGGCGCTGACACCATCCCCATCATTACACCACGGACGGAAACGCCCGTTACATACGGAGCCGACAACAAGGAGTCTTGCAATGCCGCGACCACCTCCGCGTCGCCGATCGTGGCTGCGGATGTAGGCTCCTCAAGGAAGGCTTCGCTATGGACCTGACTGTGGCCCAGCGTGGATCCGATCGCCGCAGCGGTGCGTTCGTTGTTCATTCCAAAGGAGAACCCGATGATCAGCAGCCCCGCCCAGATGCCGATGGCGATCGAGGTGAGTACGATGAACGAGCGCACTTTGGAGCGCCAGATGTTGCGCCAAGCGATTTTCAGAATCATGAGCGCATGCTTTTTATCGGATCCAACGTCATGATTTTCCAAACGGCATAGAGCGAAACGATGACGCCGATCAGAAAGATGATGGACCCGTGGTTAACGTTGATGATAAAGGAGGTGGTGGTGTAGAGCTTGGGTTCGAAGTTGAACTGCTCGACGGCCTCTTGGAGCTGTCCGCTCAAGTCGATGGGGTGGTATTTAAAGTAAAATTGGACCGGTTTGACCAAAGCCATACCGAGCAAGGCCCCTCCCATGGTCAACATGAGGTTTTCCAGTACAGTGACCACAGCCAGCTTGCTTTTGCGCATGCCGATCGAGACTAAAATTCCGAATTCACGCTGGCGTTCAGCGACCATCATGATGACGGTGCCCAGGAGTACGAACGAAATGATGACATACAAAATGGTGACGAAGATTTGACCGCCGGCCATGTCCGCTTCGATCGTTTGGATGATTTCCGGGAACAATTCCTCCCAGGTCAACAGCTCTAGCGCGCTGGTATCCATCGTGGCGAGCAAATCTGCACCTACTTCCTTGTAATCTGCACCTTCCTCAAGCGCTAAGACCACTGTGGTTGCGCGATAATCCAGATTGTACATCTGTTGTGCAGCGGCAAACGGCATCAAAACCAGCTGCTTGTTGAGCTCGGGGTTCCGCATGCGCGCAATGCCCGAAACGGGGAAACGTCCATAAGCAGTGGCGGCATGATAGCCCTGACCGATGAACAGCAAGGTGTCGCCTACGGACAGGTTAAAGAAATTTGCGAGGCCTTCTGCGACGACAATGCTGTGGTCGTCGGGTCCGAAGTTTTCGCCTTCGAGCATATAGTTTTCGAGCTGTAGCCCAGGCAATTCCTGCTCCGGGTCGATGCCCATCACTAAAGTACCCTTGGTCCCTTCTCCGGTGCTGACTAACGAAAAGCTCTCGATGCGCGGGATGGTTCCGGTCACTTCGGGGTGGTCGGTGAATGCGGCATTTTCGATCGAAGCGAGATCGAGGCTATTGTCGAGGGTTTGGTCTGCCCAGAAACCGCGCTGGTGCAGCTGCAGGTAACCAAAGTTGTTCGCCACAATCTCGTGGGTCATGTTCTCCCAAACGCCTACTTGGAAACTGCGAAGAACGACTGCGAAGATGACGCAAAACATCACGGCAGCGATGGAGATGGCACTGCGGCCCTTGTTGCGCCAGATGTTGCGCCACGCTAGTTTGAACATTATCTCAGACGTTTCATGTTTTGAATCGAGAAGAACGTATCGCTGAGTTTCGCGTTGAAGTCCAAATCGCGGTAAATCATTTCAGTGTAGTGGCCGTCTTCCTCAGCGGGAGTCATACGGATACGCGTAGGCAATTTTCGTCCGTTCAAATCCTTCACATCGAACCCTTGCATGGTATTGATCAGGTAGCCGTCCTCGTCGTAGAATTCGCCCTTGAGCTGAAGGTAATCTACCTTAGAGATATAGTTGATGATTTTCCCCCACACCACAGGCGCTTCGGGCTTTGGCGTAAAGGTGATGACCCAGCAATCCAGTCCTTCGATCGTCGTTTCACCGGTGATTTCATGATCGTAGTCCACTAGGGTAGAGCTCTCATTCACAAGATCATCGTTCGAAAAATCCGTTCCCATCCAGCTTTGCATCATCATCGAAGGCGGCAATTTTACACTGCGTTCAATGGTCGGTACGTAGTTCCAGATTTCTTTATCGCGCTTGAGAAAGACCGTGCCCTTGTCGCGCGCAGGTTCAGTAACGAGAATGAGGTTTTGATCGAGTCCTTTGGACCAAGTTTTTGCCACCATCGTACGTTCCCAGCTCGGGCGTACAGTGCGAATTTCAAGGGTGGAAGTGCTCTGGGTGCCGCGGACGTTTTCTTCGCTTTGACGAACAATGTCCGTAGCATCCTGCGCCGTAACGTAGAACGAGAAAGCGAGAAGGGCGGCGGTGAATAGGTGTTTCATAAGGCAATTTTGTTGGGTAGTTAACGCCTTAGCCTCCCCGAAAGTTTGAAATTAATCGAGTTTTTGAGCCAATTTTTCCATTTCCTTTTTGGCACTTTTCCCCTCGTACAGAACCGCATGAACGGCGCGAACGATCGGCATACGTACATCGCGCTTTTTCTTGAGCTTATTCACAAGCGGTACGGCGTAGTAGCCCTCGGCCACCATGGTCATCTCTGCGCGGGCACTTTTGATGGTATAGCCCTTACCCATCATATTTCCGAGCATGCGGTTGCGGGAGAATTGGCTATAGCCTGTAACGAGCAAATCCCCGAGGTAGGCACTCTTGTTGATGCTGACTTTCCGATCTGAAACGGCGCCTAAAAAACGCTTCATTTCACGTGCGGCATTCGACATGAGCACCGCCTGAAAATTGTCCCCATAGCCCAAGCTGTGGTACATTCCCGCGGCGATCGCGTACACATTCTTCAATACTGCTGCATATTCCGTCCCGTACAAATCTTTGGAGAGCGTCGTGCGCACATAGTGGGTATTAAGCTGCTGTGCAACACGCGCTGCCACTGACTTTTCCAAGGCCGCTACGGTCAAGAAACTCAAGCGTTCTAAGGCGATTTCTTCCGCATGACAGGGTCCCGTGATTACCGCAATCTGCGATTCTTCGACGCCCATGACTTCGCGCAAATATTCGCCCACAATCATGTTCTCTTCCGGAATGATTCCTTTGATCGCGCTACACACGAGCTTGCCTTGAAAGGCGCCCGGCTGGAGCTGCAGAAGTACAGATTTCACGAACGCACTAGGCACCGCTAGCACGATGATGTCGGCTTGTTCTACGACAGTGTTGATGTCGGTATGCACACTCACGCTCCCTTTCGCAAAACCTACCGAGGAGAGGTAACGCGGGTTATGGCCAAAGCGTTCGAGGTGCTCGGCATGCTCGGGATTGTGCATCCAAAGGTGGCAATGTCCAGAATTGTCACTGAAAATCTTCGTGAGGGCTGTACCGAAGGAACCGCCCCCGATCACCGCAACTGTGGGTTGGATCTCGCTGGTCATTAAAATGTGATTTCTGTAGTGATTTCCTCGCCGTCGCGCTCGTAGATCAGTGTGGTAGTGTCGCCCTTTTTGAATGCGCCCAAGGCGTTCATGTAGGCGTAAATATCGTCGATAGTGATGGGACCAATTTTAGTAATCACATCGCCGCCCTTCAACCCGGCATTTGCACCAGGGCGTCCGTCCGTCGCTCCATCAATCCGCAATCCCGGGCCTGCGAACAAATAATCGGGCACAACGCCCAAGGTCACCGAAAATCGCGGTGTGGTTTTGGCCTCTGAGCTCTGGGTTTTCTGGAAGGTAAGTCGGTCGTATTCCGCAGTACGTGCTGTGATCGTGTAGACCAGCGAAGCGAGACGCGCCATGCCTTTGTAGTTGACCTTCTCGGCATCATCTGCCGGCTTGTGGTAGTCCTCGTGCGTTCCGGTGAACAGGTGCAACACGGGCATATTTTTGTAATAGAACGACGTGTGGTCGGAAGGCCCCACCCCTGCTGGATCTTTTTTGATACTCAGACCATGGATCGGCGCCTCAAGCACAGCATCCCATTCCGCAGCCGTTCCCGTTCCAGAAAGCTGTATCCGATCCTCGCGCAAGCGGCCTACCATGTCCATGTTGATCATGTACGCGGCATTGCTGAGTAGCGGTGCAGCATGTTCTACGAAGTATTTTGAACCGATCAAACCACTTTCCTCAGCACTGAAAAATAGGATGAGGTAGTTGTAGTTGGTTTCCGTGCGAGCGCCATAGTAGCGCAGCATTTCAAGCAGTAAGGTCGTTCCCGATCCGTTGTCATCCGCTCCATTGTGAATCGCCGGCGCCCCCTTGTACAAACTGTTCTCGCGGCCCATTCCGATGTGGTCGTAATGCGCACCTAGAATGACCGTTTGCGGCTTGCCGTTATCGATAAAACCGACAATATTGTACCCGGTGGAATAGCGTTCTTTTTGCTCCACTTGCAGAGCCACTTTGCGGGATTTCTTGGCCAATTTCGCTTCCCACTCCCCATTTCGAACAAACAGCACCGGCACACCCAAAGACTTCACGCTCTTGAAAAATTCCGGCACATCCGAAGCCGTTTCCTCAGGGTTGATCAGCAGCACAGCGGCCGCCCCTTTTTCTTTTGCCAGTTCGATGCGCTCCACTAAACTGTGGTAGGCAGCAAACGCGCTGTGCGGGTGAACGCCGTCGGGCGAACTCACGTTCAGCACGGCAATCTTGCCCGCAACATCCTTACCTGCGTAGTCGTCGTACGACCCGTCTTCTTTCACGATCCCGTAGCCGACAGGAACGGTTTTCCCGTCAACGAGTCCGTTCGCGCTGTAGGCCACTGGATAAAAATCTACATGTGGAACGAGCGCCTTACGACCGACCACGAGGCCGGTTTTGTCGTAGTCCACTGTGGCAAATTCCGGCACAGGGAATTCTTGAAAGTAGCCACTAGAAGTGGCCGGTTCGATGCCGTTTTGAACCATGCGCTCAGCGATGTAGTCACGCGCCACATCTGCCTCCGGGGTTCCTGGCAGTCGACCCTTCAAAGAGTCGGATGCTAAGAACAATAGGTCGCGTTGCATGCGCTGCGGTGCGGCAAGATCGAGCGGCACTTCTTGGGCAGTGGTGAAAAATGCACTGCACGTGAAAACGAGGGAGGTAAGTAGCGGAAACTTGTTCATGAGTTCTACGTATTTGCCGACAAAGGTAGCGACGGATGGCTATATTTGAGGTGTGAAGAGTGGAATGAAACAACTCGCGGGCCAAACCGCAATCTATGGCTTGAGTAGCATCCTAGGAAGAATGATAAATTTCCTCCTCGTGCCTCTTCAAACGGCCGTATTGTCTGAATCCGAATACGGGATTAACGTAGATTTCTACTCCTTGATCGCCTTTCTTATCGTCGTGGTCACCTTCGGGATGGAGACCGCCTATTTCCGATTTTCAGAAAAAGAAGGCTTCGACGAAAAGCGCGTTTTTGGCGCGGGCATGACCATGATCGTTATGGTGCTGGCAGCGCTGGCTTTGGGAAGCTGGGCGTTCAGTGACGGCCTCTTGGAGGCGTTGCGCTGGGAAAATTCGCCAAAATATTTGATGTATTTCGTCGCGATTCTGGGGCTGGACGCACTGAGTGCCTTGCCGTTCGCGCGGTTGCGCCGACAGGAGAAGGCGGTGCGTTTTGCCGGGATAAAATTGGCTTTGATTCTGACGAATGTGGCGATCAACCTCTATATTTTCCTGCCGAGCTGGTGGGAATTGAAAGAATTGACGGCCTGGTGGACGCACGATCTGCGCGGTGTGGAGTACATTTTCATCGCCAATTTCTGGGCCTCCCTCCTCATGTTTGGTCTCCTCACACCTTCGCTGTTCCCCCTTTCGCTCAACCTCGATCCGAAATACACAAAAACCCTGCTGCGCTTCGGCATTCCGCTGCTGATCGGTGGTTTAGCGGGGATTGCGAATGAGATGCTCGACCGGCAGCTGATCAAATATTTACTCCCCAAAGAGACCTCGTTCGCGGGCGTGGGCATTTATGGGGCCGTATACAAGATTTCGATTTTCCTGATCCTCTTCAACCAAGCCTTCCGCTATGCTGCGGAGCCGTTTTTCTTTAAGAACGCGAAACATGCGGACGGCAAGCAAAAGATGGCCGATATTATGGTTGGGTTTACTTGGGTGATGAGTGTGGGTTTTGTTCTGATCATCGCAGGGCTGGATTATTTGAAGTTTTTCATCGACCAGAAGTTTTGGGTCGGGCTAGAATTGGTTCCCATCCTCCTGCTGGCCAATGTGATTTTGGGCGTGAACACGAATCTGAACGTGTGGTACAAGGTGAGCGACAAAACCACCTATGGCATCTACATCACCTTTGTGGGACTGGCCTTTACGATCGCCGGAAACCTCGTGCTTATTCCGATGATAGGCATCATGGGCGCGGCCATTACAACATTGGTCGCTTATGCAGCGATGTTTGCAGTGAGCTTGGCGTGGTCCGTCAAGCACTATCCGGTACCGTACCGCTGGGGAAGATTAGCGGGATTTGTGGGCGGTGCGACCATCGTGGCCTTTTTGATACACTATGCAGAAATTGGCGGCACGCCTGTTAAAATTGGGGTAGGAATCTGCTACCTTTTCGTAATGTTGGCGGTAGAACGCCGCGGACTCTTTAAATTCGCTTCAAGATCATGAAGATAAACGTCAAATACACGGGCAAGCACGAGCTGCCTCAGTTCGAAACTGCACAAAGCGCCGGAATGGACCTGCGCGCTAACCTCGATGCACCAGTGGAACTGCAACCCGGCGACCGCGCACTCATTCCCACGGGAATCCATTTGGCCTTGCCGGACGGATATGAAGCGCAGATCAGACCACGCTCTGGACTCGCCTACAAGCACGGCGTGACCGTTTTGAACAGCCCAGGAACGATCGATGCGGACTACCGCGGCGACGTAGGTGTACTGCTCATCAATCACGGCAAAGAAGCCTTTGTGATCGAAGACGGCATGCGTGTCGCACAGATGGTCATCGCCCGTTATAGCCAATTCGACTGGAACCCCGTTTCCGACCTTGACGCCACTCAGCGCGGCGCTGACGGCTTCGGAAGCACCGGTGAAAACTAGTACTTACAACAACCAAATAAACCTTTTCACAGATGAAGATTATTGTACCTATGGCCGGACGCGGTTCACGCCTCCGCCCCCACACACTCACTGTTCCTAAGCCGCTCATCCCGATCGCCGGAAAACCGATTGTACAGCGCCTAGTCGAAGACATCGTCGCGGTTTGTGGTGATAAAACCGTTACCGAGATCGCCTTTATCATCGGCGACTTTGGCGACCAAGTCGAGCAAGACCTCATCAAAGTAGCCCAGGACCTTGGCGCGAAAGGAAGCATCTACTACCAAGACAAGCCGCTAGGCACAGCACACGCCATTCACTGTGCAGCAGACAGCATGGACGACGAGATCGTTGTGGCCTTCGCGGATACCCTGTTTCGTGCAGACTTTACCCTCGATACCGAGGCGGACTCCGTGATTTGGGTGAAGCAAGTCGACAACCCGAACGCCTATGGTGTTGTAGAATTCGGCGACAACGGCAACATCAACAACTTCGTTGAAAAACCAAAAGAGTTCGTTTCAGACCTCGCCATCATCGGAATCTACTACTTCAAGGACGGCGCTGGACTTCGCAAGGAGTTGAAGTACCTTTTGGACAACAACATCATGGACAAGGGCGAATACCAGCTGACCGACGCGTTAAGCTCGCTGCTCAAGCAAGGAAAAGTATTCAAACCAGGTACCGTTAACGATTGGATGGATTGTGGAAACAAGGCCATCACCGTTCAGACCAATTCTAAAATGCTCGGTTACCTCGACGGCAAACCTGAACTGCGCGGCGAGAACATCACCCTCGAGAACGCTGAGATCATCGAACCGTGCTATATCGGTTCAAACGTAGTGTTAAAGAACGCGAAAGTAGGACCGAACGTCAGCATCGGAAACGACTGTCACATCGAAGACGCGACGTTGCAAGACTCTCTTGTTCAGACAAATACAACCATCAAGAACATCGACTTGAAAGACAGCATGATCGGTAGTCACGCCAGTGTCGACGGAAAGTGGACTTCACTATCTTTAGGAGATTATTCAACGATGGACTAATGCGAATTTTACTGACCGCTCTTTGCGGCTTCGTTTTATCAGTACAAGTATTTGCGCAAGGCCCTTCGAAAGAGGGGCCTTCTGCATTAACACCGCTTTTCTACAAGGCGGAAACGTACCGAATCACGGGCCGAACCAACCTCGCTGCGGAGGCCTACCTGAAGCTCTTGACAGAGGACCCAACACACGAAGCGGCCCTGTACCAGCTTGGACGTATACTTCTTCAAACCGGCGACTACCTCGGAGCGCAAACCGTCCTGAAAACTGGCCACGAAGCCCATCCACAGAACGAATGGATGCACCAGATGTACGCGGTGTGTGAGGCGAAACTGGGGCATTTTCCCGAAGCCATAGCTGCTTTTCAGTCGCTCGCATTGCAACGACCGGACAAGCCGGAATACCTAGAAGCGGCGCTTGATGCAGCGATCGGCGGAGAACTGTTTCTCGAAGCGGATCGCGTGATTCAAAGCTTTGAGTCGACCTATGGCCAGACGCCTGAAACTGCCCAGCAACGGGCACGATTTATGGTGCAAGCGGGTGACTATAAAGGCGCCGTGAAAGTACTTAAAACGGCGATAAGCACGAATGCTGAAGCGCCGGAATATGTAGGGCTTTTGGCGCAGTTGTACGACAGTCAGAAATTGGGCAAAAAAGCGCTAAAAGTGTTGGATAAGGGGCTGGAGCGACACCCGAATAATGGGCCGCTGCACCTAGAGAAGGCGCGGATGCTACAGCAGCTGGGACGCTGGGATGAAGCGACGGAGGCGTTATTAAAGGCCTTTGAAGCGGACGGAGTAGCGCTCAGTACGAAAGGACAAATCTTGATGGATTTTTACAAGGTTGCTCGTGAAGAATTGAGTTTCGTGGAGCCCTTTGACAGGCTTTGGCGCTTAGCGGAAGAAAAACACGTTCAGGAGCCGGGTTGGCAGCTTGTTCAGGCGGAGCGCTACCGTTATGATGCGCTCGGCGCGGATGCGGTGGAATCCTACGGGAACGCGATCAAGGGCGGTTTGGATGCGATCGAAGTATACGATGCGGCGGTGCAAACGGCGAAAGAATATGGACTGAAGGCCCAAGGACTGGAGCTGCTCGAGGGCATGTATGACACGTACGGGAAGGATCCGAAGGTGGCGAAATATGTGGTCAGTTTTTATGCGGAGTGGTCTGCTTGGAAAGCGTGCGCTCCTGTGGCTGCGGAGGTGGCCGAAGTGGAATTGGACCCGGAGGTGAAACAGTGGCTGCATTCGACGGCTGGCTATGCGTTTTACCAATCGAAAGACATCGATCAAGCGGTGGTGCAGTATGAGAAAAGCTTGCGGTTGAAGCGGGATGCGCAGACGTTGAACAACTATGCGTGGGCCTTGGCGAAGAACGATCGCGAACTAGATAAAGCGGAACGATTAAGTGCGGAAAGCAATGCGAAAGAGCAGGGCCAACCGTTGTACTTAGATACTTGGGCGCTGGTGCTGTATAAATTGGGCAAGTATGCGCAAGCACAGGAAAAAATGGAAGTAGCTTTGCAACTTGCAGATTCGGGGCCCACGGACAACATGCTGACGTTAGCTGCGAAGATTGAAGAAGCGTTAGGAAACCAAGATAAAGCATTGATTTTTAGAGCTAAAGCAAAAGAACTGAGGGAGATTAAATAGTGAAAAACAACGCCACATACAGCTTTTGGAAGTACTGTCTTACCGCAGTATTGGCGCTTTTTTTGACCAATTGTGGCCGCACCATCTCCCCTGAAAACCCGTTGAAACGCGAAAAAATTGGCGACGGGACCTCACGGCGTATCATGGTTCGGGACAACTTTGTTTGGAACCAGACCTTCACCAAAATCAAAGCGACGACTCCAGATGGAGAACAGCGGTTCCGCGTTCAAGTGCGCTCCAAGCAAGACAGCATCCTTTGGGCAGCGATCTCGGACGATATGATCGGGTTGCGCGTAGGAAAAGCCATTGTGATTGGCGACAGCGCGGCCTTTACTTCGACGCTGCTCGGTATGGAGTGGACGGGAGACGCCTCAGAATTGGCCGAGATTACCGGTGTGGAAGTACCCTTTCTCTACTTAAATAAGCTGCTGCGTGGACAGCTCATCGACGCAGAACCTGCGATGCGCTACAAATTTGACGCGGATAAGGACCTCTGGACGACCAAATACAGCATCTCCGGCGGGCGAAAAGTCACCGCTTGGCTCGACCGCGAACTGCGCCTGCGACACATCAACATTTCGGACAAAAAGGAAGTGGTCGACATCCACTACCCCTCTTCAGATCCGCGCACCGGCTACCCTACGGCGATGGTGCTTACTTTAGCTTCTCGCCCCGACTACAAGGTCGATATAGAAATCACGGAAATTCGTACTGAAGGACCGTACAACACCCCATTCAGCTTCTAGATGCGCACGCTCCTACTCACACTTTTTCTGTTGCTGTCCGCAGCCAGTTTTGGCCAGACCAAAGAGGAGCTGCAGCGCCAAAAAGTGCTGTTGCAAGATCAGATCGATCTAGCTAGTGACATTTTGAAGAAGACCCAAAGTTCGCGCGCGGCTAGCCTTACCGAGCTGGAAACATTGAATCAGAAGATTGAAGCGCGTGAAAAGCTGATCCGCACGATGTCCCGTCAGATTCGCCGCATCGACCGTGAAGTGTCGAAGAAGGAGTCGGACATCCAGCGTCTCGAAGCGCGTGTAGATTCCTTGAAAGCGGACTATGCCCGCCTCATCGAACTGGCACAGCAAAACCTGCAGCCCACCGACCAGATTCTATTTATCCTGAGCTCATCCTCGTTTGCCCAGGCCGCGAAACGGATCCAGTACTTTAAGGACATGACGCGTTACCGCGAGCAGCAGGTGGTACAGATCGAGCTGGCGCAGGAGGAATTGGCCAAAGAGAAAGAGGCGTTGATTGCGAAAAAAGCTGAAAAAATTACCGTGCAGCAAGCCCAGAAAGGTGCGAAAACGGCCCTGCTTTCAGATGCGCAAGAGAAAGAAAAAACAGTCGAAAGCCTGCAATCTAAGGAGAGTGAGCTCAAGAAAGACATTCAGAAAAAGCAGCGGGAAGCGCAGCAACTCGAGAAGCAAATCAAGCGCATTATCGCCGAGGAAATGCGCAAGGCGAAGGAGCGTGCAGAGCGCAATGCACTGGAGAAAGAGGCAGTAGATCTCGGTTTGAAAAAAGGCAAAGACTTTAGCGCCCGCACCTCGAGCAAGGCCTTAAAACGTTTGATCGAAAAAACCCGTAGCGCCGCAGGAATGGACGCTCGCGATGACGGCCCTTCGTTCTCCATGACCCCTGAAGCGCGTGCCTTAGCGAACAATTTTGCCTCGAACAAGGGCGCATTGCCTTGGCCTGTAGAGCGCGGTATCATCACCGGGAAATTTGGAAAACATCCGCACCCGATCGTTCGCGGCGTAGTCGTCGACAACCCGCACATCGAAATTTCGACGGAAGAAAATGCGATCGTTCGCGCCGTATTTGAAGGCGAGGTCAGTTCCGTAGTTCCGATCCCTGGAGCGAACGTGATGGTCCTCGTACGCCACGGAAATTACTTCACGGTCTACAGCAACCTGATCTCCGTCAGCGTAAAAGCGGGAGATCTGATCAGTCTCAAACAGCCGATCGGCAAGGCATTTACGGATGAGCAGGGGAAAACCATGGTCCAATTCGGCCTATGGAAAGACGCCGACATCCAAGATCCGAACCCGTGGCTCGCGAAATAATCTAGCACTTTCTTGTTATGAAGCATTTCTTCTACCTCAGCACCTGCGATACCTGCAAGCGCATTATGAAACAACTGCCGCTCGAAGGTGTGGAGCTGCAAGACATCAAAACCGAACCGATGACCGCTGCGCAAGTGGACGAGATGATCGCTCGTGCCGGCTCTGCGGAGGCACTGTTCAGCAAGCGAGCGCGTAAATACAAGGAATTGGGTTTGAAGGACCAGCAACTTTCAGAAGCGCAACTCCGCCAATTCATCATCGACGAATACACCTTCCTCAAGCGCCCGGTGCTCATTTTGGACCAGCAAATTTTCATCGGCAACACCGCGAAGGTGATCGAAGCCGCTCGCGAGGCCTTGTTAGCGCTTTAGCACCTTACGAACGACCGTTCCGCGCGTTCCCACAAGCTGGATCAAATACATCCCCGGTGGCCAATTTCGAACGTCCACCCGTTCCGGCAACGTCCCCTGCACCAAGAACCTTCCCTGCGGATCGAACACGCGGTAGTGCTGGTAATCAGGAGCACGAAATTGGACCCAATCCACCGCTGGATTCGGATATACCTCGACAGTGCCCGCATCCCAAACGCGTACGCCGATCGACGAGGTATCCGTCGTGATCTCCATCAGAACGCCGTGCACAGAATCACAGCCCGTCAACGCGCTGAGCGTATCGTACACCCAAACGCCTGAGTCGCGGTAAGTCACATTCTGATACACGATGCTGTCCACGCCTTGCAACGTATCCACCGTCAAATAATCACAACCGAGCTTCATCACATGCGCATTGATCGACAATGCCGTGCGCATGTCCGTTCCCGCTCCAAAATCCATATCTGTGGTGCCCCGGTACGTACCACAAACATACATGTCATGGCCGTCGCTCAATCCGTCGTTTATAGTTGAGCTGATCGCTGCTTCCCAGTCGCGTGCGGCGATGAAGCTGCCCTGTGGCGTCCACTTCGCTACCCAGCCCTGAATGCCATAGGTAAAGCCCATGGTGTGGACACCCGGACCCGGATCCATGTCCTCGGGTCCCGTAAAGTTTCCTGCGATCATAAGGGTGCTGTCTGGAAGAAAATCGATGACTTCCACCCGGTCTTGAGCGGCATTGTTCGCGCCCCCTAATCCGCCAAACTCCCGGGCCCAGTCCAGTGTTCCGTCGGGTTGGAGTTTGAGCACGAAGGCGCGATAGGCTTGTGGGGAGCTAAAGATCTGGGTGGAGTCGATGCGCAGCTGACCCCCAAAAGAACCACCGAGATACGCCTCCCCGGCTGGTGAAATCTCAAAGGCATAAAAAGGGGCAAAAGCACTACCGCCGCTCATCGCTGTGTTGCCTAAAAGATCAAAGGTGCGATGGTAGGTGTAGCCTCCTAAACTGTCGTAGGAAGCGAGCAACAACGTATTCGAATAGGGCTCCGCTACTGCTTGAACGAGCTGTGGAGCGAAGGCAACATTTATAGTATCCTGGAAATTTCCTGCGGTAAATAATTGGCCAGCATGCTGACGAACGACTTCCACATAGTACGGAGAATTCTCATAGCTTTTCGCCCATTCCAGAACGCCACTAGGGGTATATTTTGCTAAAAAAGAACAGGTTATTGACGAAGTCAGCCACGAGGTATTCGCAGATGGATCCACATCTATACTATCCACAAAATAACCCGCTACCACAAAGCTCCCGTCGTCAAAAGGGGCCATGGAACGAACGGTATTAATGGTCGTACTTGGGTAGGTGATGACGTCTAGAAAGGAACCTTGAGCATCGAGCGTCAAGACAAATCCGTTACTCATGACTCCGGCTGGACTGCGTTGTACCACCCCAGCACCCGGATCAAAATCTATAGGGCCGCTAAAACTTCCACTAAGGATGATATGATCTGTTTGCGGCTGAAGAAATGCTTCGGTAACTGTGATCAGATCGACCGCTCCTATGGATTTTACCCAAGCATGATTGCCCTTAGCATTGATCGATTGAATGTAGAGGTCCTGTGCCGTAAAGAACTGATCGACATTATACACCGTGTCTATTTGACCTCCTTGACCGAGGTACATCGTTCCGGTAAACGCACCTACAACAATGGTATTTCCATTTCCATCGCGCATCAAATGATTCGCGTACTCACCGCTTGAACCGTCTGAAGTTTCAGCCCATCCGTAGCTGATCTGCCCACTAAGACTGGACATGAAGCCGAAAGCAAAAAGCAGAAATAGAAGTTGTAACGATTTCATAGTGAGGTGATTTAGACCTGAAAGATAGCCATTCACTGGACGCACAAGAAGGCCGCGTGAAGCAACGCGATGACGAATGAGTAACCGCCCGTTTGCGTTGCATTCTACCCTACTTTTGCACCTATGTCAGCACCAACTCGCCGCGCCGTCCTCATCGCCCACTTTGCCCTATTAGGCGTCGCCCTGATCTACGGGTCGTCTTTTCTCATCGCAAAGAGCGCGATGCAAGGGGCCGTACCGCCTCGTGCTTTTATCCAATTCCGCGTCACCGGAGCCGCCCTACTGTTTTGGCTGCTCACCCCGCTCTCTGGCAACCATTCCTTCCGTGAGATTCCCCGCAAGGACCAACTGCGCCTCGCGATAGCGGCTGTTTTTGGCGTTACCACCAACATGCTTTTTTTCTTCGAAGGACTGAAAATGACCACCCCTGTAAACGCATCCATTATGATGGTCAGCGGACCGATCATGGTGCTCGTCGCCGGTGCAGTACTCGTAAAGGAGCGCATCACAAGACCTAAAATCGCAGGAATCATTCTTGGCGCAATAGGTGCATTTTGGCTGATCTATTCAGGGGCAAATTTCCAGCTCGCCGGTCTATTCTCAAGCGACGTGGCCAGAGGCAATCTATTCGTACTGGTCAACGCCTCCTCGTACGCCATCTATCTCGTCCTGGTCAAACCACTCATGGCGCGCTACAACGCACTTTTCGTCATCCGCTGGGTCTTCACTTTCGGCGTCTTTTTCGTCCTCCCGTTCTCCAGTGGCCAATTCTCTCAAATCGACTGGACCCTCTGGACCCCCAACATCCTCTGGGCGGTCGCTTTTGTCATCGTCGGAACGACTTTTTTAACGTATCTCGGAAACATCATCGCATTAAAAACCTTGCACCCAGCAACGGTCGGGGCCTACATTTACCTTCAGCCGCTCTTCGCCTCCGTACTCAGCCTGTTTTACGGCCAAGAATCCTGGAGCATCCACATGTTGCTCGGCGGCACGGCCATCTTCGCCGGAGTGTATTTCGTGAGTTTTTACGGGCGCAAATTCAAATCATAACCGCTGCTGAGGAGGCAACCTTTTCGTAAAAGCCCTACCTTTGGCCGGCATAAATACGCAAGATCATGATGCAGAGTATGACCGGCTTCGGTAAGGCCATTGGCCAAGTTTCAGGTAAAAAAATCACGGTTGAAATCCGCAGCTTAAACAGCAAAGGACTCGACCTCAACGCCCGTGTAGCCTCTCTGTTCCGTGAAAAGGAATTGGACTTGCGCAAAACCGTCGGCGCCGCACTCAAACGCGGAAAAATCGACATCAACATCTATGCAGAAGTGACCGGCATCGAAAGTGCTGCGAGCATCAACATGGACCTGGCAAAAGCCTATCTCGCCCAACTCACCGAGCTTGAAAAAGCGGCGGGTACAAACAGTGATCTCGTTGCAGCAGTAATGCGCATGCCGGATGTGATGAGCAGCGGACGCGACGAACTCAGCAAAGAAGAATGGTCGTTCTTGCAAAAATTGGTCGCAGAAGCCCTAGAAAAACTTGAAGATTTCCGTGTACAAGAAGGTGCTTCCATCGCTAAAGATTACGAAGCACGCCTGGTGGCTATCGAAGCCGCGATGAAGGGTATCGAGCCGCACGAAAGCGCTCGCCTGGACGCCGTGCGCGAACGTTTGAACAAAGGACTTGAAGGCGTGGAAGTGGACAGCAACCGCTACGAGCAGGAAGTCATTTTCTACATCGAAAAACTCGACATCAACGAAGAGAAAGTACGCCTAGAAAACCACATCAAATACTTCCGCGAAACCATGCACGAGGCAGGTTCCGGGAAGAAATTGGGCTTTATCGCACAAGAAATTGGTCGTGAAATCAACACTTTGGGCTCTAAAAGCAACTACGCTCCGATGCAGCAATACGTCGTTCAAATGAAAGACGAGCTTGAAAAAATCAAGGAGCAGATCGGGAATACGCTCTAAGGCTTAGGGGCATCAACCCGTGATATCACGCTTTAGGTAACGTGAACGTGCTGCATACAACGCACCCGCGGCAACTCCTAGAAGCGCCACACTCGCAAGCCAATTCACAGAAAGCGCACCGCCTTCAGCTCGGAGCTTTAGGTAGTGGTAAGGCGTTACGTATCCAAGGAAACTAACCGCATCTGTCGCCTTTGAGATGGCATCCAGGAAGTAGGAACCAAAGATCAAACCCACCACGGGTCCCATAAAATTCACCTTGGGCGACACGAAAGAGCCCAGCAATGCAGCTATACCCGTAAAAAAGGAAATCAAGACGAATCCGTGAACGTGCATCGCAACGAACACCTCCCAATCCACCTCGGTTCCAAAAACAGTCATTCCGACCACCGCGCAGATCGTTTGCACGGCATAAATGAGCACCAACAATGTGACAAGCGCAGCATATTTCGAATCCACAATGCGCGCTCTCGAAATAGGTCGCGTCAACAAAAACTCAGCCGTTCCATCGCGCTCTTCTTTACCTAAAATCGTCGCACCAGTAGACGCTGTAAATATCCCCATAAGCAAGGTGATATAGATCCCATAGTAGGTGCCATAAAACCCGATAATACTCGACCAAGTCGCCTCATCCACCCCAAGCGCAAGCGCTATTTCTTCGGGTAATTTTGACATCATCAGAGTAATCTGTTCGCCCATATCCGCAAAACTTGGGAAGATGGCCAAAATCATAAAAGTGAAACCAATCACAATCGCGCTCCAGATAAGAACATTCTTTCTGTTGCGTTTCAATTCTTTTAAATAGAGTACAGTATTCATGGCTTAGCGTTGGTAATAGTTCATAAAAATGGATTCCAAATCCGGTTCAGAAATCGTCACATCGAGCAGCGACTGCTCGTTCAACCAGGACATCAAATCCTGTACGGAACCTACATAGTCGAAGGTATGCTTGTCACCAGAAGAAGTGGGGTTCTGCACACCATTTGGCAAAACCAGATTCGCACCCTTTTCGAGCACAATCCGCACCTTTTTCATTTGCTTGGCGAGCAGCGTTGAGATGTCCTCAACCGCAATGATCTTACCGTCACGAATCACAGCAGCTCGACTACACATGCGCTGAATCTCTGAAAGCACATGCGAGGAGAAAAAGACCGTAGTCCCCTTCGCATTCAACGTCTCGAGTAGATCAAAAAATCGATGCTGCATCAACGGATCTAAACCACCCGTTGGCTCGTCTAAAATCAGCACCTCTGGATCATGCAAAACTGCCTGAATAATGGCACACTTCTTCTTGTTCCCATAACTCAAATCGTCGATCAAACGATCTAAATCTAATTCAAAATACGTCGCCAATTCTTCCATGCGCGCACCCGAATCCTTTATACCATACAAACCTGCATGATACTCCAAAAGCTCCCGCGAAGTCATTTCCGGGTAATACGCAATCTCCGAAGGCAAATAGCCCACTTTTGCACGTGCAGCAACGCCCTGGCTCACCACATCACACCCCAAGATTTCTGCCGAACCTCGATCCGGAGTTAACAACCCTAGCAAGGTCCTTATCGTAGTAGACTTTCCAGCGCCGTTCGGTCCAATGAACCCAAAAACTTCGCCGCGTTCGACAGATAAATGAACGTCCTCAACCCCACGATGGGTGCCGTAGAACTTCGTAATGCCGGTAATTTGTATGGCTGACATAGGTAGAAAATTTGTATTGGTATAAAAGTACTTAAATCGTGCCGTTTTGCGCTTCTGTTGTTGAACACTACATCTTATTCACACACCCGGGGCCAATTCATTCAACTCCCCTACCTTTGCCTTTTCAATCCTTCACTCATGAACGCATCCGCAGGAAAACTCGTCATCTTCTCGGCACCTTCTGGCGCAGGCAAAAGCACGCTCGTACACTACCTGCTCCCGAAATTTAGGGAACTCAGCTTCAGTATTTCAGCGACATCTCGCGCACCTCGTGGTGAAGAAAAACACGGGCAAGACTACTACTTTCTCAGCGCCGAAGACTTTCAGAAACGCGCACAGAACGAAGAATTCTTAGAATGGGAAGAAGTCTATAGAGATAATTTTTATGGCACTTTAAAAACT
>ENA-OUOG01002300-OUOG01002300.1-marine-metagenome-genome-assembly--contig:-NODE-2300-length-20080-cov-4.141829_pt1 | contig 20080 bp, 22 predicted proteins | sample MGYA00248635_ERZ508505 | MGnify/ENA primary metagenome ERZ508505 (study PRJEB26176, sample SAMN06267871) | marine metagenome | isolation source: Saanich Inlet, British Columbia, Canada | place: Pacific...
TGAACTGCAATACGCGCACCTTCTGGCCACACAACCTCGGGCCGCGTTACACCATATCCACATAAATCTCTTGGGTAATTTTGGTTCAAGGATCTATTTTTCATCACGAACACCTCGCCGGGCTATACCCCAAGGGTTTCGGACAAAGGCTGAATCATCTGGTCAGGTCGCTCGATAAGATCAAGGCCAGACAAAAGATCCACCAGATGACTTTTCATTAAATCATGGGCCAGCTGCCCATCACCGCTCTCAATCGCCGACACCAACGCATCATGCGCATGACGTTCGCACATCGTGTCATGACGACGCCAATATAGCGACACAATTAGCGACGAACGGGATATAAGCTCCTCAACAAAACCCGTCAAAATCGAATGATTGGCGATACGCGCGATATTAATGTGAAAGCGCGCCGAAAGCGCAATCGCTTCACTGTCATTACCCGTATTTATAGCGCGATGTTCTGCTGCCAGATGTGTTCTGAGCTCGGCAATATCATTTTTTTGGGCCAATCCTGATGCCAGTTTTACGATATAAGGCTCAACCAGCGATCGTGCTTCAAACACATCACGAGCTTCAGTCTTTGTTGGCTTGGCGACATGGACACCACGATTCGGTATATGCGTCAATAGCCCTTCATGTGTCAAAGCTGACAGAGCGGCGCGAATGACAGTACGGCCAAGCCCATAGATATTGCACAACTCATCTTCTGCTAATCTAGTTCCCGGCAACAGACGATGAGAAATAATAGCTTCTCGAAGATTGTCGAAAACGGGAACCCAGGACGGGTCTTGTTGTTGTAGCTTCATATTTCACTAAAACCTTTAAGCAGCCAATTCGTTAGGAAGCCTATTTTTGCCGTGGTTTTGCATAACCACCAATATTGCTGTTTTTCAAATTTAAATAAATCATAGCTTCAACCTGCTTTATCGCACAGCTGATACCATCAAGAACAGGGATATTATGCAGATCATGCAAAGTGGCACCAAGCTCTGCCATGCCTGCACAGCCCAGTACAATTGCCTCTGCTTTGTCCGTTTTTATTGCCTGTTCAACCTCTGCGTTAATCCGCTCAAAAGCCGTTCCATTGCTGGCCTCAACTTCCAGAACGGGAATGTCACTTGCACGCACGCCTGAACATCGCGCCGCCAGCCCATAACGCACCAAATTATGTTCAAGTGCTGGAATCGATCGCGACAATGTTGTCACAACACCAAATTTATTCGAAATCATCGACGCCATATGATACGCCGCCTCGCCAATTCCAACAACAGGTGACGCGGTAAGGCATCGGGCAGCGTCCAATCCCGTATCATCAAAACAGGCAATCACAAATCCAGCGGCATCATGATGCTGTTTGACAAGATCCAGAAGGCCTGCGAGTGACATCGCTTCATCATAATAACCCTCGATACTAGCCGGGCCTGATGATGGGTTTACAACCGTTAAGCAAAAGTCATCACTAATCACAGATTCAGACACCAATCGAATTCTATCGGTCATCGAGGCTGTTGTGTTCGGATTTATAACTACAATTTTTGGTTTTGAAGTCATGGTTAAACCTCACCGCCTAGATAGGCCGCTTTAATACGTGGATCGTCAAGAAGCTCTTTTGAATTACCGGTTAGCACAACCGACCCAGTCGCCATTGCATAGGCACGGTTAGATATGCTTAGCGCCATCTTTGAATTTTGCTCAACCAAAAGCACTGAAACCTTTTCCTCGCGATTAATTGATATGATCGACCTCGCAATTTCCTGCACCAATTTTGGCGCGATCCCAAGCGAGGGTTCATCAAGCAAAAGCAATGTCGGTTTGGCCATCAGGGCCCGGCCAATCACCATCATCTGCTGCTCGCCGCCACTTAATGTTCCTGCCATTTGACCATAGCGTTCTTGCAGACGAGGAAAGCGTGCCAGCACGCTATCTAATGTGGCTTTGACCTCTTGTTTGTTATTTCGCGTAAAGGCGCCCATCAGCAAATTATCTTTCACTGACATATAAGGGAAAACCCGCCTGCCTTCAGGCACCATGGCGATACCTCTTTGGACAATTGCCGCTGCATCGACGCCGATCAAACTCTCGCCCTTATAGGTAATGACGCCTGTTTTTGGCTTGGCAAGACCGGTAATGGCCCGCAAGATTGACGATTTGCCAGCACCATTTGCCCCGATTAATGCAACTGTTTCACCCACATCCAAATGCACCGACACCCCTTTTAAGGCATAGACATGATCGTAATAGAGCTCAACATTTTCGAAATTCAGTAATTTATCCATGATTAAAACCCTACCGCATCATCTTCACTGCCCAGATACGCCTCAATGACTCGTGGGTCGTCCTGAATCTCTTGCGGCTTACCCTCGGCGATCTTTTCGCCAAAATTAATAACCACAAGCCGATCGGATATTTTCATCACCGCTGCCATGTCATGCTCAACCAGAAGAACCGTAACACCACGATCCCTGACACCCCGCACAAGCTCAACCATATGCATCGTTTCATCATGGTTCATCCCAGCAAAAGGCTCGTCTAGCAAAAGCAACTTGGGCTTGGTAGCAAGGCCAATCGCAATTCCCAAGGCACGCAAATGACCTTGCGGAAGGTTGCTGGCATATTCATCCTTGATCGCATCAATTCCAAGAAAGTTAATAATATCATCCGCCGAATCCCCGAATGCAGCCTCATCAGCAATTGCAGCAGGCGACCTAACAAAAAAACCAAACAAGCCGGCTTTTGAACTTAAATGATGCGCGACAATGATATTATCACGCACGGTCATATTCTTAAAAACGGTCGTCTCCTGAAAAGTGCGCACAACCCCTCGGCGCGCAGCATGATGCGGCGATAGATTGGATATCGGTTTTCCTTCAAAAAGGACTTCGCCACTGGTGGTTTTCAAAAAAGACGAAATCAATTTGAACAAAGTTGATTTGCCAGCACCATTTGGCCCGATCACAGACAGGATTTCATTTTCCTTCACATCAAAGCTGACATTGGAAACCGCGGTAAGACCGCCGAATTTTTTGGTTAGGTTTTTGACTTGTAAAATCATGGCCAAACGCTCCCTTAATTCTTGGCTTTGCTGAAAATACTCAGCAAACCATTTGGTAATGTCAGCATCAGACCAATTAGAAGGGTGGAATAAATCAACAACTGATACTCACCCGCGCTGAACAGTAAGTCCCAGCCAAAGTAATTCACCAAAGTGCCAAGCATGGGGCCAAAAACATAGCCTAGCCCACCAAGAAAACAATTCAGCATGAAGTCAACCGAGTCTTTCACCGGAAAGCTAGCCGGATAAATTGACTGCGAAATGCCAACAAAAATAGCGCCCGCAATACCACCAAGGAATGACGAAATAGAAAATGCGATTAATCTCAAATTGGCGATATTCACGCCAATCGATGACGCCAGTTCCTCATTCTGCTGAAGTGAACGGCACAAATGTCCGACACGGGAATTTACCAAGCGATACATCCCAGCGAAGGTGAGCAGCATTAAAACCACTGCGACATAATAGAACCCCAGCTTAACATTTTCCAATGTGGAAAAGTCAGGAACAAGGATGACGCCAAACAAGCTGATTGAACCTGGAAGTGGTATCGAGGATATACCCTTTGCGCCATTTGTAATCGGTAAAGCAAGAGCCGTAAGGCGCGCCACCTCGGTCATAACCAAAGTTACCATGGCAAAATAGACACCACGCAACCGCAATATAGGAAAGCCGATTACCAACGCGACCAACACACAGAATAAGCCAGCCAAGGGGATCGTAACCCAAAAGGACACACCGTATTTCACGACCAATATCGCCGATGCGTAGCCGCCAAAAAGAGCAAACGCACCCTGACCAATATTAATACGACCAATGTAAAAGGTAAGCCATACGCCAGCACTGGCAATTGAAAGCAATGCCACCGATGTTAGCGTGTAATAAAAGTCCCAGCGGCCACTGATCTCAATCACCATCGGAACCACGAATAACAGAAAAAGGGCAAAGGCCGCAGCGGCAAAAAATTTCGTTCTTAACTGCATCATTGTTTTACTCTCTTAAAAGTGCTGGGACTATTATCACCGTCATTTACGACCATTAACCCCACGGTTTCCCCATCAATCCTTGTGGCCGCAAAGCCAAGAACACCATGAGACTCGCAAAAATAACCAGATAGGTAATATCACCAAAATCAGACAGCACAGTCAGGCCAACCGACTCCATCATTCCCAATATAAACCCACCGGCAATTGCCCCGGGGATAACGCCAGCACCGCCGATCATCACCATCATGAATGCCTTGATTGATGTCGGCCCCCCCATGCCAAGATTGACACCAGTAATACTCACCAGCAGTCCACCAACAACGCCAGCCAGCATCGCTGCGAGGGCAAATCCGCTCATTGAATAGCGGTCAATATTCACGCCCATCAATTGCGCCGCGACTTTATCCTGAGCCAACGCCCGCATTGCACGGCCAGCCTTTGAATATTGCATATAGGCAATGAATAAAATCACGATCAGAACCGCAAGACACCCGATCAAGATACGGTCATAAGGCATGATGATTATGAAATCCCAGTTAAAAACCCCATCAACAATCTTTGGGATACCACGCTGCTTTTCACCGAACAGCAGTAGGATTGCCGCATCTAGAAAAAACGCAACACCAGCCGCAAGCAGCATGGTGCTTTCTTCACGCACTGACTTTTTGATTACGGGCCTGAAAAGGAATTTTTCGAGTATGGCTCCGATAATGGCAAGCGACACACCAGCGCTGATCAATGCCACAATATAGGGCATGCCCAATTTGACAGAGACCGTATAGGTCATAAATCCGCCAATGACATATAGCTGACCATGCGCAAAATTCAGCACATTCATCAGCGAAAAAATCAAAGTCAGACCTAAAGCGATTAACGCATATTGAGCCCCCATATATAACCCATTGACAATAATCTGTTCCAAATCAGGCCTCCATGGTAGGCAGTGCGCAAAGTTAAAAGACAAACGAATAGATAGATAAATAAATAAATGAAAAATGTTTCAGCCACCCCATTTTAAGGAGTGGCTGAATGGTCATCGGATGAGACGTTAGTCTACTTCAGCAATAAACAGGGTCTCAAATTTGCCATTTTGATATTCGTTCACCACCATAGGTACGAACACCTGACGCTTTTGTCCAAAAGATGTCGTGCCGACATATTTCAGCTTGCTATCACCCTTCATGTAGATGTTAGGCGCTGAAAATGTGTCCATGGTTTTTTTGAATTCAGCAACATTATTGATTGATGCAGGGTTCGCCTTCATGGTTTCAATGATGTATTCAAGCGCATAGACCTTGGTGTTTGATTCATCGTTATATTCACCAACCATTTTTGTGTAACGGCTTACAAATTCTCTCATCGTGTCAGATGCAATCTTTGGGGTAGACGCACCACCAACAGAAATAAAACCATTGGCCAGATCACCGGCACCCTCACGAAGCACCGTTGCATCCTGCGCCGTTTCGGTTGAAATCAGCCCTTGGTAGCCAAGCTCACGCGCTGAACGGATCAATTGCGGGGCATTGGCCGGAGCAACGCCTGAAAGCACCAACAGATCAGGACGCTTTCGTAAAACCGGTGTCAGAACCGGTGTAAAATCAGTGGTGTCAACCTGATAGGTAACATTGCTGGAAACAACATTAAGATTCAGCGCCTTGGCAGCGGCAACACCGCCATCACGCTGGCTTAATGGATCGGATTCATTGGCTGCCACAAAGGCAACATTCTTGACACCTTTATTATCCCGAAGATATTTGTAGATCGCCGGGCCTGACTGGTAGTTGGCAATCATGCCAAGAACAGCATTTGAGGCTGGCGGGCTGTAAAGTGATTTCGGGAAAGCATATGGGAAATAGATGATATCCTTTTGTTCGGCAACAGGGCGGACAGCGGCCGCACCATCATCAACATTTGGCCCGACAACATAATGAATGCCTTCTTGTGCCATTTTCTCCATACCAGCGATTGCCCGCTTTGGGTCCTTTTGGTCATCAAAAGTGACAATCTCGATATCATAGGTCTTACTGCCGATTTTTACGCCACCAATTTCATTAATCCACGCCGCACGCGTTTGCATCGAACGAACATTTGATGTTCCCCATGCCGCCGCTGGGCCACTTGTTACACCAACAAAACCAATTTTTAATTTTTCGTTGGCTGCTTGCGCTGACATCGCCGTAACTGCAATGCCTGCAGCAACAGTCAATGACATCAGCATTGTTTTGATTTTTGCAGAATGCCTTTCCATTTTTTTCAACTCCCTAGTTCTGAAAAAGTTTGAATCAGTTCTTAACCCCACTTGGGTACGGAATTATTGGATACATTATTTTTTAAATGTGCAACGTTTTTTTTCAAATCGTATACAATAATACAATTCATTTCTGCACCAAAAACAAGCGTTGCCCGACAGAGCAGACCTTTGAGTCACGCCTCCGCGTCGTAAGGCGGGCTTAAGCTGACGAAGATTCAGGGCCCAGAATGCAAAATCTTAAAATACTGCAGCGCCTGCTTGAATTGCAATCTCAGGGCATATGGGAAAATCGAATCAGCCTTCAATACCGGCTTCATAAAGTATGAAATCACCTAGCTCGGCAACACCATCATTCATGCGCATCGAACCAAAGATAAACGGCCTGCCATTGCGGGTGGTCGCCGTATCTGCGGTCATGGTTTCAAGATCCACGCCAACATGGGGTGCAAGCTCGATCTTATTCACCACCAGCATATCGGATTTCGTCAGCGCCGGGCCTTTTTTGCGGGGGATATCGCCGCCCATGCAAACATCAATCACATAGATTGTCAGATCGGCTAGCTCGGGGCTAAAGGTTGCGGCCAGATTATCGCCGCCAGATTCGATTAGAATAATATCAAGATCCGGAATGGTGGCACAAAGACTAGCCACCGCGGCAAGATTAACCGATGCATCTTCGCGGATCGCCGTATGCGGGCAGCCCCCCGTTTCAACGCCCCTGATCCGTTCGGCTGGCAAGGCCTGAACGCGCATCAAATATTCGGCATCTTCGCGCGTATATATATCATTTGTGATTACCGCCATCGAAATCCGTGGAGCCAGGTAACGGCAAAGCGCTTCGGTCATGCTGGTTTTGCCAGCGCCAACCGGCCCGCCAATGCCAACGCGCAAAGGCCCATTGCGGCGCGCAGTCTTTGCTGTTGTGCCAGCAAAATCTTGTTTATAGCCGGTCAAGTTCGATAGATCCTTGGCTCGAGTGTTTCATGTATGATTGAGGCATGGTCGGCCAGAATTGCATAACCGCCAACATCATCAAGCGGTGCCAGAGCCGCCTCATTGGCAAGCGTCGCCACCGCTGGCATCATTTGGGCGAGCATAATCTGCCCATCGGACTGACCAAGCGGCACTGCGCGCACCACCACCGATATTAAATTCGCGATAAAGCTTTGCAGGAAAAAGGTCAGGCCAAGCGTTAAGTCACATCCCAGATACCTGACCACAAGGCCAGCTGCAACCGGATAGGCAAGTGGCGTAGATCGGCTGATATCCAGCTGGTAAACCTGATCAACAATGCGGGCAAAATTCACCCCAAGCTCACGGCTTTCCTGCGCCCGCTCGGCACCCGACGATAATGCAAAAGCCAGCTCATTTATCGCCTCGATTTTGGCATTTTTCGCTCCGGCCAACAGCCCGTTTTCGACCATATGGCCATTCACCGCACGATAGGCATTCGCCATCAAAATCGCATCATTACGACCATTGCCGCCGATAAGACATGTTTCAATCCAGTCATGCGCAGTTCTAACATCATTAATAGCGCTAGCGTGAATAGCGGCCTCGATCCCATGCGAGTAAGAAAATGAACCAATCGGAAATGCTGGCGAAAATAGCGCCGTCAAGATCTGGGTTTGATGAATGGGCGCGGTTAGTTCTGCCATGATCAATGCGCATGCCCATGCGTGCGGCCAACGCCATAAGCGCCACCTTCTGGATTAAATGGCGCCTCGGTTTTTGCCAGTACAGCCCCAAGCCGTATTAACAGATCTTCCAATACATGATCACGGCGGATAACCAGACAATCTTGCCTGATCTCGCACGGGGTGTGCCGGTTTCCAATATGCCAGGCAATTTTTGCCAGACCCTCATGGCGGATTTCCATCACCGGCTCGGCGGCAGCTTGGATAATAATCTGACGGTCATCATCCAGCACAAAAGCATCGCCTGCATCGACCGATACCGTTTCGGCAAGATCAACGATAAAGGCCGTTCCACAATCGGTCATCATTCGTTTGCGTCGTAAGAACCGCGCCTCAAATTCCAGTGTGACCTGCATATCACCATCGCGGCGGGTTACATCCCGGTGGATGTGAACGGCATATAACGGTGCCGGAGATGTTGCCTGATCCATGGTCTTACCCCGCCCTAATAGAGAAAATAACGCTGTGCCATCGGCAGCTCGGACGCCGGCTCGCAAGTGAGCAAAACACCATCGGCGCGCACCTCATAGGTTTCCGGATTCACGTCAATAACCGGGCAATGGCTGTTATGAACCATATCTGCCTTCGAGATATCGCGTGTATGGCTGACCGGCAAGGTCGTTTTGGCAAGGCCCAATTGCGACTTAACATTCATGGCTTGGGCCGCATCGCTTACGAATGTTACTGACGAATGTTCAACCGATCGACCAAGGCTGGCAAACATCGGGCGCGTGTAAACCGGTTGCGGCGTCGGGATAGATGCATTCGGGTCGCCCATTTGCGCCACCGCGATACTTCCCCCCAACAAGACCATTTCAGGCTTCACCCCAAAGAAGGCAGGTTTCCACAAAACCAGATCTGCCCGCTTGCCAACCGCAATTGACCCAATATGGTTTGAGATGCCATGGGCGATTGCCGGATTGATTGTATATTTAGCGATATAGCGCTTGACGCGCATATTGTCATTGTCACCAGTTTCCTCGGGCAAACGCCCCCGCTGAATTTTCATCTTATGCGCGGTTTGCCATGTCCGAATGATAACTTCACCAACACGTCCCATCGCCTGACTGTCCGATGCAATGATCGAAAACGCCCCCATATCATGAAGAATATCTTCAGCAGCAATCGTTTCGCGGCGTATCCGGCTCTCGGCAAAGGCCACATCTTCGGGAATAGATTTATCCAAATGATGGCATACCATCAGCATATCGAGATGTTCTTCCAGCGTGTTAACCGTATAGGGCCGTGTCGGGTTTGTTGATGATGGAATTACAAATGGCTCGCCGCAAATTTTGATAATATCCGGCGCATGGCCACCGCCCGCACCTTCGGTGTGAAACGCATGGATGACCCGTTGTTTCATCGCTTTGACAGTATTTTCAACAAAGCCACTTTCGTTAAGCGTGTCGGTATGGATCATCACCTGCACATCCATGGCGTCGGCAACTGACAGGCATGTATCAATGGCCGCCGGTGTAGTTCCCCAATCTTCATGCAGTTTCAAGGCACAGGCACCGGCAATGACCTGTTCTTCAAGCGCTGCCGGAAGGGATGCATTGCCCTTACCAGCAAAGGCAAGATTCATCGACAAGCCATCAGCGGCTTGCAGCATCCGGCCAATATGCCAGCTACCCGGTGTGCAGGTGGTCGCCAAAGTGCCATGCGCAGGGCCGGTACCACCACCAAGCATTGTGGTCAGCCCCGAATGCAAAGCATCATCAATCTGCTGGGGACAGATAAAATGGATATGACTGTCAAAACCACCTGCGGTGAGGATATGCCCCTCAGCCGCAATCACCTCGGTTCCCGGCCCGATAATGATATTAACACCCGGTTGCGTATCGGGATTGCCAGCCTTGCCAATAGCGCAAATCCGGCCATCCTTTAAACCCACATCGGCTTTATAAATGCCCGAAACATCGATGATCAATGCGTTGGTGATCACCGTATCAACCGCGCCATCTGCCCGGGTAACCTGCGACTGTCCCATACCATCACGGATGACCTTGCCGCCGCCAAATTTCACCTCTTCGCCATAATATGTCAGGTCATGCTCGACTTCGATGATCAAATCAGTATCAGCCAAACGCACCCGATCGCCAGTGGTTGGCCCATACATATCGGCATAGATGCCACGGGAAATTTTCGAAGGCATTTAAAGGTCTCCCATGATCTGTGCATTAAAACCAAACACCCGTCGCGCGCCCGCAATCGGCACAAGCTGTACATTGCGTGTCTGTCCGGGTTCAAACCGCACTGCCGTTCCTGCCGCAATATCAAGCCGCATTCCGCGGGCGCCATTCCGGTCAAATTCCAGTGCCGCATTAGCCTCGGCAAAATGATAATGGCTTCCAATTTGTACTGGCCTATCCCCCGTATTGGCTACCACCATAATGACGGTTTCGCGCCCTTCATTTAAAATGATATCACCATCGGCAACAATAATTTCTCCGGGGATCATAGCACGTCCTTCTGGCATGAGTTTGTTCTAGCGAATTGGATGATGCACGGTTACCAGTTTGGTACCGTCGGGGAAGGTTGCTTCGACTTGCACATCATGGATCATCTCAGCAATTCCGGGCATGCAATCACCCGCGCCAACGACATGCGCACCCGCCTCCATCAAATCGGCAACGCGCCGGCCATCACGCGCACCCTCAACAACAAAATCAGTGATCAGCGCGATCGCCTCAGGATAGTTCAATTTTACCCCACGTTGCAGGCGGCCCCGTGCAACCATGGCGGCAACGCTTACCAGCAACTTGTCTTTTTCGCGCGGTGTTAATTTCATTGCTTATCTCTCCCTACCTGCCTGCTGGCAAACCTATTCATCAAATCAAGGACAATCGACAGCGCTAGTCATTCCAAACTCGCGGGTTTGCAATATTCCGGAATTGTTCGATAAATTGCGCCATCAGTTTTTTCAGCCGCGCCGTATTCCCGCAAACGCTTCGAATGACAAGCTTGCCATCCCATGCAGACACTGCCGTTCGCACATTGTCATGATTTTTAAAAAATGAACGCACCGCATCGGCTTTGGCTTCGGCGTCACGGCTGACATATAATGTGGTCGCAACACAAACGCCACCATCAGCACTCGCCGGCTGCAAAAGCTTTTCATCAATATGCCCATCAAGGCGCAATGCTTCGGCGTGAATTAACCTTCCGCCACGCGATATTCGCCACTGATCCGAAATATTGCCTTGCCTGACGGTTTCATGCATCGCCGTCCGCCCAAACACCATCATTTCACTGGCGAGAAAGCTGGCAGCATCATCCATTTCAACCTTTAAATGACGCGAAAAACCTGCACCATCAAACAAGATCGTTTCTTGCGGCAGCCAATGCAGGCTCGCCTTGCCGCCCAGATCTATATCAATTGTAATTTTGGCAGCCTGCGGGCCTAGGGCGCAATAAACCCGCTCGGCTGTTTGCGTCGAAACCGTTAGATGCGTATCCCCATCAGCGCGAAGCTTGGCGCCAAATATATCGCCGCCTGTCAACCCGCCAGCGGTATTAACAAGAACAGCCTCTGTGGTCTTGGCGTAGGTTTTGGGGATAAATATCTTGGCCGATCCAGACTGATAAAACCGTTTTAACTTGCCTGAAACGATCACCAGATCAATTGCGCCGCGGGCACGCTGCAATGTCGTCTTTTCCATTTTTGCAGCTACTTGCACCCTCACACACCTACTGACAGTGATAGTTTCAATATTTCTATATTAGACACTTTGATATCACATACAATATCCCCCTTTATGGCAAGGCGACAAAAGCACCAAGCTGGCGGATAGGTTTTGCGCTAAAACGCAAAAAAGCCGCCTCAAATGCGAGACGGCTAGTTAGCTGTAAATATGTAAAAAAGTTGGTTGCGGGGGCAGGATTTGCTCAAGGCCCTACCATTAAAAAGTCGGTATAAAGGTGTTGTGGGGGCAAGCAACCGCCGTTACTTGCACCTTAATTACGTAGTGATTTAATTAGCTATTTAACAGCCACCCAACCAATCGTTCAGTCAATGAAGGTGGCAAATTCATCAATCAAGGCCCGCGCCGAATGCACTCGATGATCGGGGCCTCAGTATCCTCAAAGCCGATAGTAACGCCGCATGCCAGTATCAAATCGTCCGGTGCACCGGTCGCTGGGCGCACATTATTATGAAAGAACGTCCAATAGCCCTGGGCATAGCTGTTGAGATCCGAATATATTGGCCGTCTATTTGGAGAGCTTCCTGCCATTTGCAGCGCCTCTCGCACCTGTAGAGCTTGACTGCTCCATCCATAACCAACACAGAATCTCCACGGGAAACAGGCACCTAACACATCCAAACACTATAAAAACGATATAGTCTGGAGTGACTGGAAGCCAACCAAAAAGTGTGTACTACAATTTCCGATGCATCACCGTAGCCGAGATCCATCAAAAGATTTTATTGCTTTTGTTAGGCTATTCAAATCTCAAGTGCTCTGTACTTTTGCGTATTACCGTCGTCATTACATCTAAGTTCCAAGCGTTTAATTAAAAAGCAGCAAGAATTAACCCGCTCAGGATCTTATATTTGACTACTATTGTTTTATATGGAACCTTGGAGCGATCCCCTAAAAAAAACCGTCAACAACCTCAAGCCCTCTAAACATTTAACCAAGAAAGAACGCTTGCTGTGAGCCATGTTCTAGTTTTTTCTACTTCTGAAAAGTTTACCTCTCATAAATCTAGCGTTGAGATGGGGGAAAAATTGGAAGCAGCCAACTCATGGCTCAAAGGCTTTTGGCAGGAAATCGAAAAATTCAGCCCACAAAATGATGCCCGCTGGCTCAAAGCTGGAGTGGCTGCTGAAGTAATATGCAAACCTGATAGAGATTTTTTGATCCGTGAGGCACACAAGTCAGAACTATTTATAGCGTTGCGAGCTAAAGCCTCTGAAGAAAATGTAGATGTAAATATTGTCAAAACAGAAGCGCGCCGGAAAAAACTTTTAATTGCTGATATGGACAGCACAATGATAACCTCAGAGTCTCTTGATGATTTGGCAAAAACAGCGGGATTTGGAGATTCCGTTGCGGCGATCACAAAAAGATCTATAGCTGGAGAGATAGATTTCTCAGAAGCACTTATTGATCGGGTAAAATTATTAGCAGGTCAACCTGCTGAATTATTGGACACACTATTAGATCAAGTTGTTATAACCGCCGGTGCAGTTAACCTCGTCAAAACTATGCGCGCAGATGGCGCAAAATGCTACCTTGTTTCAGGTGGATTTGATTTTTTGCTTGATCATATCTCAAACATTTGTGGTTTTGACGGCTACCATGGAAACCACATGATTGTAGACGATAGCGTTATTACAGGAGAAATTTCCCCACCAATCCTTGACCGTGGTGCCAAAGCAAAATACTTAAGGCACTATTGTAAATCTTTGGGGATTGATAACGTTGATACCGCTTCGATTGGTGACGGTGCCAATGACCTTGAGATGCTTGTCCAATCTGATATGGGCGTGGCATATCGTGGCCAGAAGCTCCTGCGGGACACGATTGCTCTTCAACTTAACTACTCTGACTTGAATGGCCTACTTTATATCCAAGGCTATTCTGATACAGAGTTCTGTAAACTTTAGGTTTGTCAGATGAAGCTGCTCAGAATTGGTCTCAAACAACTTGCGCTAATTAGCGACCAACACCTAACCGTAATCAGTCCAATTTCGAGTTTAAGACAAAATTTTCTTGAGCTATCGTTTCGATAGTCCCTGGCCTTGCTCGCCTTACTTTTCTTATCGCATCTTGAGCCGTATGCCCCTGTTGCTTTAAAAGGCTTGCGCAGAACATGCCTGTTCGTCCAAGCCCTGCAGCACAGTGCACTACTATTTTTGAGTCTTGGGAAATTAAACTAATCAACTTCTCACTGCTTGAACTCCATGCGCTAAAAAAGGGAGCTGCTGGCACAGACATATCTTTGATTGGAAAATGAAACAGCATAAACCCAGAATTTTCTACATGCTCAAAATAGTGTGGCACTCCCATTGCGCTTAATTCTTTTTGTTCAACAAGACAAACCACTGCAACTGCACCCCATTCACATAATGACTTTAAGTCAACATCGATATTTCTTCTCCAAAGCTGACCCTTTTGGTCAATATGATTCCTACCCGGAAGGTGAGTCATCAGGATTGATGATGCACCTACTTGTAAAGTAGATTTTAAGTCCAGAGGACCTGAAAATGGGGGGGCAAAAGTCAAGTTACCGAACTCGCCAGACTTGGCTTTTCTTAATCAACCAACTGCCAAGCAACAAATACAACAATCTCACGAACAGACAAGCATAGACGATCAGCATTCCCATCGCAGCGGCTCCTGCCGTTTCACCCATTTCGTCCAAATGGATGGCAGCAACGGAAGCTACTTTAGTCTCAGGTCCGTACAAGAAGATAATTCCAGATACGGTAGTCATCGACGCAAGAAAAAGATAAATCGATATATCTAGCAGAACCGGTATCGATATCGGCAACGTCACTCTAAAGAAACTTTTGTAGAGAGGAATTTTTAGTGACAAAGAAACACTCTCTATTTCTGGGTCAAGTTGGCGCAGAGAAGTCGTGGCGGTCAAGTGAGACACCGTGTAAAAGTGAATGATAGTACTTGCAATCAAAATTAAAAAACCACCATATAAAACCTGTAAAGGGTTACTGGGATTGTTGATGAATATTAAATGAGAAAGCCCTAAAACCAAACCTGGCACGGCAATTGGCATCATCGAAAAAGCAGAGACAATATTGCGTAACAACAATATAGACTTTGTTTTTTCAACAATATAAGCCCCCACAAAAGCCAGTGTCGTGCCAATAATCGAGACAGATAAGGCTAGCTTCAATGAGTTGAAGAAGTTGTCGAAACCTGCCCCTGCAACATCAAATTGATAGTGATCTAATGTAAAGGACAAATCGTAGGGCCAAAACTTCACTACAGATGCATACTGAGCCATACCGACGATTGCGACGGTAATTACAGTTATCAATGCACAGTATGCAAAGCCAAAACTATCAACAACGATGCTTTTTTTCGGTTCATAAATGGTCGACTGTGCTGTCATTGCTGAACGCTGACGTTTTTTAACTTGTCTATCAATTAAAAACGCTAAAATGGCAGGTATCAAAAGGATAACGGAGACAACAGCACCCATTGAAAAATTTTGTTGGCCAACTACCTCTTTATATATATCGGTCGACAACACATTGTAGTTCCCACCTATGACTTTTGGCACCCCAAAATCAGTAATGACCAAAATAAATGCGACCATAAACGCGCTTATGGCTCCGTACAAAGTACCCGGCAGAGTCACGGTCCTAAAAATGCGCCACTTAGTTGCCTTTAAAGATTCTGCAGATTCATATAATCGGCCATCACTCATCGAAAACGCAGCAATCAAAATTACCAAAACATGTGGAAAAGTCCAAATCACTGAACCAAGTACAATTCCGATTGGTCCATAAATCGACTGTCCGAACATCCATGATTTGAACACGCCCTGATTGCCAAAATAATAAACCAGGGATATGGCCTTAATGACCGAAGGCATTAAAAGTGGGGCGAAACCAACAATTTTAAAAAAAGGTTTGAACGGCATTTTTGTTCGGGTCAATGCGAAAGCAAAAACATAAGCTAAGAACGTTACGATTAGCGCGGTCAAACTGGACACAAAGATACTGTTGGATAAAGATGTGTATCGCTCCGGGGATGCAAAATAAGTCGTATAATTTGTAACGCCAACCCAATTTTCATTCCGATCTGTAAAACTCCTAGATATCAGAATGCCGAGAGGCAGAATTAGCACCACAACAAATAACGTTGCGTAAAAAACCAACATCAAAAGAGAGAGGCGCTCACTATTCCAAAAAACTGGACGAGCAGAATATTCATCAGCAAAAACTGGTTTATTAGAAGCGCTGGTCTGCGTTGAGCTAGTCATTTTTTTTATCACTCAAAATGACAATAGAGTCGGGTGGGATAGTGATGTTTATATCGCTGCCCGCCTTCAACCCCGAAACGCACTCTTCTCCAGTCCAAACATCAACGCAGATCTCATCGCTAAAGTGAGTTGAGGCCAGAAACACCCGTGTGGTCGCCCCCCTTAGTTCAAAGTCTTTGATCTTCACTTTTAATTGGTTGGTTGGATATTTTTTACTGTTTTGATTAAAATTAACTTTTTCAGGCCTAAAACCAAATTTTATATTTGAAGCATTCCCCCTTAAATCTGTCACACACTCTAGCGCAACATCACCCAGTAAGATTTTATTTGCATCAATCATTTTCCCATCAAATAAATTCATCGTACCAATAAATCCTGCAACAAACTCCGAATTTGGTTTTGTGTATATATCGGACGGGGTTCCTATTTGTTCTATCTGACCATTCTGCATCACAGCAACCCTATCAGCCATAGACATAGCCTCTTCTTGATCGTGAGTTACCATAATAGTAGTGACGCCAAGCCTCTTCTGAATTTCTTTTATTTCTCGCCTTAAATGAAGACGAACTTGTGCATCCAGAGCCGAGAGCGGTTCATCAAGAAGCAGAAGCCCAGGAGAAGTAGCAAGGGCACGGGCAAGGGCAACCCTCTGCTGTTCTCCTCCAGAAAGTTGTGCCGGATATTTATTGAGGTGCCCCGTCAGGCGAACCATCTCCAAAAGCTGTTCTGCATTCCTCAGGTCAGCGTCTCTATTATCTTTTTTACTCTTTATACCGTATGAAACATTATCCCAAACTGACAGATTAGGAAAAAGTGCGTAAGACTGAAAGACGATGCCAAAATCTCTGTGCTCAACTGATAAGTTGCTTATGTCTAAACCATCTTGTTTTATTACTCCAGATGACTGCCTTTCAAGTCCCGCAATACATCGAAGCAGTGTTGTCTTTCCGCACCCAGATGGCCCAAGAAGGCAAAGAAACTCTCCTCGCCCAACAGAACAAGTCACGCCTTTTAGCGCCTCAAAAGAAGAGAAGGTTTTTCGTAATTCAGCAACCTCTAAATAGGGTTTTGAATTGATGTCTTGTGTACCGATAGAGGTATCCATATGTAAGAACCATCACAATTAAATTGATAGAAAAGAAAACAGGCGCAAGGTCTAATACCTTACGCCTGTGTTTTGACTATTTCTTTTTTGGTTCTGACTTTGCTTCGTAACGGGATCGCCACTTGGATACGATGGCGTCTTTTTTGACCGCCATCGCCCCAAAGTCCTGAGTGATCATCGCTTCCATCACACGCTTTGAGTCAACCCCAGGCATTGGTTTCGCCAATTCAGGCTTAGCAACAACTGATGCTGTTTTTGAATAAAACTCAAGTGTCTTATCACTTATGGACCAGTCCAGAAAAGTCTTTGCGTCCTCGATATTTTTAGTTCCATTCATGATTGCTGCAGCTTGCATCTCCCAGCCTATGCCCTCACTGGGCACAATTACTTCGATTGGAGCCCCCTTTTGCTTTAACTTGGAACCCCGATAAGGCCAGGACACGCCTACCACGTACTCACCAGCAGCGGCTTGATTACATGGCTTTGAACCTGAATGGGTATAAGAAGCAATGTTCTCATGAAGTTTATCCATGTAACTCCATGCTGCTTCTTCGCCCATAATTTGTATCCAAGCAGAAACGTCTAAAAAACCTGTCCCTGAAGACGCAGGGTTTGGCATAGTTATTTGACCCTTATATATTGGATTGAGAAGGTCTTCCCATGATTTTGGTGCTGGCAGGCCAAGTTTTTTTGCTTCCACTGTATTGAAACAAATTGCACCAGCCCAACCATAAAGCCCGACCCAATGATTTGGTTGCTGAGTATCTCGATATTTTTTGTCAAGATTTTCAACGCCCTTAGGTGTGTAGGGAAGGAACATGCCCAAAGAGTCCATGGTGAGCATACTTGTAGCAGCCATACCAATTACTGCGTCTGCCCGAGGATTATCTTTTTCGGCCATCATGCGAGAATGAATGATGCCCGTTGAATCTCTAACCCAATTTACCTTGATATCTGGGTGATCTGCTTTGAACATTTCCGCTAAGTTTTTAACTTTATCAGCGTCAATCGCCGCATAAACAGTCAATTCACCTGAAATCGCGATGCTCGAGCTAGCAGATAGGATGAATCCACTACCCAAAAAGCCTAGTACTATATTCCGAAAAGTTCTTCTCTGACTATTTTTCATTTTAAGTTTTCCTTTCTCTTCAGTTCCAGAATTGATCCAAGGACTGCCGAATTACCGAGCTGAAAATCATAGGCCATGAATTTCAGATGTGTAAACGTTTACTTGAAGAAGTTAACATTGAAGAAACCAAAACTATTCCCAACGAGAATTTTGCCCAATGTCGCGCTATTGATTTGCGACTTTTATCCGTTTACCGAGCTATTTTTGGAACGCGGCGACTGTAGCTATGCACAAGCCGAGCTTGGCATAAGCTGTTTAACGATAAGAATATCTCCAAATATTTCCGAAACGCATACTGCCATAAATAATGGAGCACGGTGCAAAAAATGCATCGCCCTGCCTGAGTGCGTCTTAATCAAGCAACTTAGCAATTTGGATACTCACTTGAGGCTGAAATTATGTCGACGTGGACGCAACGGATTTGCTATCATTAAACAAAGCAGGCTAGTTTATGAGTCAGCTCCAATTAGTACATTTTTTAGCCAAGGTTTTTTAGAACCCTCTATCGCACAACTTTTTAAAATGGAATAAGAATAAGCAGGCCGCAGAGAACCGTGGCGATTAACCCAACCTTCTCCCAAAATATTTTTTCCTTGAGAAAGACTGCGCCTAATATAACAGCAAATATGATAGAGGTTTCTCTTATGGCAGCGACCACTGGAACGGGCATATACTGGTAGGAGAACAGAATCATCAGATAACAAACAAAAGAGATCAAACCTCCGATAATATAACGGCGTTCAAAACCTGAAATTAACCTTGGCAAGAAATTAATTTCAAAAAAATAGAGATAAGCAAAAAGAAAAGCTCTGTTAAATACCGCCATCATCCCGAGAAATGACAGGGCGCTTCCAGCGAGCCTAGTGCCATAAGCATCTGTAAGAGAATACAGAGCTATGCATAACCCATTGGTAAGTGCTAGCAACAGCTGTTTTTGATGAGATCCATCTCGCCGTAATTGCACCAAACCGTATGTGACAAGCCCGGCGCATATTACAGCGATACCTAGAACGTTGCCTTTTGAAAGCTCAGACCCAAAAAGTCCCAGACTAATTATAAAAACAAATAATGGTGCAGATCCCCTAGCTACGGGATAAATGCTACTTAATTGGCCGATATTGTATGCTTTAAACAGAGATATATTATAGCCTGTTTGAATGGCAGCGCTGAGCAGAACTATCGGCAAAACCTCCAATTTAGGAATTCCTGCAATAGCCAACCCAGCCACCGCTAAAGGCAGACTGGTAAAAAAAATAGCCATAACAGCAACCGGTTTGTCCCGCGCAGATTTTAAAATCAAATTCCAGATGGCATGAAGTAACGCGGAGCCAAGCAAGAGGATAAAAATTATTTGTTCCAGTTAGACACCCTCAAACTAAAGCTCAAATAAAATACACACGATCGAAACAAATTCCCAGCGTCATAGTTGCGACCAATTAACAAAACAGAAAACTAGTAAATCGGTTGCATATCAAGCTTTGATAGCACAACAGACACCAGGTCTATGGAAACAAGGAGTTGAAAGGCCCCATCAGAAACCAACCCTTATAGACTAAGGTCCCTGGTCCAAGATTTAAGTTACTGTTTCTAAACGATTAGCGTTCTAGAATAGGGGTTTGTTGTTCTATTGTGTGGTTAAGGTTGCAGGTAAGGCTATGCTAATTTAGCCTGAATCAGGGTGAGGCAGGGTAAATGTAATGATTTTTTTGAACCGAATATCTCACCTTCATAAAACGTAGCAATGAACGCGACAATAATTTAGAACGCAAAAAAGCCGCCTCAATTATGAGACGGCTAAGTATCTGATATATCGTTTGAATATTTGGTTGCGGGGGCAGGATTTGAACCTGCGACCTTCAGGTTATGAGCCTGACGAGCTACCGGGCTGCTCCACCCCG
>ENA-OUOG01002301-OUOG01002301.1-marine-metagenome-genome-assembly--contig:-NODE-2301-length-20079-cov-4.687581_pt1 | contig 20079 bp, 19 predicted proteins | sample MGYA00248635_ERZ508505 | MGnify/ENA primary metagenome ERZ508505 (study PRJEB26176, sample SAMN06267871) | marine metagenome | isolation source: Saanich Inlet, British Columbia, Canada | place: Pacific...
GAGCAAAAAGTAGCTACAAATGAATTGTAATTGGGTTTGCAAAAAGGACCAAAAACATTTGGAATAATAAGTCCTGTGAATTTTGCCCCAAGAGAATTAATAGTTTCTTCTAAAAATAATCTAGATTCTTTTTTAGCTTTACCGTAAATACTATCTCCCTTTTCCTGAGAAGAAGATGCAAACAACAAGTGACCTTTAAAATTGGTGTTTATCAAGGCTTTTTTTAAGACAGTATTAAGCTTAATGTTAGCGTCATATACTTCCTCATGTGTTTCTGCCCTATTAACTCCTGCTAAATGAACAATCACATCACAAGAAGAAACGAATGTACTTAAATAATCTTCCTGCTCAAATAAAGCCCTTTGAAATGGAACTAATGTATAGTTGCTATGCTTATACTTTATGGTTTGCGTAAGATGATACCCAATAAATCCATTCTGCCCTGTAATACCAATTCTCAAATCTTATTGTTTTATGGATGGATCATTTTTAATCTCTGGAAGTTGTAATAATAATTCTTTCATTTGATCAACATTTAAACGCTCAGTATTATCCGAGTTATACTCTTCACTCAGGGCCTCTTTCTTATTCCCTTCTAAAAAGTAAGGGGCGTAATTTAAATCCCTATTGTCTGCCGCAATTGAATAATAACCACCTAAGTCTGTAGCTTTTACCATTTCCTCCAAAGTCACTAGTGTCTCGTATTTCTTTTCTCCATGCCTAATTCCAATTTCTTGAATAGATGATTTGGAACCATATAATTCAATAAGAGCCTTAGCCAAAACAGAAACAGTTGCCGCAGGTGATTTTTGGACAAAAATATCTCCTTGCTTGGCGTTTTTAAATGCATACAAAACTAATTCTACTGCATGATCTAAAGTCATCATAAAACGGGTCATTTCAGGATCTGTAATTGTAAGTGGTTTCCCTGCTTTAATCTGCTCAATAAAAAGAGGAATCACAGAACCCCTAGAAGCCATTACATTCCCATACCTTGTTCCACAAAAAATAGTTTTTGAATCATCTAAATTACGAGATTTAGCCACCATCACTTTTTCCATGAGGGCTTTAGTCATTCCCATAGCGTTAATTGGATATGCTGCTTTATCCGTGCTAAGTATCACAACTTTTTTAATTTCAAAAGTTTCTGCTGCAGCAAGTACATTTTCTGTTCCTAAAACGTTTGTTTTAATAGCCTCAAGTGGGAAAAACTCGCAAGAAGGAACTTGCTTTAATGCAGCTGCATGAAATATATAATCTACTCCTTTAACAGCATTGGAAACCGAAGCTCCGTCTCTAACATCACCAATATAAAACTTAACTCTGGGGTCATTTAATGATTTACGGAGATCATCCTGCTTTTTTTCGTCTCTAGAAAAAATTCTTATTTCAGAAAACTTATTATTAGAAATAGCCTTTTTTAAAAAAGCAGTTCCGAAGGATCCAGTCCCTCCAGTAATTAAAAGTTTATTATTATTCATGTTTTACATTAAGCTATTTATCTTATCCGACAATGATTCAAGTCCTTTTTCAGTATTAAAATACTTTTTTGCTAATTTATGGCCATTTGTTGAAATACTTACCTTTAGTTTTTTATCCATGATTAATTTTTCCATAGCTAAGTATAAAGTTAAACTATCCTTAGGTGGAATTATTATTGCATTTAATTCATTCTGAAGATAATTCGGTATCATTCCAACATTTGTCACTATTGAAGCTAATCCACATGAAAGCGCTTCAATTAAAGCGTTTGGCATGCCTTCCTGCCAAGATGGTAAAACAAAAATATCCGCTGAGTTATAGTATTCGTAAATATCATCGTTTGGAACCCACCCTTCAAATATTACTTTTTCAGTTAGTTGGTTTTCATTTACAAATCTTTGAGCGTCATACATTGCATTCCCATTGCCAATAATTGTAATTGAAAAAGGAAGGTTTTTGTCACTTAATAATTTAATGGACTCTAATAACTCATAAACTCCTTTTTCTTTTTCGAACCATCCTACAAATAAAAATTTTGTAATATCTTTATTATCATATGTTCTTGAATATCCTATTTTTATTAATTCTTTAGTAGCAGACCAATTATGAATTATTTTAATGCTTTCTATAGGAAATTCTAAAGTGTCTTGAGCAAAAGTGTTCCATTTTTCACCTTGAGCTAAAAAAAGGGTAGCTTTTTTAAATAATATTTTAATTAAATGTTTAAAAAAAAGATACTCGTTAACTTGATTAATTAAGTTTCCTGCCCTAGGAAAAATCAAAGCTTTCACTCCAAAAAAATTTGATAAGTAAACCATAACTCCTTTTTCCAGTGCACTAAAACCATCTGAACAAAAAATTAGTGAAACCTTAGGGCGCTCAATTATTAAATTATAAACAAAACGGAGTATTCTAATATTAGCATAAATTAAACGAACTATAAAATTTGGTGGGGGATTTGATATTTGAGATGAGTCAAATGGAATAAGTTTAAAATGAGAGAAAAAAGAGGAAGTTATTATGAGTTTACAGGAATGTTGAATACCTCCAAAAATCGGTTTTTTGGGAAAAGATCCAACAATAAGTAATTTTTTTTTCAATTATAATAGCTACAATTTATTGTAAAGGTTTACTTGTTTATACTCCGATTTAAAGTGATCTGAAAATCTTTTTAAAGAACTTTGAGGACCGATTAACTTTTTATTCTCATATAACATCTCTAATTCAATAAATACATCAGGTGGGCATAATTTTATTTTATCACCCATTACATTTTTAAAAACATTTTTAAATTTTGAATATACAATTTCTGAAGTTGTAAATGAAGGGTGAGGTTTTATTATTCCTTTATTTCCCATCTCCATTGCTAAGATTTTAAGCATATTACCCCATTGATTAAAAGACAACCTACTGGCTGAACATGTTAGACCTATTGTTTTAACTCCTAATAATTTGGGCTTGTAGTATTTTTTAAGATTCTCAAAGTCATCTAAAATATATTTATTTTCAATAATTTTAGGATAACAATTTTCAAACATTCCTATATGTGCATGAGCATCATCTCTGTAAAAATCACCTGACCCATCACCTACATTAATTCTATTTTTCCAATTTTTTAAAAACTTTTCAAATAAATTTTGTTTCTTATATGAAAACGGAATGTAATTCATGTAAGTTCCTTGTCCTTCATCAATATATATATGGCCTACACAAGAATTTGATTTTAATAACCAGTTAACTTCTCGATAAGCCCAGGATGCATAAACTAGAAATTTTTTATTTTTTTTTTTTATATGATTTTGTATCCTAATTCCTTTTGGACTTAAAAAAAAAATTTTTTCTAAATATCCATCATATTTTTTTTGAATTAAGTCAATTTTTGTGTTTTCAAAAATATCAAGATTAGTTGATCTAATTGATACTAAGAGAATGTTATTATCTTCTAATTTATACTTATCAATTATCATTCTTACAATTATTCCTATTGTTGGGCTAGCAATTAAAAATACATTAAGCCATTCGTTTCTTTTTGCCTCTTTGACTATTAAGGGAGCTCTAGAGTTTATCATTTAAGTATAGTTATTATGTCCTAAAACATCCGCATAATGGCTTATTAATTTTTTCGTAAGGAATTCTTCAGAAAATCTTTTCTTACAATATTCTCTTATCTTAATTGGATTGAATGTTTCATAATTTTCTTTAATATTTTTCATAGCTTGAAAAAATTCATCAGGATTGGAATCGTTTATAATTATACCAACAGTTTCATCTACAATCTCATTAACTCCCCCTACATTGGTTGAAATCACTGGCCTTCCCATGGCTAAGGATTCTACAAAAACAACACCAAATGTTTCATAAATACTTGAATGAACATAGACATGAGATTGATTTATTTGTTTTGGTATTTCACTTCGATTAAGTCTTCCCAAGAACTTAACCTTTTTATCAATACCTAGACTTCTTGATAATCTTTTAAGCTGTTTATATTCATAACCTACGCCAACTATTCTTAATTCTGAAAATGGATAAATTTCATTGAATAAATGAAATGATTTTATTAACAGATCTACATTTTTTATTTTGTGAAGTCTGTTAATTGTCAAAAAAATGAATTTTTCTGTATTTGGAGTTTGAATTCTTGTTTTAAAAAAAAAATCTGAAACAATATTGTGATGTACCCCCCATTCTAAATTATTCTTTAATTCTTTATTTAAATATTTTGAGTAACTTGATGATACAGAAAAACACTTTTTTGCTTTAGAAGAAATTCTTATTGCTGAGTTATAATACTTTTGAAATCCTTGAGTTTTGTAATAAAACCCACTATTATGTTCTATGATTATAAAAGGTATTTCATATTTAGTAGACAAATATTCCCCCAAAAAACTAGCATTGAATATAGATTGGCAATGAATGAGATCTGGTTTACCAAATTTGGACAAATATTTTTTAAATAATAAATGACCTATAAATTTAAATGCCTTAATCTGAAGATATTTACTCTTTATAAACCAGTTACTCCATTTTAATTTAAACGTATTAACTCCATTATCATTATAAATTGAATAAGAAGGAAATATTTTGATGTTTTTTAATTTTCTTAAACTTAATAACTCTGGAAAAAGAATACCGACTCTACAATTCTCTTTTGAAAGTGCTATTGCTTGTTCTCTAAAAAAAGACCCTACATAATCCTCTTTAAATGATGGATACCAAGAGGGAATTATTAATACATGAAGCTTTTTATTCATTCAATTTAAATTTTGAAGTACGATTAAAAGTTGTCACAAGTGTAAAATTATACGATTCATCTAGTAAAAAATCTTTTGTGACTTTTATAAGCTGATCACCACAAATACTGTAATACATTCTAAATAAAATATTTTTTTGATATTTACTCCACAATGAAATATAAAAGGTGTCGTATCCTAATTGTGTAAAATATGAAATCAACTTATTCCTATTCTTATTATTATCATTAATTTCAAATGATATGATTGGTAAATCTAAAGAGATTTTATTCTTAAGAGATTCTAATACCTTCAATTCATCACCCTCAACGTCAATTTTAATGTATCCTACAGTATCTTTTTCGTTTTCAGGAAAAGGCTTTAATTCGACTTTTTCCTTATAGTTTTTGATGTTTTTATTTTTCTTATTTCCCATACCTGAATTTTTGTATGGAATGTTAAAGTCTACTTTAATTCTTTTGGAGTTTAGTCCATGATTATATGCTTTTACATTTGGTAAATCATTTATATTTAATTGTAAAACTTTAAAAGTTTTAATTTGGGGTTCAAAACAAATTATATTTTTAAAAAAATTACTGAAGTAAATAGAATGATTTCCAATATTTGCCCCGACATCTAAAAAAGTAGTATTACTTAACTCCTTAGGAAATTTCTTAATTATGGAGTCTAATAATGATTTTTCATAGTATCCATAAAATAAGATATCTGTGCCTATATTATCATTATAACAAACAATCATTTGGTCATTTTGAAAAGAATATTTGTTAAAAATTTTTTTGGCGATTTTTAATAAAAACTTATTTATCATAATCTAAACTTATTTTTTTACTGTCTCCAATTGACATTTCTATAAATGATGTTTTTCCTCCAAAAAGTAGATTTTCTTTGATTATCTCCCACCAAGAAGTTATAATACTCCCATTAAAACGGTATAATCTTTCATTATCATATACTAATTCTTTAAATCTCCCGGGATTAATTAGATCCAATCCATTCTCTGAATATTTAAAAATAGGATCTCGCTCCTCCAAAACTGAAACTACACTGTCCGCTTTAGTGAGCTTAAGCATATCTATTGCTTTATCAATATGAGTCCCTTTTCTATTAATAGAGTGAAGGCTTAAATAAACAAGAATATCTGGATATTGCTTTTTTTCATTAAAATAAGCCTCAGAAGAAGATTTTAAAATATCAATTATTGGAATGTTTCGAATATCTGGCTCCTCAGTTCTTTTGTGTTGAAAATGTTTTGGCACTTTATTTTTTTTTACTAATTCGTTAGAAAATCGAAGAACCGATTCTGATTTAGATGAAACTATTAGATCAGTTAAATATTTCGATTGAAAGCTAGAGTTAATTGCTATTTCTAATAATGATTTGCCTTCTAATTCACGATATGGAACATTTTTAAAATTAGGGTAGGACTCTTTTACGGGAAGTACTCCTAAAATAACAGGCTTGTAATCCCCACTTAAATGACTACCCATTTCTTTAATAATTCTAGTTCGTGCCTTAATCATACGGGTATTATCTCTACTCAAGGACGAGCCATGCTGACGGTAATAAAATAAGGGGAGGTCTACCCCAATTGCACCTATTTTAGTATATAACTTTAACCATAAATCCCACCCATCTTGAGCATTCACTGACTCTGAATAACCCCCGGCTATCTTAAGTGCTTTGGTCTCAAACATGGTGCAGGCCCCATGAGGTGGTAATTGAGAGCTCATATCAATTTCTGAATTAAATTGTCGAGTTTCAATACCAATAACCTTGCCCTCCTCATTTGTATAGAAATAATTTGGGAACGCTATTCCTGCTTTGGGTGAATTCTCGAGTTGATGAACCAGTACTTCTAAAGCAAATTCATGCAGCCAATCATCTGCATCTAAACGGATCATATATTTGCCTTTGGCAAGTCTTAATATTTGATTAGCGATCTTCTGAAGGCCAATGGGTTTTTCATTGCTTATAACACTAATCTTAGTGTTATATTTCTCTTTGAAATAATTAAAAATTGAAAGAGTAGAATCTTGTGATGCTTCATCTATTAGAATAAGTTCCCAGTTATGATAAACCTGATTAATTACACTTTCAATCGCTTTCTCAGCATATTTCCCATAATTCCTGCAAGGAATATAAATGGTTACTAATTCTTGCTTTATCATTTTAGTAATCTATACTTTTAGTGATACTCTGAAATGGTTCTAAATCTTTTTTTGCTTTTACCCCTATAACTGAATCATAATTCCTAGCATCTGTTCCAACCAAGGGCCTAAGACAGATTAAATCACTTTCAGAAATTATATCCCCTTTTTTAATTTTTTTATTAGGGTAAACCGCTCTTCTAAAAGAAATATCGTGTCCGTTATCAAGTTCAATTTTTTGAATCTCTTTCAAGCTTGATCCTTTAACTAAATTAACTTTGTTATTAAACTCAACTAATTCTATAACTTCTTCTTTAACTAAAGAGACTTTATGATCTCTAAATAATTTATTCTCTCTTTTATCAGTGTAATGAAATTCAAGAACATTAGCACCCATAACTGATGCAATTTTCAAAGCATCAATACCTTCTGTATGATCAGAATAACCTATAGATAATCCGGTTCTCTCTCTTAGGTCACTCATTACATTTAAATTGGCTTCAGATAGAGGTATAGGATACATTGAAGTACACTGTAAAAGACACATCATTTCTGGTTTACAGTAAACCTCATCTAATTTCTGAATAAAACTTACAGTTTCTAATACTTCTTTTAAAGATGAAAGTCCTGTTGATAGAATGATTGGTTTTCTTCTTTTGACCAATTCCTTAATTATGGGGTATGCTGTTAAGTCTCCAGAACCAATTTTGTAAAAGTCTAAATAATGATCAATCCAATTAAGTAAATCTATACTCCATACAGAGGAATTATAAATAACTCCTTTAGATCTTGCTATTTTAGCTAACTCAATATGCTGGGATTTTTTTAACTCAAATCTTTTAAAATGATCAAATCTACCCTTATTAATAAGACCATTTACTAAGGATTTTGCTTCATATATTTGAAATTTAACGCAATTAACCCCTGAACTAATTGCAGACTCTAATAATTCTCTTGCAACTGCAAAATTACCTTCATGATTTCCACCAATTTCAGCTATTAAAAATGGTTGTTTTCTTTTTAACCAAAGTTCTTCATTAGGTTGATTTTCGAAATTTGTCATATTATGCGTTGATAGTTAACGGACTATATAAGGCCTTGGTTAGCTAAATCACTAATATCTTTCATTTGTATATTTTTAACATTTGGTAAAAGGTTAAATATTTTATTAGCGAATTTGATGTCTTCTTCATTATCAATTGCAAGTTTTAGGCCGGATATGTGTTTTAAATTCTCATTTTTTAAATAATATCTAGATCCTATACTCTCGTTTTTATATAACCAACTGGTTACATGCTCTTGGTCAAATAAATTTTTTATGGAGTTTATTGTTTTTAAAAAAAAAGTTGTTTTTAAAATTTCTACACTCATACCATAAGGGAATGTCCTTTCAGGTACATTTGATAAAAAGTCAAACCTGTCTGTCTTTGCTTGTGAGATTAAATCTTTAATGATTTCTACTTCAACAAATAAATTATCTCCATTAATTCTTATTATATAATCCCAGTTATTCTTTAAAGCACATGATAGTAATCTGTGAGCAACATTATTCAAACTCCCTCTAAAATATTTATATCCATTAGTCCTGCAAAAATTAATGATTGGTTCGTCAATAATTGATTCAGATGTAGCTATACAATAATCAATTTCTGGTTTTAAAATTGAAACTCTATCTATTATATGTTGAAGTAACGTTTTATTGAAAATTTCAATCAATGCTTTTCCAGGTAATCGTGTTGAATTAAATCTTGATACAATTGCTATTCCTATTTTCATGTACGCATTTTTATAAGTTTAGCCGGATTCCCGCCTACTAAAGTATATGGGTTAATGCTTTTTGTCACTATAGATCCAGATGCAATTACAGCCCCATCACCAATTTGCACACCTGGAAGAATTACAGAATTGGCACCTATCCATACATCCACACCTATTTTAATAGGATTAGTTGTGTTAGTTTGAGAATTCATATTAAATTCTCTATCCATTCCATGCTGACTGTCTACAATATAGACAAATGGAGCAATCATACAATTGTCACCAATAGTAATTTCTTCGGATGCATAAATAAATGTATAATTCCCAATAGTTGTATTTTTACCAATAGATATTTTTGAAGTCTGATTGCATGGACAAATTTGAGCATATGACTTTATAATAACACCTTCATCCAAAATGATGTTTTTTGGATATCTTAAAAGACTTGCTTTAGGGAAAATAATTGACGATTTTTTAATTTTTACACCTCTAAACCTTTGAAAAAGATTTAAAAGTTTCAAATAAAAAATATTTGGCAAATGTTCTCGTAATTGATTATTGGGCTTCACAATAGTGTCAGTTTAAGTAAGTTTCATTTTTTATAAAATTACTCATCAAAAAATACAACTCATTTGATTGCTGATTCTCAAACTCGGTGCTAAAGAAATCTTTAAAAAAACGTTTTTGACCCCCATTTTGGACGCCACAAATTGAATATTTACTTTTCAACATTTGTAAAAAAGATTTAATCTCAGTATGGTTATGAATTTCATCATCTATTAATTGAGAACATTTGAGTTCTAAACTCCATTGATGAGTATTTGGACAACCTCTATACCATGTGTTCCCAAATGTCAATGTTTTCTTGCCTAGAATAGAAGCTTCAAGAGCAACTGTTCCTGTTAAAGTGGCAACAAAAACTGAATTTAAAATTAATTTTACTGAATTTTCTTTTGTGTTTACTACTTCTAAATTTTTTATGTTTTTAATTAAGCCGTAAAACAATGGACTTCTTCCTCTAGACCCTTTTTCAGACATTATTTTCATTAATATTTGAGAAGGGTGCTCTTTAACATAAATCTTAATATTAGGGGGCAAAAATTCTCTTAGCTTTACCAACGCTAAAAAATGATCATGAAATACTCCCCCATCAGGATTAGATGTTCTTTCTGGCTCAAAATGTAAAGGAAAATATACATATTTTTTAGAATAATCAGGATCAACCTGATTTTTAATCATAGAATTATACAGATTCTTCTTTCTTTTAAAAATTACATAAGATCTTATAAGAAAATTTAGCCTAAATGGATTTATTGGATTATATCTCGACTTTAAGATCATACCTATGTTATGCTTAATATCCCTATATGATTTTTTTAGATCATTTCCGAAAAAGGTTTTGAATCTTGATGAAATTGAATTACTCAATCTTTGATTCTTCATGTAAAAAAACTCATTTTGCTCTCTTTTTAAATAAATTTGATTTACAAAATCCTCTATGCTCTTATCGATTTTAATATCAACATTGGTTTCAGCCAAATTGTTTGGTTTTTCAATTCTCTTTCCCGAAGAAATATTTTCTAAAAATATTAGTGGTACAGGCATCCAATTATTGAATTTATACACTGGGACTTTTAAATAAAGACAGATTTCGTATACTAAGTATTGAGCATGCGAATGAGGATTTTCTGCAACCAATAAGAAATTTGGTTTTACAGTGATTTTTTTTAAAAAAGAAATTGTCAGATTATGGAAATAAGCCTCTCTATCTAATCTAGAAAAAGAAGAATATAAATCTAACCTATCCATTTTTTTTAAACATCTATCTTTTGCTCTTATATAATTCTCTGAGAGAAAAAAGCCACTATATTCACCTTCATAATTTAGATTGCTAATCAAATATGGATTATGAATATAAGTCTGCATTTTCAAAACTTTATCTCCATATAGTAACTTAGCTTTGTCATAATGAGTATCGTCTCCTAACCACAAAATTGGCTCTGCTATCCTATTTTCATATAAATTTTTTGCTAAATCAAACCAATGCTTTCCATTGGTCATCATAAAAATATATTTAGTCATTATTATCTAGTAGTTTTAAACTTAATGGGGTGCCACTATCAAAATCGTTATTAAATTTTTTATTAAATACATCATCAAAAAATTTAGGGTGTAGACCAAATCCTGGCCTTATTGAACGTACATTTTGTAAAGAAACTTTTTCTCCTTTTTTAACGTCCTGTGTAATATAAAGTGATCTTGAAAAAGTCTTTCCTTTTTTTTGCTTTTTTGTTAAATTATAATTTACTTCCCCTATAGTTTTTTCTGCATCTCTAACAGCTAAAACCATTTCCTTAAATTCACTTTCATCTAAAGAAAATGAAACGTCTGGTCCTCCAATTGATTTATTTAGTGTAAAGTGTTTTTCTATTATTTTTGCTCCCATACAAGTAGCAATTACTGGTGACATTATACCCAGAGTGTGATCAGATAGACCTGGTATCACATCAAATCTATTTTTGAAATCTTGAATTGTTAATAAATTTGCTTCCTCAATAGGTGCAGGATAACTTGATGTACATTTAAGTAAAGCTATTTGATTATTGCCTTGGGATTTTATAGTATTTATAGCTAATTCAATATCGTTTAAATCTGCAATTCCTGTAGATAAAATAATAGGTTTGCCTTTTGAAGCAATATATTTAATTAAAGGTATATCTGTGATTTCAAAAGATGCAATCTTATAAATTGGATTATTTAAGGACTCTAAAAAATCAACAGCTGTTATGTCAAAGGGAGATGAAAAACATACTAAACCCTCTTTTTTAGCTTGAAGATATAGTTTAGAATGCCATTCCCACGGTGTTGAAGCTTCGCTATATAAATCATAAAAAGTTCTACCATCCCAAATAGAGCCATTTTTTATAATAAAATCATCTTTTTTAGAATCGATAGTCAATGTGTCAGCGGTATATGTCTGTAACTTAATGGCATCTGCACCAGCTCTTTTTGCTGCTTTTATGCTTTCTATTGCAACTTCTAGACTTCCGTTATGATTTGCAGATAATTCAGCAACAATAAATACTTCTTTGAAATTTTTATTGAACATTTGGTTTGTTTAAAATTTGGCCTGTAAAAATTGTTTCATCTTGGGTTTTTAAAATTAATTCAATAACTCCGTTAGAAGTTTTTACTAGTAAAGGATTTAAAGATAAAACCGTACCATTTCTAATTGAATTTTGAAATCCAAGATCATTAAATTTAACCTTATTAATTATTACTTTATCTCCTAAACCGTTTATAAAAAAAGCTCCTGGATAAGGCTCTTTTAAAGCCCTAACCCAATTTCTAATTCTCTCTTTTTGCCAATCCCAACAAACTAAACCATCAATTGGGAGTCTTTTATCAAAAAAAGTCGCTTTGTTATTGTCTTGAGGAATTAATTTTATTGTATTATTTCTAACTTTTTCTAAAATATCTATAATAAAGTTAGGATATAATTTTTTGTAAATATCTAGTACGTCATTCCCTGAGTAATTCTTTAGAATAGGAATCTTAATTTGACTAATAATATCGCCCCCATCTAATTCTTCTGTCATTAAATGAGCAGTAATACCGGTATATTTTTCATTATTTATTATCGCCCATATGTGGGGGGATCTGCCCCTATATTTAGGCAATAAAGAGCCGTGAATATTGATGCTGTATAATTTTGCTAAGTTTAAAATTTTATTTTTTACTATAAATAAGAAATTAATGGATAGTAGTACATCAATTTCTTCTTTAAACTCATTGACTTTAAATAAATTAGGGTTACCAACATAAAGATTAATTCCATAAATATCACAAAACTGTTGAATTTCAGTGGACTTTTTATCAGTCACAACGAAAATCACATCATATAAACCAGTCAAATAAATTCTTTCCAAGCAAATTAAACCTAGTTGACCACTTACTAAAAGTCCTACCTTCATTTCAAATTTATTTTTGAATGAATTAATACATCAACAAAATAATTAGATATTAATTTGTGATCTTTTAAAATAGCTTCATTTAAGTAATTAGAGTTTTCTAAAGCAGTATATAAATGAGGTCTCAGATTAAAAGAATACACATATATTTTATGAAGATTCAGTTCCTTAAAAGCAACTTCTTCTATTAAACACAGAAAATTTGACCAAAAAGTATTAAAATAGGAAGATTCTAAGTTTGTATTTATTAAAAATGAAATTTCTGCATTTCGATTTGTCCAGTCTATATGAACTAATCCACCGTAACCAACACAAACATTATCTCTTAAAAATGAGAATAATATTTGCTCTGGCTTTGATTCGCTAAAAAGTTTAAAAACTACATCATTAAAATATTTATTCTGAGTTTCATTATTTAATAAAAAAGTTTGTCTCAAATGATAAAGCTGATCATTTCTCCAATTCATTATATCAAACCTATCTTTAAAACGAATAGGGACAATAGAAAATGAATTATTATGAAACTCCTGGACTTTAAGACATTTATAAATATTTGTTTTTTTTAACATTTTCGCCGGAGAGTTTAATAGTTCAATTGATTTTTCTAATTTTTCTATATTTTAACTCTGCCATTTCCCAATCAGATAATGTATCAATATCATGACATTCAATCTTATCAAGCACAATATATGAGGTTTTTAATGGGACTAGTGTATCCTTGATTGATTGAACATTAATCCAATACCATTGACCGGCGTCATAATAAAATCTATCCAAATCTTGTGATCTTGATTTTTCAAATTCTGGCCATTTATATTTTAATACTTTATCGCTGATAATAAAAGCCCTCTGAATTGGAGAACTATATTCAGCTACAGGTATTACCGCATCATAATGGTTTAGTTTTTTATAACCTTTTTGCAAATTTAAAACAGAAACAAGAGGTGAGGTAGGATATAAGACACATACCTTACTAAAAATTTTGCCAACAGATTTATAATCATTTAAAACCTCATTTACCACATCAATTGTAGTTGCAAAATCATTAGCGTTTTCTTCGCTCCTTATGAAAGGAACTTTTGCACCAAACTCAATTGCAATTTTAGATATTTCTTTATTATTTGTAGAAACAATAACTTCGTCAAATAATTCTGATTCCAAAGCTGCTTTAATTGAATAGGCTATAATAGGCTTTCCGAGAAAATCCTTTATATTCTTATAGGGAATCCTCTTGCTGCCTCCTCGAGCTGGTATTATACAAAGTGTTTGATTCAAAGTAAGCCAGTTAGTAATTATTAAATTTAATTTATATATTTCTTAATCAAATTGATTACTCTTTTTTGATCTAAATCTGACAAACTAAAATATAAGGGAAGAGATAAGCACTCATCATAATAGCTTAACGCATTACTTAAATTATCTGAATTATATTTTAATTTTTTGTAATAAGGATGTAATGTAAGAGGCATATAATGTACTTGTGTATAAATACCTTCTTTAGATAATAAAGTCATTAATTTAGCTCTAGTGATTTTTGACGCTTTAAAATCAATTCTAACTACATATAAATGATGTGAACTTTGGTGTCTTGAATTTAGTTGAATCGGTTTAATGTTTTTTGAATCCTCAAAAGCGTTATCATATTGTGCTACTAATATTTTTCTCCTATCAATAAACTTATTAAGTTTGGATAGTTGAGATTTTCCTAAAGCGCACTGAAAATCAGTAATTCTGTAATTATAGCCTAATTCTTGCATCTCATAGTACCATAAATTCTTCACTCCATCTGTGAGTGATTGTTCTGGAATTAAAAACTTGTCATCAAGTTTATTTATGCCGTGACTTCTTAATCTGATTAATCTTTTATAAATTTCGTAATTGTTTGTAGTAATCATACCTCCCTCTCCAGCAGCAATTGATTTAACAGGATGAAATGAAAATCCTGTCATTAAAGAATATTTACAATTACCTACCATTGAACCATCAGCATACTTTGCTCCTAAAGCATGTGCTGCATCTTCAATTATTTCCAAATCAAACTCTTTAGCAAGCTTACTTATTGACTCCATATCACATGGTAGGCCTGAAAAATGAACTGGTATTAATGCTTTAACGTTAGTGTTTTTAAGAATTGTTTTTCTTAATTCAATTGGACAAATATTGACTGTTTCTTTATCAATGTCAGAAAAAACAGGCTGTCCATTGCAAAATAAAATACTATTTGCTGAAGCAGCAAAAGTAATCGGAGATGTAATAACTTTATCTCCTTCCTTAATTTCTAAAATAATATTTGCTAAATGCAAACCAGATGTCCAAGAAGAAAAAGCTACTGCATATTTAGCTCCTACATATTTAGCAATTGCAGTTTCAAAAAGCCCTACCTCTTCTCCCTGGGTTAAGTTTTTGTTTTTTAATACATTAACTACAGCTTTAATATCTTGATCGTCTATGTAATGTTTTCCATATGGTATATTTTCTCTCATAATTATAGAGCTTGAATTTTAGCGAAATTGCTAAAAAAAGAATTATTATTGATTAATTGATTATAATTTCCGCTTTCAACTATTTCACCTTTATCAAGTAAATATATACAGTCAACATTCTTTATAGTTGACAATCTGTGTGCAATAATTACTAGTGTTATTTTTCCTTTTAAAGAATCTATACTGTTTTGAATTTTACTCTCAGAATCAGAGTCTAAAGCACTAGTAGCTTCATCTAAAATTAATAAATTAGGCTTTTTATATAATTCTCTAGCAATTAAAATTCTTTGCTTTTGTCCTCCAGATATTAGAACTCCTCTGTCTCCAAGTTTTGTTTCAAAACCTTCAGGTAATGTTTCAATAAAGTCAATGATATTGGCTTGAGTGGCAGCTTCTTTTAACGCATTTAAATTATTATTTAAATTGCTTTCGTCCCATAAGGTAATATTATTTGTAATGGTGTCATCAAAAATCAAACCATCTTGAGAAACATATCCAATTTGTTTCCTCCAACTAGAAGCCCTTATAGTTTTGGAATTTAATCCATCTATTAATAACTCTCCAGAGTTATGTTTATTTAAAGTGGTTAAAACATCAATTAGTGAAGTTTTTCCTGAGCCAGACTCTCCAACAAATGCCACAGAACTTGTTGCAGGTATATTTAATGATATATTATTTAAAATATTATCATTTGAGTTTTGGTACTTGAAACAAATATTACTAAGCGTAAAACCAGTTGTCATAGTAGGAATTTCAACCTCTCCATCTACTTCTTGATTGTTTTGTAATTCCAAAAACTCTTTATGAACAAGCTCCATGCTTCCTATATGTTGAAACATTGCTTGAAATGCACTTTGAACGGCTAATGATGAATTTAATGCTCTATAAAAAAGCACAAGAGAAACTAATATTGGCTCTAATTTTAAATTATAGATATACAGTTGAAAAAATAAAATAATAACTATGAAAACAACAGCAATTGGTTCTCTAATAGATTGAGAAAATGCAGAGGCTATTCCTGTTTTAATTTGAATTGACGTTAATGTTGAAATAGAGCTTTTTATTTTTTTACTAACTTTTGATATTTGAGACGTAGATGCTAAATATTTAAATCCATGTAACGTCTGAATTAGCCATTTATTTAAATTACCGCTTTCACTTGCGTTGATTCTAGAAAGCTTTTGAACATAACTATTCATTTTTAAAAATACTAAGACAAGGATAATTCCAGAAATTATAGCCATAAATCCAAAGTATGTATTAGCTATGAATGCTAATAATATCAAAATTATTGTATTAAAAATATTTGCGCATAATAGATTTAGCTGCTTAAATGCTTCTAAAGATTTAATTGGTTGTTCATTAATTATATTTATTAAATCTCCTGTGTTTTTTGAATAATAATACCCAGAAGTCATTTTTGTATAAAGGACAAACAAGTTTGTTTTAATTTTTTTTAATAATTGTCCTACTAAATAAGCGTTAAACCCTAAAGCAAAAAATGTCATTATTCCTTTTAGAATAAAGGAGACAACAATTAATATTAAAATCGAAAGAATTGAATTTGAAAATCCAATAAAATTTATAAAATCATATACATTTCTACTTAAAAAATCCTCGCTTATTTTTGAGCTATTAGAGTTGTCGATTGTTTTTAACAAGGGCAACAACATTAATATGCCAATTCCCTCAAATATTGATGCAATAATTCCTAATACATAAATTATATACATTTTATAACCTAAATATATCTGATATATTTTTATATATTTAAAAAGGTCTGTAATTGGTTTTAACATTCTTAATTTAAATTAATGCAGTTTAGCACATTTGGTTTAATCTATTTTATTAAACCAGTTAGCGAAATTTCTCACCCCTTGTTCTATAGATGTCTTTGGTTTAAAATGTATATAATTTTCTAAAGCTTTGACATCTGCGTGTGTTGCAGGTACATCACCTGGTTGAATATCCATCATGTTCTTTTTTGCCTTGACACCAAAAGCTTTTTCAAGAGCCTCAATATAGTCCATAAGCTTCACTGGAGAGGAATTTCCAATATTAAAAATTTGATATGGCGCAGATGAAGTTGGAATATGAGGGGGGTTACCTGTCCAATTCATGTTTGGTCTAGCGGGCTTAACTATTAATCGAGATATACTCTCTACTATATCGTCAACGTAAGTAAAATCACGTATCATTTTACCATAATTATAAACATTTATAGGCTTATCATTTAGCATCGCCTTAGCAAATAAAAATAAAGCCATATCAGGTCTACCCCAAGGTCCATAAACAGTAAAAAAGCGAAGTCCAGTCGTGGGTAAATTAAAAAGATGAGAATAACTATGCGCCATCATTTCGTTTGCCTTTTTAGTAGCTGCATACATAGCCATAGGATGCTCTGTAGGGTGATTTTCAGATAAAGGCATACCTGTGTTTAGTCCATACACGCTACTTGTACTGGCGTACACTAAATGCTTAACCTTACTATAACGAGCGCCCTCCAAGAGACTTAAAAATCCATCAATATTACTATGTGTATATGCACGAGGATTGTCAATACTATATCTCACTCCAGCCTGAGCTGCTAGATTAACCACATAATCAAACTTCTCTTTTACCATAAAATCCACAATGAAATCATGATCGGCTATGTCTGCTTTCAAAAAACGATAATTTGAGTATTTAGAACTTTGTATGAAATCTTTCTCTTTAATATCTCTGGTTTTTATGCCATGATGCTCTAAGCGATTATATTTTAGATTAATATCATAATAGTCATTAACAATATCAATACCTACTACCATATAACCATCTTCAATTAAACGACTCGCCAAATGAAAACCAATAAAGCCTGCAGTACCTGTGATTAATATTTTTTGTGAGTTTTTTAAATTCCTCATTTACTTTGAAAAAATTCTTTAATTATACTTTAACAAACTACAAACGTGCATCCACATTTTGCTTTGGTAAGATTCCCTTAACGTCGTAAACGACAGAATCTTTGGTGCTTTTAATCTCAAAATCACCAAATTTTTTATGAGCGACAGCAAGTATTATAGCAGAATACTCATGCATTTTTGGCTTTTTTATCAAAACATCAATATCATATTCATTTTTAACCTCATGAGTGTTAATCCAAGGATCATAAACATCAACATTCATATCAAAACTTTTTAACTCTTTGTAAATATCAATTACTCTTGTATTTCTGATGTCTGGGCAGTCTTCTTTGAAGGTAAATCCTAGAAGTAACACCCTAGAGTCAATGACTTTTATATCTTTTCGCATCATGAGTTTTACAACCTCTGTTGCTACATGTTTTCCCATTGAATCATTTAATCTTCTGCCTGAAAGAATTATTTCTGGGTGATATCCCACTTCTTGTGCCTTTTGAGCCAGGTAATATGGATCAACTCCTATACAATGACCGCCTACTAATCCTGGCTTAAAATTTAAAAAATTCCACTTGGTGGCAGCAGCTTGAAGAACTTCGTGGGTATCTATGCCTATTAAATTAAATATTTTACTTAATTCATTTACAAAAGCAATATTTATATCCCTTTGGCTATTTTCAATCACCTTTGCAGCCTCAGCTACTTTAATACTAGAAGCCCTAAAGGTCCCAGCAGTAATTATAGACTTATATAAATTATCTACTACTTCTGCTATCTCAGGATTTGATCCGCTTGTTATTTTTAAAATATTTTTTACAGTATGCTCTTTATCTCCTGGATTTATTCTCTCTGGTGAATAACCACAGTAAAAATCTTTATTATACTTTAATCCACTATTAAATTCTAGGACAGGGACCATTTCATCTTCAGTAACTCCGGGATATACAGTAGATTCGTAAATCACAATATCATCTTTTTTAAGAAAGGATGCAACTGCCTCGCTAGCTTTAATCATGGGAGTTAAAACAGGTCTGTTGTATTTATCAGTAGGAGTAGGAACTGTAATAATATAAATGTTACAATCCCTGAGTAGTCTGCTATTTGTAGACAAGGTTAGGCCTGTGCTTGTAGAATTGTTGTTATCTAAAACTGATTCTAGAAATTCACTGCTAATTTCTAGGGTTGCATCATTAGCACTTGAGAGCTCTTGAACTCTTTTAGTATTTATATCAAAACCTATAACTTTGTACTTTTCGGCAAATGCAACTGCTAAAGGTAAACCAACATAGCCTAATCCAATAACTGCAATTTTACTATCCTTTACATCCATTGAAATTTATTTTATCAGCCAACTAGATGACTGTATTTTATCTCCAAGCCCGTGAATGAGGGCCACATTCATCTGCCCACATACAGGCTTATCATCAATGGTATCATTACTTCGATCTCCTCCGTTTGCAAAATCAAGTTCAAACTCAGATCCAAACTGCTCAGCTTCATCCTGAAACTCTTTACTGCCTTTTAGCGCTCTTTGATGATCATTATTGACAATCACAAAAAGCTGATCAGCCAAAGCCTTTGCATAATTGAAATACTCTAGATACCCTTTATCAACGGGGTTAAAGTATCCTGAAGCGATGATAGCTTTTGGCTTTTCCACTTTAAAAAAGATTGTTAATGATTTTTACTACTTCTGGTAGGTGAGATTTCTTTTTTGATAAAATTAGTGCTCTTTTCATCCCTTTCCAATTGAATACGTACTTGATGAAAGAACCCCCCTGCCATCAAAAACTATAGTGTTTGAAAAGTCATGCCTTTCAAACGCCTCCCACTCGGTTAAAATGGCTGCTGCATCAATGCTTAGGTCTGATGTACTTATAGAATCAAGTACCGAAATCCGCGTAGTTAAATCTTCTTTGTTTGAAGCCTCCCAATAAAAATCAATATCGCTGAAAATAGATTTTTTAGATACCATCGGATCGTAAATTTCTAATATCGCCCCAGCTTTATATAATTTCTCCGCAACATAAATAGCAGGGCTTTCTCTAGAATCATTAGTATTGGCTTTAAACGCCCATCCTAAAATA
>ENA-OUOG01002302-OUOG01002302.1-marine-metagenome-genome-assembly--contig:-NODE-2302-length-20079-cov-3.523798_pt1 | contig 20079 bp, 21 predicted proteins | sample MGYA00248635_ERZ508505 | MGnify/ENA primary metagenome ERZ508505 (study PRJEB26176, sample SAMN06267871) | marine metagenome | isolation source: Saanich Inlet, British Columbia, Canada | place: Pacific...
GGAAAGTCCGGACACCATAGAGTAGCATAGCGGATAACATCCGTCCGATGTAAATTGAGGACCAGTGCAACAGAAAGCAAGTACAGTTCGGCTGTAGTGAAACCAGGTAAACTCTATGCGGTGCAATGCCATGTATATTAGAGTTTGAGAGCTACTCGTTCGATTCTAAAGGGTAGGCAGATAGATTCTAAGAGTAATTTTAGAACTAGATAAATGATAAGACTCTTCAAAGAGAACAGAATCCGGCTTATGAATTACTACCTGCTGCCCCTAGTGGGCAGCTTTTTTTTTATTTTTGAACTGATGAAAAGAACATTTTTAATACTACTAACGCTAAATGGCTTTTTACTTTCCGCTCAAGAAAGTATTGTGAAGTCTGTCATGTTAGATTCTGTGATGGTATCAGCAGTAAGTTCGGGTTTTAGCGTTGAAGAATTTGTTCACTATGTAAAGACGGACACCACATTTTATCAAGGATTTAAAAACCTTAGGTATTACCCTCACCAGTATAAAAGTGAATTAGAAATTTTTAACACTAATGATAAGTCAATTGGATTCTTGGCCAGAGACGGTCATTATGAAGTAGAAAACAACCGTTTAGTCGTACAAATAGACACATCCTACAACGACGGAAAAATCTATAATAGAAAAGGAAAATACAGGTATTATACTCCAGAATTTTTTGATTATATCTTCTTCCCTAAGGATACACTTACAGTAAGCAAGTACAGTTCTTCCAATGATGATGATGAGCCTGAGACTACAAACGAAAAAAATGAAAAAGACGCTAAGGTTGTGATTTTTAATCCTGGTTCAGTTGAGGTGGAAAAGTCGGGCAGTAAAAAGGAGAAACTAGCCGTGTTTGATATAGAAATGCAAAAATATTACGATTATATCCTTTCTAAGAAAATATATAAAGATTCTTTAGAATGCTACGAATTTGTTTGCCGTATGAAAGCTGATTTGACTGAAAAGGAACAAGAGGAAGTACTTATTAGAGAGTTGGTTTCATACTTTGACAGAAACACCTTCAATGTGGTGTACAGAAAATACGTCATGCAGTACGATTATTGGCTCATAGATTTAAACGTAACAGTAGATGTTGAAATGGATTATGCAGATGGGCAACTCATTCCATCTTTCATTCATTACAGAGGGTATTGGGATATACCTTTCAACAAAGCTGAAATAGCAGATTTCAAGCTATGGAATTCAGATTTTATTATTTCGGACTAACTTAGTCTTGAGCGGCAAGAAATCGTTCAGCATCTAAAGCAGCCATACATCCTGTACCAGCAGAAGTTACTGCTTGACGGTATACATGGTCGGCCACATCGCCCGCAGCAAATACTCCAGGAATTTTAGTTTTTGAAGTGCCAGGCTCTACAATCAGATAGCCATTATCGTCCATGTCTAATTGACCTTTGAAAATATCTGTATTTGGTTTGTGACCGATAGCCACAAAAAATCCTGTAGCAGGAATAACCGTTTCTTCTTTAGTTTGGTTGTTAAAAGCCGTTACACTCTCTACACCTTTTTCGCCGTTTATACTCTTGGTTTCATGGTTGAATAAAACGGTAATATTTTCGGTTTTGAATACACGCTTTTGCATAGCTTTAGATGCTCTCATTTCGTCTCTTCTAACCAGCATAGTTACCTTAGTACATAATTTTGCAAGGTAGGTAGCTTCTTCAGCCGCAGTATCACCAGCACCTACTACTACTACATCTTGACCTTTATAAAAGAATCCATCGCAAACTGCACAAGCAGAAACCCCAAAGCCGTTTAGTCTTTCCTCATCAGGAATACCTAACCATTTGGCAGATGCACCCGTACTGATAATGACCGTTTGGGCCAATACATTTTTAGTGCCATCAATTTCCACTTTGAAAGGACGATTAGAAAAATCAACTTTTGTTACCATACCCCAACGTGTATCGGTGTCAAAACGTTCAGCTTGCGCTTTGAAGTCTTCCATCATTTTGGTGCCGTCTACACCATTTGGATAGCCAGGATAATTGTCTACTTCAGTAGTTGTAGTTAATTGTCCACCAGGTTGCATTCCTTGGATTACAACGGGGCTTAAATCAGCTCTAGCAGCATAGATTGCTGCTGTATAACCTGCAGGTCCTGAGCCTATAATTAAGACTTCAATATTTTCTAATTCTTCTGACATAACTTAGTTTTTTTTTGGATTTAAAATCTCATGCAAAGTTAAAATATTTCAAACAAAGAAGGGTAAAATCTTTCTGTATAAATAGTGTCTTCTTTTGCAATAACTTTATAGTAGATAGCAGCTTGTCCGTAGAAGATTCCATAACCGTTGTTGATATTAGATTGAAGGTTGATGGGCTCTGCGAATGGGTTACCTCCGCTGTTGTTTTGATAGTCCGCTGAACGCCAAAAAAGGTATGATTCATAATCTATCTGACTAAATCGTAATAAAACAGTATCGGGAAAGACGTCTTTATCATGTGTCAGTATGCTTTGACCCGATTTAAAGTAACCGTTTTCTTCTTGTTCAAAATCCTGTTCACTGGTGTCAAACAAAATGTTGTTTGACGTACCCCTTTGCAAGTAAGTGTCAAAAGAAGTGCCATTTAGTCCTTCAAAATCGTTTCTTACAAAGCCCCAAAGTGCTTTTATAAAAAATGGGTCTTCTACATCGTTTACCGAAACGCTATTTGGACTAACACCGTTTGGCGGATTATCTCCCCATTGCGTTTCCTTGGTATGAAAGAGCCTTTTGTGTTCAATCATTATGGTATTTCCTAAGGTGTCAGGATCTGAATAGTGAAACCAAAAGTTACCTAAGTTCGGTCGAGGTGCTCCTTCATCAAGTACAAACCATACGCTATCCATAGGGTGTTCGCTAGGAATTGTAGTTGTAGCCGTTAGGGTATCCCCATCTTTTATAATCTCCAAATTATAGGATTTGTTAGCTTGACTAAATGTAAACGGTGGGGTAGGTTGTATATACAATCCTGGTAATGCGTTTTGTAAAGAATCAAATAGATTTATCAGTTCTTCATCTTGTGAAAAAGCGGCAATGTTGAGGTCAAGAATATTAATTAATTGTACTTGCTCACCGTCTTCACTGCTTATGCTAATTGTAGCACCTTCAACAAAAACATTATCAATGGTTTGAGCATTAACAGGATCAAAGAATGGCTCACTTCGAGTTAATAGGGCATAAGCGGGATAGCCAGGTTGCATCACAGCTTGCACTACAATTTTATTGTTAGTATTACCTTGACTGAAATCAACTTCTTGTTCGAATTCAAAAAATTTCTCGCAAGAAACAAAACCTATTGTAATCAGTAGTAGTGGTATTATCTTTCTCATGATTTAAAAATTAAAATTCCAAGTTATTGATGGTATTACGGGAAATAGAGAGACTTGAAGTGCTTTGGACTGCAAATCGCCATCCGTTAAATTTCCTTCGCCTTCCACATCGAAATAGATGAAATAGGGATTGGCTCTGTTATAAAGGTTGTAAATCGAAAAGTTCCACGATGAATTAAACCTTTTATTGGGCTTGTTTTTAGTGTATGTAGCAGAGATATCCATTCTATGGTAAGCAGGCATTCTGTAGCTGTTTCTGTCGCCGTATTGGCTGTAAATCCTTCCGTCTAAAACATATCTATCCAAGACAGGAGTTAGGGTATTTCCAGTGGCGTAAACAAAGACCGCAGAAAACACCCACTTATCGTTAAGCTCATGAGTAGCCGTGAGCGATATATCGTGAGTTCTGTCGTATTTGGCAGAAAATTCAACACCATTATTGAGTTCATCAAATTGACGAGTAGTTTTTGAAATGGTATAGCCTAACCATCCAGTGGTTTTGCCCAATCGTCTTTTTATAAAAAATTCTAAGCCTCTTGATTCACCGTTTCCAAAAGTAAAAGATTCATCCGATGAAGTATTGGTATTATCTTCTGGTAAAGCACCTTCTTTATACTCGATGAGGTTATCCATTTTTTTATGGTAAGCCTCAATGGATGTTTCCCATTTGTTATCAAAAAAGTTCTTGAATAGACCTACTGCTAACTGTCGACCGTATTGTGGTTTGACAATATCGGTACTCGGCACCCACAAATCTGTAGGTAAAGAAACACTTGAAAGCGAAGCCAAGTGAATGTACTGGTAATTCTGGGTATATGATGCCTTGAAGGAACTGCTTTTATCAAGTTTATACCTTAAGGATAATCTAGGCTCTATGTGTCTGTGGTGGTTTATTGTATCGCCTGAAAATTCATTTTTGAAATACTGTAAAACTGTAATTGGACCTCCAAATTGAAAACTGCTGTAGCGAAGCCCTGCATTAATTTTCAATTCATCATTAACTTCAATATCGTCTGAAATATACAATGCTCCTTCGTTTGAATATTGTTTGAATATAGACTCAGGCTCAAAGACTACTTCCCCTGAGCGACCTGTAACGCTACCTGGTACAAAAGTGTGGTAAGTGAAATGTGCTCCAAATTTTATATTGTGTTTGTAGTTGGGTAAGTAAGAGAAATCAATTTTTGTGTTCCAATCAGTAATACTTGAGTTTAGTTTGAATTCAAAATCGTTTTGCTCAGCGCCAAATGAAAATTTATAATCGCTAAATATTACAGACGTATTAACGAAAAGTTTGTCATTAAACAAATGGTTCCAACGCATAGAAGCAGTGGCATTTCCCCACGGAATATCAAATTTGAATCCTCTGTCTTCATTTCTAAAGCTAAAAACATCTCTACCAAAATAGCCACTTAAAAATATTCTGTCTTTATCCGAAATTCTATAATTCACTTTTGAGGTAAGGTCAAAGAAATAGTAGCCCGTTCCTTTAAATGCTGAGGTATCGTTGATAAGAGGGTTTACCAATACATCTATATAGGTTCTTCTTCCTGAAATTATAAACGAGCTGGTGTCTTTTTTGATGGGACCTTGTAAAGTTAGTTTGGACGATATCAGTCCTAAGCCACCATCAACTTCAAACTTTTTACTATTACCTTCTTTCATGGAAATATCAAGAACCGATGCCAGTCGTCCACCGTATTGAGCAGGCATACCGCCTTTAATGAGGTTGATGTCTTTGATGGCATCTGCATTGAAAACCGAGAAAAAGCCAAAGAGGTGTGAGGCATTATAAACTGTTGCTTCATCTAGTAATATAAGGTTTTGATCGGGGCCTCCACCACGAACGTAAAAGCCCGAACTTCCTTCACCCGAAGATTGCACACCTGGTAAAAGTTGAATGGTTTTTAAAACGTCTACTTCTCCCATAAAAGCAGGCAGTTTTTTGATGTTTTTAACGTCAATTTTAACCTGACTCATATTAGAAGATTCTATGTTTTTGTCAGCGCCTTCTGATTCAACAATTACTTCTTGGGTGATGATGGCATTGGTTTCCAAAGCTACGTTTAAACGAGTGTCTTTATTGAGGTTAATTTTCTTTTGTTGTGTTTTTAAACCAAGGAATGCATAATCAACAGTATAATTACCCTCTTCGATGGTAAGGGAATAGAATCCGTATTGATTGGTAGAAATACCCTTAAAATTTTCTTTGACATAGACTGTAGCTCCAATCAAATATTCGCCAGTTTCATTGTCCTTGACATAACCGCTAAGGGTATATTTTTCTTGGGCAGATAAATGAAATACCGATAAGCAAAGGAAAAGTGATAAAAAAGTGTTTTTCATTGTGGGGAATGAATGGAATTTTATTTTTGCAAAGTTAAAACATTAAGTCTTTGTTTGATTATATAATAATTACAAATACTGTTTTAATTTCGGGATGTAGCTTAGTCCGGTTAAAGTGCGCGTCTGGGGGGCGCGAGATCGGAGGTTCGAATCCTCTCATCCCGACGGCTTTTTTTAACTTCTAATGCAGGTTCAAATACAAGTTTACAATAGGTATTCTGTAGAAATAAAGGCGCTTTTTTCTGTTTTCGTCATATCGCTTATTAGTTTGTTATTTGTACTATTATCTTTTGAAGCCACAAAAGTTCGTATAGAAAACGTTCTTAAGGCATCATAAATACTTAGTGTACTCACAGCAGAGTTTTTCCGTCCAGTAAATGGAAATATATCTGGACCTCTTTGGCAAGTGCTATTTAAGTTCACTCGACATACTAAGTTGACCAAAGCATCAATGAGCGGACCTAATTCCGTACTGTTTTCTCCAAAAATAGATACTTGCTGTCCATAATTAGAGTTAGACATATCTGTCAAAGGGATGTTAATATCATCGAATTCTATAATCGGAATAATGGGTCCAAACTGCTCTTCATGAAAAATTCTCATATCATCCGAAACTGGATAAAGAACTGTTGGAAAAACATAATTGTCAGCGATTTCTCCGCCTTTTTTATTTACAATTTTAGCTCCTCTTTCGCAAGCATCATCAATTAGTTCCTTGAGGTACTTGGGTTGAGAAGGGTCGGGCAAGGGAGTAATAAAAGCATCTTCTTGATCTGGATTCTTGATTGATAAAGAATCAACTTTTTGAATGAATGACTTTAAAAAAACATCTTTCACATCTTTATGTACATAAATGACTTTAAGGGCTGTACACCGTTGTCCATTGTAAGATAAACTGCCTTTTAAACATTCATCTACAGCCAAACCAATATTGGCATCTTTAAGTATTATTGCTGGATTTTTAGCTTCTAGTCCAAGTACTAGGCGTAATCGGTTTTTATCAGTGTGATGATCTTGTAATGCTACAGCTGATGAACTATGCCCTATTAAAGCTAAAATATCAACTTTACCTGTTTTCATTATTGGTGGGCCAATGACTCGACCTCTTCCAAAAATAATATTAACAACGCCAGCAGGAAAACACTCTGTAAAAGCTTTCATGAGGTAGGTAAAGAACAATACTCCAAATTTTGCTGGTTTTAAAATAGCAGTATTTCCCATTATTAAAGCCGGAATTAACAAACAAAATGTTTCATTCAATGGGTAATTGTATGGGCCCAGACAAAACACCACACCAATTGGTCCCCTTCGTATGTGTGCTAAAATATCGTTCTCTTTTTGAAAGCGTGCTCCTTTTCGGTCGTAATCTTTACATGCTTCAATGGTATCTTTGATATAAATTATAGTTCTATCAAATTCTGCATATGCATCTTTTTTGGACTTACAGATTTCCCACATGATTAGAGTAGAGATTTCATCTCTATATTTTTCCATTTCATCAACAAAATTTTGCATACAATCAATACGTTTTTGTACGCTCATGGTTGGCCATTTTCCACGCCCACGGTTATATGCAATGTCTGCTTGTTCAATAGCCGATATAGCAGCATCTTCGTCTAAGCAGGGAATACTTCCCAAATATGTAGGTAAGTTATTATCATTTTTAATGGAAGAATATACTTCTGATGTATCGCCTTTCCATTCTTTTAATTCTCCGCCTACTAGATATCTAGTGATATTAATTTTTTCAGGAACCTTCATTTTGTATAATGATTTGTTAAAATAGTTATACAAAAGTAGTTTAAAATTTTAAGAAACGGAAATAAGTTGACTCAATGTTTGATTAGATATTTAAAATTAGAAAAGAGAAATTTAAAACTTAAAGTTGATTTTTTTTAGATTAGAGAGGTAGTTCTTTATTCATAATACTTATTAAGCAACTTTCTAGCTTTTTGTAATTTAGGTTCTATGACGATTTTACAATAAGGTTGTTCGCTATTATTTTTATAGTATTCTTGATGATAATCTTCAGCTGAATAAAAAGCATTATACTTCTGTATTTCTGTAACAATTTTATTATCGAAATATAGTTTATTATATTTTTCTATCTCTTTTTTAATGAGATCTAATTCATTGTCATTGTGATACAATATTATTGAACGATAGTGTTTTCCAACATCATTCCCCTGTCGGTTAAGTGTTGTTGGGTCATGAACGAGAAAAAATATTTCTAAAAGATTATTTAAGTTAATTTTTTCAGGATTGTAAGTTATCTGGCATACCTCGGCATGATTTGTTTTACCGCTAGCAACTTCTCTGTATGCAGGGTTTTTGATATTTCCGCCTGAGTATCCGCTGACAACAGATTCTACACCTTTTACATCTTCAAAAGCTGCTTCTATACACCAAAAGCAACCACCACCAAGAGTTATTTGTTTTGTTGAGTTTTGTGCCATACACCAGTTACAAAGTAACATTAAAAATATAAGTTGTTTCATGTACACAAGATAATTAAAAAATCGGAAATCTATCTAAAAAGATTTGAATTCTACTTTGGTGTACCTACAGCTTTCTTGCTGACGACTTTTTACTCCTTTATTTTAGTGAGGAAGCTTGTGCTTAATTATTCCATACAAAGTTGTTCCTAATAATGCACCAACAATTACAATAAGGATTGGATAAACACCATAGCCAAGTAATACAAACAATGGACCTGGACAGGCTCCAGTCATCGCCCAACCTAAACCAAAAATAATTCCTCCAAATATATAGCGACTAACACTTTTTTCTTTTGGATTTAAACTAATCTGATCTCCGTAAATTGTCTGTATGTTGTATTTTTTAATAATAGCTACTGCTAAGGTTCCGATTGTTACGGCTGATCCAATAACGCCATACATGTGGAAGGATTCAAACCTGAACATTTCAAAAATACGATACCAAGAAATGATTTCAGCTTTTGCCATAATAATTCCAAAAATAATTCCGAGTAATAAAAATTTTATAAATTTCATTTTCTTCTGTGTTTAGTTAAAAAAGAGTGGTAAAAAAACATGAGTCATTGCGAGTCCGCCTATAAAAAAGCCTATGACCGCTATAAGTGATGGAAGTTGTAAGTTACTTAAACCACTAATCGCATGTCCTGATGTACATCCGCCTGCGTATCGCGCTCCGAAACCAACAAATATTCCACCAACAATAAGAAATACCCAAGTTTGCCAAGCGCTTAATGCCTCAACTCCAAAAATAGCATCTGGTAAATATGACTCGCCAATATTTTCAAATCCAAATGAGCTTAATTTTTCAACCGTTTTGGGATTTAAGTTAACAGCCCCCTCAATGGTCATGTATTGGTTAACTACATAACCTCCTATGATTGCGCCTAGTAAGAATACAAGGTTCCAGACCTGTTTTTTCCAATCAAATCGGAAAAATTCGGATACTTTTCCTGCTCCCATAATACTGCAAACCGTTCGTAGATTTGAGGAAAAGCCAAATGACTTTCCAAATACTAATAGTAATATCATCACTAATGCTATTACTGGTCCGGCCACATACCATGGCCATGCTTCATAAATCCAATCCATATTTTTGCTTCTTAAATTAAATTCCTTGTTTTAGTTTACATCACTCATCTGAGTTAGCTGTAAAATTGGTTAAGTGTTTTTGTTAAGTGGTTAAAAATTTTTGCTTTAGAAAAAGCAAATCTTGTTTTTTAAGGATACACCTTATCTCCCTTCCAGTTGATCATTCCACCCAGAAGGTTATAGGTTTTCTCAAAACCCATTTGATCCATTATCATGCATGCTTGGCTGCTTCTGTTTCCGCTTCTACAATATACATAGTGTGTTTTGGTTTTGTCTAAGCTGCTGAGGCCATCAATAAAAGCCTTAGAATCCATAAAATTTAAAATCAATGCATCTTTTTGTATTCCTTCTGCACATTCTCTAGGCGTTCTAACATCTAAAATTGTAAAATGCTCATCAGTTTCTATCAGTTGCACCCATTTTTCTTCTGTAATATTTTCCATTTTTTAAAAATTAATTTTTTATAAAGTTGTTGGACAAACAAATTCACTTACTGCTGTATTAGTTGTTTTTATTGCTGCAAAACCTCCCTGAACATCTATGAGATTATGTATTCCTCTAGACTTAAGGATAGAAATAGCAATCATTGAACGGTAACCACCTGCACAATGGATATAGTTATCATTTTCGTTAGCAAAAGTTGTTAAATGATTATTAATATCGTCCAGTGGTGTATTTTCAGCATCTAACACGTGTTCAGATAGGTATTCGGATTCTTTTCGAACGTCTACTACTTTTATTTTTGATGAATTGCTTAGTTCTGCAAATTTGTTAGGCTCAATGGTTTGCACAAAATCGATTTCTTTGTTTGCTTTTTTCCAAGCTTCAAAGCCTCCATCTAAATATCCAATCACGTTATCAAAACCAACTCTTGATAGTCTTGTGATTGTTTCTCTTAACTTTCCTTCAGGAGTTACAAGAAGTAGGGGTTGCTTAATGTCTTTAATTAACGCGCCTACCCATGGAGCAAAACCGCCATCAATTCCAATAAAAATAGACCTTGGAATATGTCCTTTTGCAAAATCATTTTGATGCCTAACGTCTAGTACAATAGCGCCTGTTTCGTTTGCTGCAATTTCAAACTCCTGATAACTTAAAGCGTTTTCGCCTTTCTTTAGTACATCTTCTATATTTTCGTACCCTTCTTTGTTAAGTTTAACATTTAGAGGAAAATATGCTGGAGGAAGAGGCAAACCATCGTTTAATTCTTTTACAAATTCTTCTTTAGTCATGTCGGCTCTCAAAGCATAATTAGTTATCTTTTGTTCGCCAAGGCTGCCTACAGTTTCTTTACTCATGTTTTTTCCACAGGCCGATCCGGCTCCGTGTCCAGGATATACAATTGTATCATCTGGCAAAGTCATGATTTTAGTTCTTAGACTATCAAATAGTATTTCAGCCAATTGATCTTGCGTCATATCGGCTGATTTTTGAGCCAAATCAGGTCGTCCAACGTCTCCTAAAAACAATGTGTCTCCACTGAATATGGCGTGTTCTTTATTGTTTTCATCGAGCAAAAGATAAGTAGTGCTTTCCATGGTGTGGCCAGGGGTGTGTAATGCCTTTATCGTAACAGCACCCAACTTAAATTCTTGATTGTCAGTAGCAATAATACAGTCGTATTTTGGATCGGCATTAGGGCCATATATAATTGGTGCGCCAGTCTTTTGTGCCAAAGTTACATGCCCAGACACAAAGTCGGCATGAAAATGTGTTTCAAAAATGTATTTAATTTTTGAGTTTCTTGACTTTGCCAAATCAATGTACGACTGCACTTCTCTTAATGGATCAATAATAGCAGCTTCTCCATTGCTTTCTATATAATAAGCTCCTTGAGCTAAGCATCCAGTATATATTTGTTCAACTTTCATCATTGTTAATTTTAATGCAAATTTATTGTCTTTTTATTGTGTGTACAGTAACAATTGTTACTTATAAAATTTCTTTTAGTATAATATATATCGCCATTATCAAGACAAACCAACCAAACCCTTTCTTTAAACTTTTAGAATCAATGAATTTATTTAGATAAATGCCTATGAATATACCAATAATTGAAAAAGCAGTAAATGAAAATAAAAATGCCCAATCAATGTCAAAGTTTTGCACGTCACCTACAAATCCAATTAGTGATTTAATGGCAATAATCATCAATGAAGTGCCAACAGCTTTTTTCATTGGAAGTTTAGCTAAGAGTACTAAGGCTGGAATAATTAAAAAGCCACCACCAGCACCAACGATTCCTGTGAGTACTCCAACAATTATACTTTCTACTATTATTAAGGGGTAATTGTATTCTGTTTTTTGATCTTTTTGTGATGTGTCTTTTCTTCCTTTTATCATGAAAAAAGCCGCCAGTGCCATGATTAAAGCAAAGAACATCATTATTCCTATGCTCTTGGTGATTTCAAAATTTCCAATAAAAAATAAACTTTCTGGTATTACAGGAATTAAAAATTTTCGGGTGAGAAAAACAGCAATAAATGTAGGGATAGCGAATATTATTCCAGTTTTATAATCAATGGTATTTCCCAGTGTATTTCTAATTGTGCCAACAAAGGCAGTGCTCCCTACAACAAAAAGGGAATAAGCTGTAGCTAAAATAGGTTCAATGCCCAACACATAGACGAAAATCGGAACTGTAAGAATAGAACCCCCTCCGCCAATTAAGCCTAATACTATTCCGATAAACACGGCACCAACATATCCTAAAATTTCAGTCATAGGTTGTTTTTTGAAAGATGCAAAGTAAGAAAAGTAAATTAGCTTACACAGCAACATTTGTTACATAAAAAACAAACTTATAAGAATGAGCTTTGTTTAACGGTAGAAATCGATTGATTTAGTATTCGATTACCGTAATGTTATTCCTGCCTAATTCTATGAAGCCATCATTTTCTAGGCTCTTAAGAAGTCTTGAAATGACAACTCTAGAAGTATTTAGATCATAAGCAATATCCTGATGAGATAACTGAAGTTTTGTAGCCTTACGAATTAACACTTGGTCTTTAAGGTATTTGTACAATCGATCATTCATGTTACTGAAGGCAAGGTTGTCAATTGCTTCAAGCATTTCATTGAATCTGTTGTTATAGCTTTCAAAAACAAAAGCCATCCAAGACTGGTACTTTTTCATCCACTCTTTCATTTGAATTGCAGGAACAGTAACGAATTTTGCATCTGTTTCCGCTACGGCCTTAATTTTAGACGTTTGTTGTCCCATGCAACAATTCATTGTCATTGTACACGAATCACCAATTTCAAGAAAATATAAAGCGAGTTCATCGCCATCGTTATCCTTTCGTAAAATTTTAATGGCGCCATCAAGAAGAAGAGGCATTCCTTTTAAATTTTGACCATAATCAATAATTACTTCTCCTTCTTTAACATGGTGTAATTTACCCATTTCAACGATTTCATCTATCAATTCTGATTCAAACATGAAGCCATAGATATCTTGAATATCACTTTTCATTTGCAAACGAATTTGTTACGGTTTTAGTTATGCAAATGTAAGTACTATTTTAACGGATTCAATAGTTTAGTGAAGTAGCAGGCTGCAGATTTTTACAGAATTATCTAAAAAAATAATTGTACTATTTTTAATGTACACAAAATAATTGCCCGTATTAATAGGTGATAATTAATTATATTTGTACAGTAAAAAATAACTTTAACACTAAACTTATACTTATGAAGTTCAAGTCTTTTTATTCTTTTGTACTACTCAATTTTGTTATTTTCTCTGGATATGCTCAAAATTTTGATTGTGATTTTTTTGAAGTTTATTTAGAATCAAGTGATGATTTCTCTTCTATACAAATTGAAACCAATGTTGGCGAAAATGAGTCTGTAAACTACGTTTGGACTTTAATAGACGCAGAAGGCAATTTGATTAACAGTAACTTAAGTAATCCAACCTTCGATTTAATTCCAGATAGCTTTGGTCTTGATATCTTATGTGTTGACGTTTCAGTAATAGATCCATTTATTGGATTAGATTTCACTTGCTCATTTTGTTATGGTCTTGCCTTTAATGGTAACGAGTGGGTATTATATGAAGACGAAGGAAACGGCGAAGGCGAGGGTGAAGGAAACGGAGAAGGTGAAGGCAATGGCGAAGGTGATTCAAATGGAGATGAGTTAGTATTTGTTTTTGATTGTTTTGGTGAAGACATGGAATTCCCTTTAGGAGATTTAGATATGGGTGAGGAATCTTTTTTCGATATGATGAATTCAGATTTGAACAATGATGGGTTTATAAACGATCTAGATTTAGAAATGCTATACTTTTTACTTGGGTGTAATGATATTGAATGGGAAGATGAAAACAATAATCCTGCTGATACCTCTTTTAATTTTATAGTATTTGAATGTAACGGGGAGTTAATCTCTATTTCTCCATGGATGTTAGGCTTCAATGATGAAGAATTTGACTTAATGCTCGAAGAATACGAAATAGAAAACTCTGGAATTGGTTCAGAAGAAAACCTTTTAGCTATTTTATTGGGGTGTGACGAAAGCGAATGGAACGATGATTTGGGCAATGAAGAAGAAGTGGTTTACGAAAATTATGTTTTTGAATGCGATAGTTTTATCCTAACTATTGAGAATGATCTCTTTGGAATGGATGTATTGGATTTCACGGAATTACTAAACATGGATTTAAATCAAGATGAGATAGTCAATGAAGAGGATATAGCCTATTTATTCGGATGTGGAAACGACTCGTTAGACGTAAGTCTTTTGAGTGCCATCAATAATGGTGATTTACCAGAAGGGTTTTTAGATTACATCAATAGTATGATGAGCTCTGGTGCTGATTCATTTAGTTTTGCAGATTATTTAAACAGTTCTCAACCAGCTGATATTGCCGACTATACAAACTCAAAAGAGTTAGTGAAAATCACTAATATTTTAGGTGAAAAAGTAACAACTAAACCGAATCAATTACTGTTCTACATATTCAATGACGGAAGTATTGAAAAGAGAATGATGATAGAAAAATAGTTGTTAAAAAATTTAGTTTCAGAATAGCGAGTTAAACCAACTCGCTATTTTTTTAACCGTTTTTTTAAGTAGTATTGAAAGTGTTGATAAAAAATATATCACCAGTGTTAATATGCTTTGATTTGTAATTCGATTTAGTAAAATTTGTAGAGCGATAAACTAATAGTAAACTTTTTAATATCAATTCAATAGCATACGATGCTAAAAACAACATCATTAACTTATACTTACGACGGAAAAACTCAGCTTTCTTTTCCAGATATTCATTTGCAAGACAAAGAAGATCTGTTAATATTGGGGCAGTCGGGAGTAGGTAAAACTACTTTGATTCAAATTTTAGCCGGTTTATTACAGCCTGTTTCAGGAAAGGTAGAGTTTAATGGTGAAATGTATCATGACTTACCTTCAAAAGAGCTTGATCAATTTAGGGGTAAACACATCGGAATGGTCTTTCAGAAACCGCATTTTGTTAGAAATATTTCGGTTTTGGACAATCTTCTTTTATCACTTTATTTGTCCAATAACAAGCAAGACAAAAACCGTGCTATTCATCTTTTAGAAGAAATAGGTTTGGCCGATAAGCTAAACTGTAAAAGCAATGAATTGAGCCAAGGCGAACAGCAACGAGCAGCTATCGCTCTGGCTGTCATCAAAAATCCAGACTTAATCTTAGCGGATGAGCCGACCTCAAGCTTGGATGATACCAATTGCGAGAAGATTACCAAACTGCTCAAAGAACAAGCGGCTTCTACCAATGCACAGTTGATTATCATTACGCATGATAACAGGCTTAAACGTCAATTTAAAAACTCTATTACGTTATGAATATAAGGCGATTAAGTTGGCAGAATCTCATAAGTAACCCTCTAAACACGGCACTTAGTTTGTTGCTAATGACTTTTGGTGTGGGAGTTATCTCATTGCTTTTACTTTTGAATAACCAAATTGAACAACAGCTTAAGTCAAACTTAAGAGGGATTGATATGGTAGTAGGTGCCAAAGGAAGTCCATTGCAATTAATTCTTTCCAGCATTTACCACATAGATAATCCTACTGGAAATATATCTTATGAAGAAGCAAATACAATAAATAAAAACCCATTGGTTGATTTTACGATACCGCTTTCCTTTGGCGACTCGTACAACGGTTATCGAATTGTGGGAACAACCCACCAATACCCTGAATTATACGAAGTAACTTTGAAGGAAGGAAATTTGTGGAGTAAAAGTCTTGAAGTAGTTGTTGGTAGTAGAGTAGCGAAAAACAATCAATTAAAATTAGGCGATACATTTTACGGAACACATGGATTAGTAGACGGGGGGCATGTTCATGATGATTATGCTTACGAGGTGGTAGGAATACTTGACCCTTCATATTCGGCCCTAGATCAGCTTATTTTAACCAATACACAAAGCGTTTGGAAAGTTCATACCCACCAAACTATTGAAGACAACCACGATCATCAGAATTGTGACCACGATCACGACCATGACCACCACCTCGACGATACCTCAGATGATTTAAGCATTCCAGAAGATGCCATGATAACTGCCATGTTGGTAAAATTCAAAAACCCAATTGGTTTTATTCAAATTCCTAGAAAAATTAATGAGACAACCAATCTTCAAGCAGCATTACCTGCTCTTGAAATTAGTCGACTAACGGCTTTATTGGGATTTGGTGTGCAAACCATAAATAGCATTGCCTTTATCATAATTGTAGTTTCAGGATTAAGTATTTTTATCAGCTTATATAATTCATTGAAAAGAAGACGTTATGAATTAGCGTTAATGCGTGTGCACGGTGCCACCAAATGGCAGTTAGTAAAACTTATACTTCTAGAAGGAATGACACTATCTTTAGTAGGAACAATTTTAGGTTTGTTGAGTAGTCGACTGATTTTAGTTTTGATGTCGCTGTTTGTAGAGCAAAAATATGCCTTCGACTCTTTTCAATTTTATGTAATAAGTGAAGAACTTTGGCTTTTACCAATAGCTTTGCTAATAGGTTTTGGAGCATCATTAATTCCTACTATACTTGTTTATAACGTTAACATCCCTAAAACACTTTCAAATGCATAGACTTGCGATACTTATTTTTTGCTTTTGTTTTCAGTTTAGTTATTCTCAAACTGTAATAGATTGGTCAACCTTATCTGATATTTCATTTTCAGATGTTTATATGGATGAAGTAGATGAGTACTTTTTATACCCTCATTTTGGACCTAGTGTCAGAGAATTAGAAGGTAAAGAAATCATCATTCGAGGCTTTGTTTTAGCGATTGATCCAACGGATAACTATTATATCCTTTCAAAAGGTCCTTTTTCCTCTTGTTTTTTCTGTGGAGTAGGAGGTCCTGAAACCGTTATAGAGTTAGATATGAAATCCAAGAATAAGGTATTTATCATGGATGAGGTGGTAACTATGCGAGGCATACTAAAACTTAACGCTGATGATATTTACCATTGTAATTATATCTTAAAAGACGCTACAGTATATTTGGGGCCATAATCATTCAAAGCAATTTACTATCTATAAATGCAGTGATTTTGTTCAGTAGAGTTGTGGTGACAACTTTTAGATAGTCATTGGTACTTCCATTAACAAAATCTTAGCGTTTTTGTTAGCAGAAACTTTAATATTTTTTGTATTCCAAATACCAAAACCATCTCTTTTTTCTAGCTTTTGAGATTGAATAGTGGCTTTGCCTTCAATAACAAATGCATAAACGCCATTTCTCTCTGATTTTAGTTTGTAGTCGATTTCGACATCTTTGGTAAATTCACCAAGACTAAACCAGGCATTTTGGTGTATCCATACTCCTTGATCAGAAGAAGTGGGTGATAAGATTTGATAAAATGAATTCGGGCTTTTTATGGATTTTAAAGAAAGTTGATCGTATCTAGGAGTCACATTTTTCTTGTCTGGAAACAACCAGATTTGTAGAAGTTTTACTGGAGCATTTTTATTTGCATTGAATTCACTGTGAGTGATTCCTGTACCAGCACTCATTACTTGAATGTCTCCGTTTTTAATTACGGTACCATTACCCATGTTGTCTTTATGTTGAAGGTCACCCTCAAGCGGAATGGTAATTATCTCCATATTATCATGTGGATGAGTATTAAATCCTCTTCCACCAGCAATAGTATCGTCATTAAGTACTCTTAACACGCCAAAGTTCATTCTATTTGGATTGCGGTAGTTAGCAAAGCTGAAGGTGTGGTTAGCCTCAAGCCAACCATGATTGGCATTGCCGCGGGTGTTTGCTTTGTGTAAGACGGTACGTTCTGTTATGATCTCACTATTTGGCATGTGGTTAAAACCAACTTGCTCGCTTAACGTATCATAAGTCGATGTTTTCTCTGTCTTTGACTTAAGTACTAAAGGAGCTGCCATGGCGGCAGCTCCTGAAATAATAGTCTTTTTTATAAAATCTAATCTTTTCATTTTTACTTATATATTTTTTAATAAATACATATAAATTTACAATTACTTTCGATAAATTATTAAGAGAGACAAACTCTTTATTTAAAGGTGTTTTTAGATTTCTAAACTCACTTTGATTTCAAACTCATCATAAATCATATTGTCTCCTAAGCTATCAAAAAAGCTTCCAGAACCGTATCTAATATCGAATTCAGTTCTATCAATATTTATCACTGCGTTTAGCATATTGTCATTTTGTTCTGCAACAAATACAATGTCCTTAGTGATTCCCTTGATGGTTAGTTTTGCATTGATCTTGTATTGATTTTTTTTAGCTTCTTCAACTTTCAAAATTTGTAAGCTAGATGTTGGGAATTTTTCTACTCCAAAAAAGTCATTTGACTTAAGGTGTCCTTCCAAATCATTTTTGTAATCACCAGTTAAATCTGTACAAACAATGCTTGTCATGTCCATTACAAATTCTCCGCCTTTTAATCTTTCTTTATCAAAAACTAAGTTCGCTGATTTTAACTCAATAGTTCCCATGTGAGAACCGACTACTTTTTCGCCTTTCCATTGGATAGAACTCTTTCTAATTTTCAAATTATCACTTACAGTAAAGCTTTGAAAAAATAATCCTAGTAAAACAACTAGTATTCCAAAAGTAGTTTTGAAAGTATTGTTTCTTAAATTTGCGTGTGACCCATCACAGTTTCCGTTAGGGTTTTGTGTTTTACCACATTTGCACTTTGGCGCTCTTAAATTCTTCATAATGTTTTGTTAGTTTAGTTTTTTGTTATAGTTTCGCAAGGTAACTATTAATAGTGTCGTAAAGTAACAGTTACTAATAAGTAACCTAAAAAAATCTAGTTACATAAAAGTAACAATTAAACAAAATGGACGATATTAATCATAAATGCCCTACTAGTATATTTACTGATAAGCTTGGCGGAAAGTGGAAATTAGCCATTATTTACAATCTTAGAAATCGACATTTAAGGTTTGGTCAATTGGTTACATTAGTTCATGGGATTTCTAGAAAGGTTCTTACAGAACATCTTAAGCAAATGGAGAGTGACAAATTAGTTACTAGAAAAGTATACAAGGAAATTCCACCAAAAGTTGAATATGCGCTTACGGATGCCGGTAAAGATTTATTACCTCTGTTTCAACAAATAGACAGTTGGGTATCTAAACATTATTAGAAGGAAGAAGATTAAACTTCTTTTATCACTAACCTATCATCAATTCTAAAGCGTTCGCCATATACGCCATCTTTATCGGCTTCTCCGATTCCAAATATCATTACTACATGGCTTTGCCAGTTCAATTTAAGTAGTTTTTTAATCCGTTTTTCGTCAAAACCTTCCATAGGGCAAGAGTCAAAGCCTTCAGCTACCAGAGCCATCATAAAATTCTGACAGGCTAGGGCAGTGGATTTTGTTACTGATTCAAATAATTGGTGCTTGGTTAGCGGACTTCTTTGTATGGGTTTGAAGTAGCCTACAATGCTTAAAAAGATATATACGAATCGTTTTAGTAGTCCAAAAATTCCAAAACGATCATGAGTATATGCCATAGGTATTAATTTGTTATAGTATTTATCTACCAATGGAAGTAGCTTACCTTTTTTTTCGTATTCCTCTACTATCATATTTCGGTTCCTCTTCCAAGTATCTATTCTTGAAACTGAAATTACTATCTCTTTAGCAGTTTTAGCGGCATTTTGAGAAAAGCAGGCTTCCACAACTTTTTTCTTTTTTTCTTCGTCTCTTATCCAATAGAATTCCCAGGGCTGAAGATTGGATGAGTTAGGAGCGAGGATTGCTGCTTTAAGGCATTTTCTCATAACTGATTCAGGCACTTCACTTTCTGTAAAACGTCTTACGGATCTTCGTTTATCTACTACTTCAAAAAAGTTCATGTATTTAAGATGTTAGGTTGTATAATGTTGTAAAATTTGAGTTTGAATACTTGATGATTTGCATTATTTCGAATCTTTCCTTAGAAAGGTTTTTAGCTCTTTGATTTCAAGTATAATATTCTGCTCTTGTTCTAAGATTGAGCCTTCTAGTTTAAGGATCTGATTTTCTAATTCAATAATTTTATTTTGTTTCTGTTTCGATTTATTTAGGTCGTTAATTAACCATGCAAAAGCAATGAGTTCAATTATCAATAAAATGACGGTTAATAATATCTGAGTGTCCATAATTTAGGTTGTATGAATTACTTATTTAAAAATAAATGTAGACATAATTTACTTATGCAATAGCTGTTTGTAAATAATCTATTCACTAGCTTTTAAACAGTTCTCGTTTTTCACATTCGTTGTAAATTAGAAGTATCATTAGACCAAATAATA
>ENA-OUOG01002306-OUOG01002306.1-marine-metagenome-genome-assembly--contig:-NODE-2306-length-20051-cov-12.680485_pt1 | contig 20051 bp, 16 predicted proteins | sample MGYA00248635_ERZ508505 | MGnify/ENA primary metagenome ERZ508505 (study PRJEB26176, sample SAMN06267871) | marine metagenome | isolation source: Saanich Inlet, British Columbia, Canada | place: Pacific...
AATTTGGACCGCGGTGTGTCTGCGGTGTTTCGTTTTACTGCTTATGGGCTCGCGGCCTGGGTGGTATTGAGTCCCAAGATTGAGGACAACGACGCCAAGCGCATCATGTCGTGGCTCGGAATGTTACTTGTGGCCTGGGCTGTGGATGGCTTTGTACAGTTGCTGACCGGTGTGAGTCTGTTGGGTGACCCACTCGTTGAGTTGGGGGAAGAGGGCGCAATTGTGACCGGATCGTTCCAACTCGGCTATGGCACGACACTGGCGATTTTATCCCCATTTTTTTTGGAGGCGCTGCGTCGTGCGGGGGGCATGGGTATCGGTATTCTTTCACTTCCGGTGTATGCGGCGGTCGTGATGAGTGGACATCAGTCCTCGGCAATATTGGCGCTTGTAGGGCTTGCTGGCTGGGCGATGCTGGCTTTGCGCAGTCAAGCTGTCGGCGCGAAGCGGCAGGTAACGGGTTTCGTTTTATCCGCCATTATCGGTTTGTTACTGGGTTCTTATTTGTCAGTCGTCACGGGGCAAGTGGGCACCATGGCAGAGGCGCCTGCGCGTTATCAGTCGTTCTTGTTCCAGTCGCAACTGTGGTCCGTTGCCTGGGACGCTTTCAAAGACCAGTGGTTTACTGGTGTCGGTGTGCGTGGGTTTGGGACTTACGCCTTGCAGCAAGAGGCGATTACGATTTCGGGTCTTGCCGAGACGTGGCATCCGCATCTCACGATTCTCGAAGTACTTTCAGAAACTGGGCTGGTGGGACTGGCGGGCTATCTGTTACTACTGCGTTGGCTCTGGGGGTATGTGCAGGATGATCGCATGCCGGTTGCGGTGGCTGGCTTAGTGGCGCTCTTAGCCGTATTCCCAGTGGGTACAGCGGTCGGCTTCTATTCCTACATTGGTGGCAACCTTATTTTTCTAACGTTTACATTGTTGATTGCGTTCGACAGAGATTGCCCTAAGCCCATTGATATCCCGTCCACGTAAGTCGCCCATAGATTAATGAACGTTAAATCCCCACGACGAGTATTGATCATCCGCTTAAGTGCGATTGGCGATGTTGTCTTTGCATCGCCGTTGGTGGCTGCCTGTAAGCGAACACACCCGGATGCTGAGATCGATTGGTTGGCCGAAGGTGTGACGCGTCCGCTCTTAGCGGGTATGCCTGATATCAATACTGTTATTTTGTGGCCACGCCAAGAATGGGGTGACCTGTGGCGAGATAAGCGTCTCATTGCTCTGGTAAAAGCCGTGCTCTTATTTAGAGGGCAACTCAGAGCGAAAAAATACGATTTGGTGATCGATGCTCAGGGACTGCTTAAAAGTGCGTTTTTGGCTTGGCTATCCGGTGGCGACGAGCGTGTCGGTTTCAAGTCAAAAGAACCCAATCGACTGTTTCTAACGCGGCGGCTGCAAAAGAGCATTACTAACCGAATTAGCTCGGAGTATCTTGGATTGGCCGAAGATCTCGCATGGGACACTCGCGACTTTGATCTTTCCCTGTGCCTGCTCTCCTCGGATGTTGAGCGAGCGAGCCTAATAATGGGCACTGAGAACTACCTTGTTGTGGCTCCATTTACCACAAGGCCACAGAAGCACTGGACACACGAGCACTGGCAGGAACTGATTGCAGCGCTAGTGGCCCAAGGGCAGAAAGTAGCCTGCCTTGGGGGGCCTGCGGACCGAGAGGAAGCACGAGCGATGCTGGGTGATTTAAGGGTTGAAAACTGGGTGGGCGTTCACCCACTTGGCGTTAGTGCAGCATTAATTCAGGGGGCTGATGCGGTGATTGGAGTCGATACGGGCCTGACACATATGGGCATAGCCGCTGACGTACCGACGGTTGCCTTGTTTGGTTCAACCTGCCCCTACACTCAGACAGGCCGCGATAACGTGCGCGTGATTTATCATGCGCTGCCCTGTTCGCCCTGTAAGCGCCGCCCCACATGTGGTGGGCGTTTCGACTGCATGGTGGGAATTCGTCCCGTAGAGGTCTTAGACGCGCTGCGTGAGGTTATGCCATCGCAATCCAGTCGCATGGATTCGGCAGCTAACAGTGAGGAAGCCCTTGATGACTAACGTTCCGAGTTTTAGCGATGCCAAGGTGTTGGTCATCGGCGATGTCATGCTCGACCGGTTTTGGCACGGTAAAGCGACGCGGATCAGCCCCGAAGCCCCCGTGCCGGTCGTTAAGGTCTCTGACGTTGACGATAGACCTGGAGGTGCAGGCAACGTTGCGGTCAACTTGGCCGCCCTTGGTGTTGCAACGACTTTGTCAGGTCTGGTGGGGGACGACGCGCATGCTGTTCTGTTAAGAGCGGCTGTGGAAGCCAAAGGTGTCCGTTGGTCGGTAATGCCCTGCGCGGCAGAGACCATCGTCAAACTGCGTGTGATGAGTCGCAGCCAGCAGTTGATTCGGATGGATTTTGAGGGGTCATTTTCGGACTACGTGGACAGCTCCTTTCTTCAGTACTCGACGAATCTTATTGCTGAGCACGACGTGGTACTGCTGAGCGACTATGCCAAAGGAACATTGAATCAAGTGGGTTCGCTCATTGACGCCTGCAGGAATCAGGGTGTTCCGGTGCTGGTCGATCCCAAGGGTTCTGACTTTGAACGCTATCGGGGGGCAAGCATCATTACGCCTAACCTGTCTGAATTTGAGGCGGTTGTTGGTGCGTGTTTTCAGAACGACGACCTGATTAGCTCAAGAGCAAAAAGCTTGTGCGCAACACATGGCTTCGACGCAGTATTAGTGACTCGAAGCGAGCGCGGAATGACACTTCAAACCAAAGTGGGTGAACCCCTTCACTTGCCCGCATTGGCGCGAGAGGTGTTTGATGTGACAGGTGCTGGCGATACCGTAATTGCGGCGATGGCTGCAGGGATGGCGAGTCACGAGTCGCTCGAGAATGCGACACGCCTCGCAAACGTGGCTGCAGGACTGGTGGTCGGGAAGGTAGGTACTGCCGCTGTGACGCGGTCTGAGCTTTCAGGTGCGCTTCAGGAGGAGTCACTGTTTGACAGATCACTTTCTGCTGACGAGGGCGTTATTACCGAAGTGGAAGTGCTGTCTGTGGTTGCACAGTTAAAGGCCGCGGGCAAACGCATCGTGCTGACTAACGGTTGTTTTGACATTCTTCACCCGGGGCACGTGTCTTACCTTTCCGAGGCCGCAACCCTCGGTGATGTCCTCATTGTTGCGGTTAATAGTGATGCGTCGGTGTCTCGACTCAAGGGCGACGATCGCCCAGTGAACAATTTAGACGCGCGCATGTCAGTACTCGCAGGGTTGCGCTCGGTGAGCTACGTTGTACCGTTCTCAGAGGACACGCCAGCTCGACTCATAGAGGCGGTTACTCCCGACGTTCTGGTCAAAGGAGGGGACTACGAAGTGAGTCAAATTGCAGGGCACGAACACGTCATCGCCGAGGGTGGCAAGGTTGTCATTCTGGACTTTGTCGAAGGACATTCGACTACCGCAACGATTGCGCGAATGACCACCAACGACGAGTAACGATGGGTCCGGTTAATGCCAATCCGTTCTGGTCTGGTCCGGAAGATGCGTGTCAACTGGTGCTGGTGGTTGACGGACTGCCGACGACATTCAGCTGTCGTGCTTAAGTGTTGAGGGTTATGGGGACACAGGTGTTACAAAAGATGCAGGCAGATTAGGGGTTAGTAGCGATGAGACGGTTTATTGATCTATCGATTTTTTTGGAAAATGATGTTGTCAGCGACCCACCGCCGATGCGTCCCAATATTGACTATATTCGGCATGATACGGGTGCAGAGCAAATGGCGGAATTTTTCCCTGGGCTCGATAAAAGCGAGTTGCCTGATGGCGAGGGATGGGCTGTGGAAATGGTCCAACTGTGCACGCACAACGGCACTCATTTAGACGCGCCTTATCACTATCACAGCACAATGAATGACAAGCTCGGTGGCGCAGAACGTGCGATTACCATTGACGAAGTGCCTCTGGAGTGGTGTTTTCAGCCGGGCGTAAAACTTGATTTTCGGGACCGCCCCGATGGATATGTCGTGACCGCGAGCGACGTTGAAGCCGAGTTGGCCCGCATTGAGGTAACACTGGAGCCACTCACCATCGTGCTGGTCAATACGTCCGCAGGAAAACGTTACGGCAGCGAGGACTACGTCCATGCTGGTGCAGGAATGGGCTACGAAGCCACCATTTATTTACTTGAGCGCGGTGTTCGCGTGACCGGAACAGACGCGTGGAGTTGGGATGCCCCTTTCTCCTATACCGCGGAACGTTATGCGCAGGACAACGACGCTAGCATCATCTGGGAAGGACACAAAGCGGGTCGCGATATCGGCTACTGTCACCTGGAAAAAATGCACAACCTAGAAGCACTTCCGGACGCGGGATTCACAGTCAGTTGCTTCCCACATAAAGTCCGTGGCGGTTCCGCGGGTTGGACGCGCGCCGTCGCCATCATAGACGACGATTAACTGGCCTGTTTAATGACGGCGTAAGCATCCAGCGCCCCGAGTCGCGCCGTTTTGTGATCGACAATGGGGAAAGGGTAGTCGGTTCCCAGTTCTAGGTCGGCGGCTGCCAGTGTCATCTGAGGTGCTTCCCACGGCTCATGGATGTACTTTTTGGGCAGTTTCGAAAGTTCAGGACACCACTGCTTGACGTACTCGCCTTCTGAGTCGAATTTTTGCCCCTGCGCTATCGGATTGAAAATACGGAAGTAGGGCGATGCATCTGCTCCCGACCCGGCCACCCACTGCCAACTGCAGGCGTTTGATGCAATGTCAGCATCCAGCAGGCAGTCCCAGAACCAGCGTTCACCTTCGATCCAATGTACCAACAAATGCTTGGTGAGGAATGACGCGACGATCATACGAACGCGATTGTGCATAAAGCCCGTGTGCCAGAGTTCGCGCATCCCAGCGTCAACGATTGGGTAGCCCGTCTGCCCACGCTGCCATGCATGGAGGTGCTCGGCGTCATTGCCCCAAGGAAACCCGGAAAACTGTTGTTTAAAGGGCTTCGCGGGCATGTCATTGAATAAGTCGAGGAGTTGATAACAAAATTCTCGCCAACCCACTTCGGCGAGAAACTTGTCAATGGGTGCGCTCCATTGGGGGGCCGACAGCTTACGTTGTTGTGCTGCAGACCAGATTTGGCGCGGTGATATTTCACCAAACTTGAGGTGTGGTGAGAGTCGCGAGGTGTAGCGCCTGGCCGGCACGTCGCGGCCTTCGGCGTAATGCGCAACAGGTGCTTCTAAAAAGTTTGTCAGCGCGAGATGTGCACCTTCTTCACCAGGTTTCCATAGATCTTGCCAGCCGTTCGCCCAGTTGGGGACGCCGCGCTGCGCCTCGGGCTGTAATTGCCAGTCAGCAAGATCATCACTGGCGAGTGGATGAGTATGCCAAACGACGTCGGGTCGGCCCAAAGGCAACGTCACTGACTGTTTGTTTGCCGCGCGCCAAAAGGGTGTGAAGACCTTGAAGGCAGTACCGGATCCGGTCAGTACTGAGCCTGGCTCGTGAAGCAAGGTGCCAGGGAAACGTTTAATCGACACATTCACGTCATGAAACTCGTTGTTGATTAACGTCTCGAGTGGCCCCGACCACGGCTGGTATTGTCGCGAAAAGTAGATTGCGTCAGCGCCCGATTCCTGCTGAAGCGACCGAAGCACCGAGATTGTGTCGCCTCGTCGCAGAATAAGCCTCCCCGAAAGCGCGCTAATGGAGGCCTCAAGCGACTTCACACTCTCATGTAACCACCACTGACTGGCACCTCCCAAGTGCCAATCTCCCGCCTGTTCTTCATCGTAGATAAACACCGGCAGTACGGGCCCGCGACTTGCCGCTGCAATCAATGCGGGATGATCATGAAGTCTGAGGTCTTGTCTGAACAATACAAGCGTTGTGCTCACGCGGATTTTCGCTCCTGATTGGGGGTGATCTGATCGACGGCAGAGACCAAACGGCTGAGACCTGCGTCACTGACTTTAAGTGTGGCTATGTCGTCAGCACGGGTATCGCCCTCATTGACGATGATAATGGGCATACGTAGTTTTTCGGCCATTCGGCAAAAGCGAAATCCAGAGTAAACCTGTAATGAGCTTCCAACGACCAGTAAACCTGTTGAATTGTTAAGGGCATCGACACAGGCGTCGACACGGGGTTTCGGTACGGTCCCGCCAAAGAAGACAACATCTGGCATGAGGACTCCACCGCAGGAAGTGCAGACGGGCTCCTGTGTTTGCGCGACGAAATGGTCTGGGACGTCGGCGTCGCCATCGGGTCTTGCAATCTGACTGTAATTAACCACGAAAGGATTTGTGGCAAGTAGACGCGCTTGTAATGCAGCACGTGCTTCAGGTTGTCCACAGCCAAGACAAATAACCCGGTCTAAGCGACCGTGCAGATCGATAACCCGCTGTGACCCCGCCTTTTGATGAAGCCGGTCAACATTTTGTGTGATCAAGGTACTGATCTTTCCGATACGCTCAAGCGTTGCAAGTGCGGTATGGTGCGCGTTTGGCAGGGCCTTTTCGACACTTGGCCATCCCACCATTGATCGGGCCCAGTAGCGTTTGCGTTTCTGATCCGACTCAATGAATTCCTTATGCTGTATTGGATCGACGCGGAGCCACTTGCCGTGCTGATCGCGATAAGTAGGAATGCCCGAGTCGGCACTAATCCCGGCACCAGTCAGTACGGTCCAACGTTCAATACGCCGAAGCCATGTCGATAAAGATTCAACCGTTTCGCTCATGCGACGTATACGCTTACTCTGGTTAATCGGTTGGCGAAATGCCGCAAGGATAGTTCTGTAATGCATGTATTTGTTACCGGTGGTACCGGCTTAATTGGACGCTCTTTGGTCAAGCGTCTCGTAATGCGGGGTGATGACGTCACAGTCTTGACGCGTCAGTCGCTGAGCAATGAACACTCAGTAACCTACATAACGGACATTGGTCAGCTGGAGACGGCCGCTGACGTGGTGGTCAATTTAGCCGGTGAGGGCCTTGCTGAGAAGCGTTGGACTGAACGTTACAAACAAAAAATAAGAGCGAGTCGTATTGGGTTGACAGACACCTTGGTGTCTCATCTGACAAAAGTAGGCGCGCCGAAGGTCATTCTCAGCGGCAGTGCCATTGGTTACTACGGGGCCAGCGAGACGCAACGGTTTAGCGAGCAGGCCTCGCCCGGGCTCGGTTTCGGCGCGAACCTCTGTGTTGACTGGGAGCAAAGTGCTCGCGTGCTAGACCAGCAAGGAACGCGCTGCGTACTGCTGCGAACGGGTGTTGTGCTGGATAAGCATTCTGGGGCGTACCCGCAGATGACACAGTCGTTTAAGTTTGGTGTGGCGAGCTGGATGGGGCGTGGCAATCACTGGCTAAGCTGGATCCATCTAGAGGACATGGTCAACGGTATATTGCACTGCATGGACACCGACAATATTTCAGGGCCAGTCAACATGACCTCACCGCAAGCGATCTCGCATAAATCGCTCTCACAAGCGGTCTCGATTAAGAAGCGGTGCGTTGTCCACATAGGGCTCCCCGCGCGATTAATGCGACTGCTGTTAGGGGAAATGGCCGATGAGCTCCTGCTCACCGGTCAGAACGTTGTGCCTAACGTACTAAATGACACGGGATTTACGTTCACCTATCCAACGATTGAGGCTGCGATTAACGCACTGGAGACATAGGTTACCAGTTACTGCTCTGCCGATAGTCGTCGAAGGCATGTTGTACGTCATTTTGGCCTTTCAGCTTTTTGAGCGCTGAGCGCTCTAGCTGTCTGACCCACTCGCGACTGACCCCAAGTTTGTCTGCGATTTCGGCGCGAGTCAGTGGCGGCGCTTCTTTAAGCCCCCAACGCGCCGTGACGACCTGCCGCTCGTTGGCTTCAAGTCGTCCGATGGCGTGCTCTAGGAAATTGCCCAGAGACCGCTGCTCCGCGCCATCCGCGGCACCTCCGAAGGTGTCCCCGATCAGAGAGTCCATCATGGATTCTTCATCGTCATCGTACTTGGGTGCGTCAAGTGAAACCGCAAGATTACGCAGTTGTAATAACTCGCGAGCCTTTTCAGTGTCCATGCCGGCCGCTGCAGCAAGCGTTTCAGTATCACCGTCCATGCCCGTGCGGGCTTGCTCGGCGAATCGCTCTTTATAGAGCCGCCCGATTTGTTCCTGCACGTGAGTAGGAAAGCGGATCAGGTTCCCGGCGTCGCCAACGTATCGTCGAACTGCCTGCGTAATCCAGTTAAAGCAGTAAGTGCTGAAGCGGAATCCCTTTTCATACTCAAACTTCTCCGCGGCCCTGATCAGACCCAGTGTCCCTTCTTGCACCAAATCGAGATAACCGACGCCACGTCCCTTGTACCGGGCTGCGATCGAGTAAACCAATCTCAGGTTGTGCATCACCAGTCGGTCTCGAGCTTCAGTGTAGTGTCTGAGCTGTTTTTTTAGCGCAGCAAGTGTTTCGTGCTCGAGTGCAAATGAGGGCACAGGGTCGCTCCAATGCCGCTGCCAGTGCCCGATCGCGTCGGCAACAGTGTCTGCAAATTGTCCACCGGAGCGACGCAGCACGGCAACCGCGATACCGACCGATAAACTGGCCGGTAGCTCAAGGGCTTCGATGCAGGCTTGGCGCGCCTTGGCTGTTTTTAGTGTTGCTAGCTTTTGTGCTGCTGCTTTGGAGGCGGCTGCATGAGAACCGTCCTTAAACAAAGCGGCCAGTTCTCTTCGCAATACAAAGTGCAGCTCTCGGTTTGGGAATCGCTGTATTTGCGGTGGATTGCTCACGCACTGATCACAAAACTGCGCCATGTAGGCACTGAGCGCCGTGTCGGCAGCGATGAGTTCGAAGATCGCCCGGACCGATCGCCACTTTGCGGCGTCGATGGACTGCTCTTGTTCTGCGGTCAATAAGTCGTATCGACGCGCTTCAGCGAACATGAGTTCGATGTCTTTCTCGTCTGTATTGTCGCTCATATTGCCTCACCCGTTTAACCCAGATGACATCTATACGGGGCATTAAAGAAGCTGGACAGCGAAAACTGGACAATGTCCAGCTGTTACCTGAACAATTGATGGACAAAAAATAAATCGATTGATCTAAAGCCAAAAATATCCCGTAAATCACGACAATTACCGAACAAAAAAACGAGGTAAAATATGAATGCACCTGCGCAGGCACCACACGATTTAGAACCAAGACCCTTATACGGCATCGGTACGGTAGCGAGACTTACTGGATTGAAGCCGGACACCTTGAGAGTTTGGGAACGTCGGTATGGGCTGGGTGCAAGCTACAAGTCTGCCTCGGGTCGCCGGCTCTTTACGCAATCCGACCTTGAACACCTCCAGCTCATTACAGCCTTAGTGGGAGATGGCGTGCGTATTGGCGAAATCGCGTCGTCTGACCGTAAGACACTGGAACTGCTGGTCAGCAACAGAGGCAGCCGGATGGCGAAAGCCATTCCGACGCCCAAGTCGCGCGTCGTATTTGTAGGCGCCGAACTCTGCCAGTGGCTGGACGGCCACCAAGGCTGTTTGTCTGGCATCAGTGCATTTTTGTCCCGAATGCCACTCACCAATGCGGTTGATGCGCTCGATGTGGATGAACAGGCAGACATGCTCGTTGTTCACTGTCCGTCAGTTTCCATGACAAATATCAACGCAATGGACACGCTTGCCACGCGGTTAGGCGCTAAGCGTACCCTGGTGCTTTACCAGCTGTGTAACCAGCGCTGGATCGAGGAGATTGAAGGCCGAGGAATGACGGCGCTGGAGTACCCACCCGAGTCTGCCCGCCTTGCGTTTGAATTGGGTCGTGTCGCGATTGACCACGAGGCCAAGCAAGGTGAAATTAACCTCGGTGAACTCATGCAGACGAAGCCACGAATTTACGACAACAGCACGCTCATGGCCGCCAGCAAGCTCAAGAGTCTTCTCGACTGTGAATGCCCGAAGCATATTACGGACTTGATCAAAACACTCAGTGAGTTCGAAAACTACTCCACAGCTTGTAGTGTTGAGAACTGGCACGAGGCGGCGGTGCACTCCTGCATTTACGCGTATACGGCGCAGGCGCGTTACCTCATGGAAAAGGCGCTGCAAGCGGCCTTAGAGGGGCGTGGAGAAGAGCTCTCTAAGATTATGCGGACTCCGCATTAACCACGGCTCAGGCTATGGTACGGACCAGTATGACCACAACGATCGTGGGGCAGACGAATCGGACGTACCATGGCCACCATTTCATAAAGAGCGTGGGCTCAATCAGAGGCTCGTTCTTTGCCAGCTCTTTGAGCAACAAGTCGCGACGCCACACCCATCCTGCGTAAAGGCAGAGCGCGAGACCCAGTAACGGTTGCGAGTAGCGCGTACTGATCGTGATGACGAGTCCGAATAAGGCGTCAAAATTAGCCACAATCGCCGTGCTCATGACGCTGATGATGACCGTTGCGACCAAAGCGGCCTGAAGACGCCCCCACTGAAAACGTTCAACTAAAAAGGACACTGGAACCTCCAACATTGAGATGGAGGAGGTGAGCGCTGCGATGCTCATTAATCCAAAGAAGGCGAGGGCCAGCACCGTGCCTGTTTCGTTCATTGAGTCAAAAAGTGCAGGCAAGACAACAAAGATTAATGTGTCTTCGGAGAGTAGCCCGCCAGCTTCATTGAAGATCATCACGCCGCGGTCAGCCGCAACGTACATTGCAGGCAGAATCAAGAATCCAGCCAAAACAGCGATACCCACATCCACCAGGGCAACCTGCGCACCAAGGGTGGGCAGGTGCTCTTCGTCAGAAATATAAGACCCGTAAATAAGCATTGTTCCGACGCCTAGCGACAGAGAAAAGAAGGCAGCTCCCATGGCATTGAATATTAAGTCTGTCGACCAAATCTTTGACAGGTCAGGGACCAGATAGACCGCTAATCCCTCCGCCGCGCCGTCTAGGGTCAGTACGTACAATGCTAGTGCGACCAATGTGACGATTAGGGCGGGCATTAGCCGCTTTGACCAGCGTTCAATCCCTTTCTCGACGCCCCCTGCCACAACGGTCATGGTGAGGGCCATAAAGACCAACATTAACAGCAAGTTACGATTAAAACTAAACTCAGAAAGCCACGTTGATGCGTCGGTAGCACCCAGGGCGTTAAGTGGGTACGCCAGTCCGAAACCAATCATCCACCCAGAGACGATGGCATAAAAACTGAGTATGAGACTTGCCGTAAAAATTCCCACAATACCGACCAACGTTCCCAGCCCCCTCTGAGTCCCATTTCTCGACACTTTTGCGAGTGCGGTAATCATGTTTCCGTGGGCGTGACGGCCCAAAGTAAGTTCTGCCATGAGGACAGGGTAGGCGAGCAAAAATGCCAGCATCAAATAGACCACGACGAACGCCGCACCACCATTACTGGCAGCCTGCGTCGGGAACCCCCAAATATTTCCCAGACCGACCGCAGAGCCTGCTGCAGCCATGATAAATCCGAATCGTGAACCAAACTCGCCGCGTTGCGCTGACACTGACTCTGCCCCTCATTGATTATTTTGATAAAAGTCTACCTTAACACTGTCGGTTTGGCGTGCGTCTCTCAGTTGACGTGCTATTATCGCGCGCTCAAATTCGCCCCCGGGTGGTGAAATTGGTAGACACAGGGGACTTAAAATCCCCCGCTCATTGCGAGCGTGCCGGTTCAAGTCCGGCCCCGGGGACCATCTTGCCCTACAACCTATTGGGCGACCCCTGGGCTCGTGAGGTTAGGTGGATGGGAAGAAATCTTGCCTAAAAAGCACACGCCATAGAAACTGCCGCTGGTTACGCTAGCTCATTGCTTTCAAAGTTTTTGCATCGCCTCCACACACCTATCCTGGCTCTAGCCGCGCCGATCACATAGATACCACCACGTTTCCACCGACAAGGCGGTGATCATTACCCTCGGCTCCGGTAGCAGCCGTAGCCCTCGTGTCCGATCGGAGGGTACCAAGCAAATTATCGGCGCAATGCAGCGCTACGGCGTAAAACGTCTGGTTTGCCAAACAACGTTGGGTGCTGGTGACAGTTGGAATAATCTCAATTTCTTCTGGAAGAGCTTAACGTTCGGGGTGCTGTTAAGACCGGTCTTTGAGGACCACGAGCGCCAAGAGCAACTCGTCAAGGGGAGTGATCTGGAGTGGAACATCGTTCGACTCAGTGTGTTCACGAATGGAGCGCCAAGGGGTGCCTCAAAGATCGATATTTCGCCTGAGCAACGAGGACTAACACTGAAAATTTCGCGTGCGGAGGTTGCTGAATTTCTAATCACCTCTTTGAGAGAACGATCGTTCCTTTATCGGGCCGTGGGGATGAGTTATTAATTGATTGCTAAAAAATGTCTGTTGCTCGAGCCATCAGTTCCATTGCGGCGCTTTCTTGCGCTCTTGTGAGTTTCAGCGAAGACATTGATACGTGGTAGGGAAGCCGTCACATGGCATCGAACTTGCTGTTTGAATATTACGGAGAATCCAGCAGAACGGCCTTAGTCGCCAAAGTGCTATCTGTCTTGGTCACCGAGCTTTCGGTTCGCGTAATGAAACCCCCGCTTGTGCTATGTTGAAGCCGCAAGATTTCAACAGCTGTTCACTCACGGCCTGTAATTTTAAATAAAAAAGAGCACATAAAAAATGTATAAGAAGTATGTTCACCGTATTGCGCTGGCCATGGCCATGCTCCTGTCACCGTCTGCCTTGTCTGAGGGTTTCTCGGCCTCGTCTCCTGAGACGCAAGGTTTGTCCAGTGAGCGCCTTGAGCGACTGTCGGCGTTATCAGAAAAATACGTCCAAGAGGGTCGGGTCTCGGGAATCGTCAACCTCGTCTTGCGTAACGGTAAGGTCGTTCACTATGAAGCGACGGGTCAGCGCGGTTCGGACAATGATGCGGCGATGGAAGTCGATGACTTATTTCGAATCTATTCAATGACCAAGCCTGTGACGTCTGTCGCGGCGATGCAGTTGTACGAGCAGGGGAAATTTCAACTCTCAGACCCGGTTACCAAGTTCGTACCGGAGCTCAAAGATCTTAAAGTGCTTAACGACGACGGTCAGTTTGAGCCTATGACACAGGTCATGACAATGCATCAGTTACTCATGCACACGGCCGGTATGTCCTATGGATTTAATGCGCGCGTCGATTTGGTCGATCAGATGTACGTTCAAGCAGACCTCTCTTCAGCAACTGATCTTGATGAATTTGTCGTAAAGCTGGCCAAGCTGCCCCTCAGGTCTCAACCCGGCGAGCGTTACCACTACTCGGTGGCGGTGGACGTGACGGGGTTGATCGTCGAGCGCATTTCGGGCCAGCGGCTTGATAAGTACATCCAAGAGCACATTCTGGCACCGCTTGAAATGAATGACACCTTCTTCGAAGTGCCCGAGAGCGAGCGCGATCGGTTCGCGCAGAACCATTTTATAAATCCGGAAACAGGCGCTTTGGTGAACTCAGATTATGCGCCAGCACCTTACGGTTACAGGAAGGGCGTCGCACTCTCAGACTACTTTGACGTGACTCTTTTTGCCGGCGGGGCAGGTCTTGTCTCAACAGCCATGGATTATGCGCGGTTCGCCGAAATGTTACGGCGCGGAGGCGAGCTGGATGGGGTTCGTATTCTGGGACCGAAAACAGTGAAGTTTATGACGAGGAATCACCTCTCTGAAGAGTCGATGCACGCGGCTTGGGAACAGACGCCAACGGCCGATATTGGTCGACCAGGATTTGGTTTTGGCTTGGGCCTTGGGGTGGTCACTGACTCTGCCGCCATTGGTGTATTGGGTAGCGATGGCGAGTACAACTGGGGTGGGGCCGCGGGCACCATCTTTTGGGTCGACCCGGTTGAAGAGCTGGTAGTTGTCAGCATGATTCAGCTAATGCAAAGCCCCTGGCCGTTTCGTGCAGACGTTAAAATTGCGATATACCAAGCGCTCACGGAGAGTTACGAGTAAGCGTATGGCTGGATTGTTGAGCTACCGGCTTGCTCGCTGATCATCGGCGTCAGTTGAGTACCCGGTAGCCTCGCCCGCGCAGGCACTGTTTGACGACCCTCTCTTGCTCTTGGATTCCCTCTTGAGTCCCTCGCACGCCCCCGGTCACTGCGCCAACTCCTGCACCGCGCTCGGCTGAATTAGAGCCGCGGTTGACAATCGCGCCAATGGCGCCGCCGACCACTGCACCGCCAATGACGCCGCGGGTAATTTTTTCGCCCGTACTGACTTCGGTGGCATAGGCCTCGCATTCTGCTTTATCGGCGTAGTACTGGTTCATATCGACGCCTTTGCGATCGATAATGGGGGCGTCCACGAGCGATCGGCCGCCTGCACAGCCCGTCACCAAAAGACTAAGGGCGAACATGAGTACGAGTTTCATCAGGAGATCCTTGTTGTGTTTGTGGTTCTTAGTATACGCAAAAACGCCGCATATCCGTCTTTCGAGTGAGTCAGCCCTACATTGGAAGAGTTGGATCAGCACTTCACTTGTCCGGAAATAGATGTGATATTGCTGTGTAATAAGTCTATTGAATTGCTCGGAGTTTTTATGTGCATTACGCATGTTCGATTTTTGGCCATCTTTTGTGCGACCGTGTTTACCGGTATTGCACCCTTCGGCAGCGCGGCTGATCGCTTGATTACTGGCTTCTGGTCGGGGGTCGAGGTCGAGGCAAGTCACGGGCAAAGCTTAGTCAGTAATAAACACGCGTTGGGTAAAGGCTCGTCACGTCTGGTGCGCATTGATCTTCGCCGGCTGAAGTCGCAGGTCGCTGCTGCCAGCAATACCTCCTCGTTCAGTATCGCCTTGCCTGCGCCAGATGGGACTGAGGAACGGTTTAATCTGAGAGCTTCATCGGTGATGCCGCCAGGGCTCGCCGCAAGGTATCCCTCGATTAAGGCCTATGAGGGTGTTTCCTTGGATGACCCGTCAGTGACCATTCGAATGGAGATTACCGATAAAGGTCTGAGCGCTCAGATTCTGGGTCCGAACAAGCGTTGGCTGATAGACCCAGCGGATGACCGAGATCCGGAAGTCTCTCGCAGTTATAAGTACGGGACGTCGCTGGGGTCTAAGCGTGAACCGTTTTGCGAACTCGATACCCGCAACTCTGCGTCTGGATGGCAGTCGTTGTCGCCAAAGCCTACGAAGGGGCTCAGAGCGAAGGGCACCAGTGGCGCGATCAAGACCTTCAGGACAGCAGTGGCCACCACCGGTGAATACGGCGTTTATCACGGTGGAACCGCTGAAGGAGTACTTTCTGCTGTAGTGGCCACGATGAATCGGGTGGACGGTATTTTTGAGTCCGAACTGGGGATTAGTCTCGAGCTGGTCGACAACAACGATCTCATCGTGTTTACCGATACGCTGACCGACCCATTTAGTGGCAATGATGATGCCTCCGTACTGATTGATGAATCGCAGGTGGAAATTGATGCCCGTATTGGTGCGGAGAATTACGACGTAGGACACACACTGAGTACAGGTGCCGGTGGACTTGCGAGTTTAGGCGCGGTGTGTCGAGCGGGATTTAAGGCGCAAGGCGTGACGGGAGCGAGCCGACCTGAGGGTGACTTTTTTGACGTCGATTACGTGGCGCATGAGTTAGGTCACCAGTTTGCGGCAGATCACACCTGGAATGGTTCCGGTGGCGGTTGCGGACCTCAGCAGCGAGGGGCCGACAGTGCTTACGAGCCTGGCAGTGGCTCATCGATTATGAGTTACGCAGGTTTGTGCGGTGCTGACAATATTGCAAGCGCGGTTGATGCGCTGTTTCATCACCAGTCTTTTGAAGAAATTATTACATACACCACCGAGGGATTTGGTTCGGCCTGCGGTATTGAAAGTGATATTGGTAATACCATCCCCGAGGTAAGTGGCGGTGCGGATTATGTGGTGCCGAAGCAAACGCCCCTGGTGGTGTCTGGATCTGCAACCGACGCGCAACAGGTGGCCTTGCAGTACAGCTGGGAGCAGCGTGATCTTGGCCCTCAGGCGGCACTAACTGATCCTGACGACGGTCGAATCCCGCTCTTCCGAATGCTTCCCGCATCGTCAGACGGTACACGGTACCTTCCTGCGCTCTCAACGGTGGTGAGCGGAAGTACCTCGCTCAGCGAGAGAATTCCCCAAATAGGCCGAGACATGAACATGCGTTTGACGGTCAAAGACGGTGTGGGTGGTGTGCAGTCCGACGACATTGTGGTGACGGTTGACGGGAATTCAGGCCCCTTTACTGTGGTTTCACCCAACGGGGGAGAGCGCGTGGGTGGGTCACGAACGATTCGTTGGGACAGCGCGTTTACAGAACAAGCACCGGTCAGTGCGTCGACGATTGATGTTTACTTGTCCACAGACGCTGGCGTCTCGTTTGATCAGCTTATTGGCTCAGTCGACAATACGGGTATAGCGACGGTGTCCTTTCCGAGCGGTATTCAGTCGACAACAGCGCGACTGATGCTTAGAGGGGCTGACAACATATTTTACGATGTGTCCGATGGCGTTTTTGAGCTCGATACTGATCGTGCTGTGCCGGCAACGCCTACGGCTGAGCGAATTGATGCAGGTGATGGTCAGTTGACCTTAGTGTTTGCGCCCGGTGTCGGTGGTACGGTCGTGGCAGATAATTTTGAGGCCTATTGTGCAACAGCCTCCACTGTGACTGAGACACCCTTCAGTCTTGACGCAGTAGCACTCCCGTTTGACGAGAACTCGCCGATTACCAGTGAGCTGGAGGTGGCTGAGGACTTCATTATTGAGTCCGACGGTCTCAGGGTCCCGGTGAACATTACGCACACTTGGAGGGGGGATGTGATTATCGATCTTACGTCGCCCGCGGGGACCACAGTACGATTGAAAGACAACAGCCTGCCTAACGATGGTGAGGACAATGTGGTCGAGACCTACCCGACGACGGCGGCACCATCTGAGTCTTTGTCCGCATTTGAGGGCGAAAGTACCCTGGGTACATGGACACTTGCCGTGTCTGATTTCCAAACTGAGGACAGTGGCCAGCTTGAAGCGTGGGGCATCACTGTCGTCTCACGATCGCCGCAGTCCGAGGGGACGGCGTCCGCCACACAATCTCCAATTACAATCGGTGGCTTGGTTAACGGCGAGGAATACGCTTGTACCGTGACGGCTGTCGCCGCCGGGTGGCCAGGAGAAAGCGTGAGTTTTGATCCTGCAACGCCCGCTGGGAGCACTGACACGAGTCTGACACCCAGTTTTGGAGCGCCTGTATCCAGCAGTGATGGCTTTACCGTTCAAGTGGATAACTACGATGGCAATTACTCTTGGGGTGTCACGTCCACAGCGGGATCCGCCAGTATCAATAACACCGGACTGGTCACTCTGACTGGTTTGACGCCAGGACAAAGTGCCACGGTCACTGTGACAACGACACGTGCCGGTGTTGATGATGGCAGTGCCGATGTGACTGGCTCTGCGTCTGTCGCCGACGCATTGACGCCCAGCTTCGATGCGCCGTCATCGACTGCTGATGGTTTTACAGTTCAGGTGAATAACTATGATGGTGACTTCACGTGGGGTGTATCCGCAAGCGCGGGATCGGTCAGCATTAGTGAGAACGGATTAGTCACTGTATCGGGGCTCGCGCCAGGGCAAGGCTCGACCGTGACCGTGACGACCATACGGTCAGGGTATGGCGATGGTGCTGCCGAGGCCAATGGATCGGCGACTGTTGGTGCTGCTCTGACACCTGCGTTTGGTCAGTCCGCCTCCACTACTGACGGCTTTAATGTACAGGTGAGTAACTACAATGCCAGCTTCATCTGGAACGCATCGTCAACGGCAGGTGTCGCAGACATCAGTCAGACTGGATTGGTGACTGTGACGGGGCTGGCTCCAGAACAAAGCGCCACGGTAACGGTATCGACGACACGAGCGGGTTTCGCAAGTGGCGCGAGCGAGGTGAGCGGCTCAGCTGCGACGGGCGCTGCGTTAGAGCCAGTCTTTGGTGCGCCGGTATCGACGGTTGACGGCTTTACGGTTCAGGTGAGTAACTACAATGCTGACTATACTTGGGCTGTGACGGCGACGGTGGGTGCCGCGAGTATCAGTGGCTCTGGACTGGTAGTGGTCGAGGGGCTGACTCTGGGGCAAAGTGCCACTGTGACGGTCAGTACCAGTCGATCTGGGTTTGCCAGCGGTAGCGAAGAGTTGACAGGGTCTGCGTTAACAGAGGCACCGCCCTTACCCACGATTACCGTGGCTAACCTAGAGCTGTCGACGACCGACTTCAAAGGCGGCGATGGCGACAGCGTGGTACTGAGCTTTACAGCGCAGTCGGATACTGCTGCAGACGCGCAGATCGACGCCTTGGTGATTGCGTCATCAGGCGCTCTCAACGAGTCGAGTGAAGTCGGCCAAGTCAAAGTGTTTGTTGATGTGAATGGAAATGGTGCCCCCGAGGCGTCAGAACGGGTCGCAGAAAGTGCTTTTAGCGCGGACAACGGGTCTATAACGTTTGAGTTTTCCGAGCCGATTGTATTGACCACTGACAACACTCGCATACTAATAAGCTATGAGCTTTAAGGAGAATCACGCCATGTCACAGCGAACTCGGACATTACACAGTGCTGCAGGCTTTATTCTCGTGGCGTTTCTAGCCGGTTGCGGTGGGGGCGGTGGAGGTGGTTCCACGACACCCACGCCTACGCCGCCGCCTGCGCCACCTCCGCAACCTGTTTCAAAGGATTTCACGATTGAGGTGACGTCGATTCAGGCATCACAAACCAGCACAGGAAATGCTGTTGAGGTCGATGTATCGACGCTCTCGTCCTCGGGCACGGTGGAGATCAGTCAGTAGACGGGGGAGACGCCTAAAGCGCGCCTCAGTCTTTTTTGCGAACAATCTTAGCAACGCTTTGTGCGGTGGCGAGAAGCGTGCCGTTTGCGTCGAGAAGTTCTGATTCTAAGAAGGCCGTTTTAAAAGTGGCTTGGCGTATCCATCCACGTGCAAATACCACTCCCTGACCGCCGCGAGTGATCGCGTGATAGCGTGTGGTGACCTCGAGGCTCGATAACGCAACCACGCCCTCTGGGCCCAGGTGCGCAAATACAGCATGTGACATCGCGGCGTCGAGCATAACGGTAATAAATCCACCTTGAACAATGTCCACCGAGTGACAAACGTCGGTGCCGGGATGGAACTCGAAGGTACAACTCAGACCGGCATCGTCGATCTCGCAAACGTGACCGTCAAGTAGTGCTATGAACGGAGGACGGTGCATGTTTAGCGCCTTGATTCGTTCACTATTGGGCATCTTTGATTCCTTAAATTACTGCCTAAAAACTCGCGCGACATGGTAACGTCACCCGAACAAAACTGACAGGACCCCTTGAGATGTTATTTGCCGTACGAACAATGCTCGACCTTCAAGATCGAATGAACACGAAAGTGCATCCTGAGTGGAGAGAGCAAGGGTTTGAGTGGTACCGCGCTGCATGGATCGAATGTGCGGAATTAATGGACCACGCCGGCTACAAGTGGTGGAAACACGCCGATCCAGATCTTGAGCAGATTCAGCTTGAAGTCGTTGATATATGGCACTTTGGAATGAGTGCATTGTTAGTGCAGTGCAGTGATATTGACGCATTAGCCCGTGAAATCTCAACCGATCTCGATGAGAAACCGCGTGAGGCGGTTGGCTCGTTACTGGAGGCGACAGAAGCGCTTGCTCAGGCATGTTTGACCACTCAATCGTTCTCTACGTCGGCATTCCTTAGCTTAATGCGGGCCAGTGGACTGTCCTTTGAGCAGCTGTATCGCATGTACGTCGGCAAGAATGTTTTAAACTTCTTTCGTCAAGATCATGGCTACAAAGAAGGTACCTATGTCAAAGTTTGGGACGGCCGGGAAGATAACGAGCACCTCTCTGACCTTCTGGCGGCGATGGATGTCACTGACGATGATTTCGCTGAGTCCGTGTACCAGGGCCTTGTGGCGTTATACCCAGGTTAGAAGGCGCGCCGGCTTAGCTTTTTAGCGCTGATTCCCACTCGTAAGCTC
>ENA-OUOG01002313-OUOG01002313.1-marine-metagenome-genome-assembly--contig:-NODE-2313-length-20003-cov-5.852655_pt1 | contig 20003 bp, 17 predicted proteins | sample MGYA00248635_ERZ508505 | MGnify/ENA primary metagenome ERZ508505 (study PRJEB26176, sample SAMN06267871) | marine metagenome | isolation source: Saanich Inlet, British Columbia, Canada | place: Pacific...
TTCGTCCATTGCGCAATATTCCTCACTGCTGCCTCCCGTAGGAGTCTGGTCCGTGTCTCAGTACCAGTGTGGGGGATCATCCTCTCAGAACCCCTACCCATCGGAGTCTTGGTGAGCCGTTACCTCACCAACTAACTAATGGGACGCATGCTCATCTCTTACCGTAACCTTTAACCATTCAACCATGCGATTAAATGGTACTATGGGGAGTTAATCCAAATTTCTCTGGGCTATGCCCCAGTAAGAGGTAGATTGCATACGCGTTACGCACCCGTGCGCCGGTCGTCAGCAAAAGAGCAAGCTCTTTCCTGTTACCCCTCGACTTGCATGTGTTAGGCCTGCCGCTAGCGTTCATCCTGAGCCAGGATCAAACTCTCCATTGTAAGTAGTTTAATCCAGTTGAGTCTCAAGAAATCTAACCACTGATCGAACGCGAGTTCAATCAGACCACCCTCCGGGGGGAGAGTGGATTTTAGTGGACCACTTCTTTAGAAAGTGGCCCGGGCTGCTGCATCAAGTCAAAGAACGTTTTCCAACTCCACTGGCCTAAGCCAGCTTCGTCACGTTTGTTTCTGTTCAATCTGTCTCGCTTCAAGCAGCTTCCTGCTAAAGCGGAGGGCAAAGGTAGGAAGGTTTTTTGTCTTCCATGCAACGTTGTTCAAAACTTATTTCGAACCCCGTCGCTAACCCCGTTCCTCAATGACCTCACCCTCGTAAGGGGCCGCAAAGGTAGTGTAGTTTTTTACTTCCACAACACCCCGATGAAACTTTTTTTTCGAGCCCGGTCGCTTGCGCTGAACCCCGCTCTCAATCCAAGTCCCCAGCCCCTCAACGAACGCGCCTTCCTTCGAAAGCGGCTGCAAATGTAGTGTGAAGGTGAGTCAACTTCCGCACCTTCGCGCCGATATTTTTTTCTTAAAGCGCAAGCACGCTGATTGCGTGCCGATTAGGGACTGAGATTTAGGGCGCTGTCGCGCGGAGCAGGACGGAGATGTCGTCGATGAGCTGGTCGATTTCGGTGGAGGAGGTGCCGTCGTACATGCCGCGGATGCGGCCCGCAGGGTCGACGAGGGCCACGTTTTCCGTGTGGACGAAATCTTGAAGTCCCCCGTCGCCGTCTTCCAGGCACGAGAAATAGCTCCGGCGCGAGAGGTCGTAGATGTGGGCTTTGTCGCCCGTGAGGAACCACCACCGGGAGGGATCGGCCTCGTAGCGGTCCGCGTAAGCTGCCAGGATCGGCACGCTGTCGGCCGCCGGGGTGACGCTGTGGCTGAGGATGCGCAGGGAGGGCTCGTCCGCGTAAGCGGCCTGGACGCGGGTGAGCTGTTGGGTCATGACGGGACAAATCGTAGGACAGCGGGTGAAAAAGAAGTCCGCCACCAGGATTTGGCCTTCCACATCCGCCTGCGTCACCGTGTCCCCCAATTGATTCACCAAGGTGAACGGCAAAATCCGGTGGCGCTCCGCATGCCGCAGCGACGCATCCACCAAGGCGGGATTCAGGTCGCTCGGTTGCAACACCGGCAACGTGCGCTCGGGCATCAGCTCCAGCGCGCCCCACGTGACCGCCACCGCGAACACCACGCCGACAGCGACCAACGGTTTCCAATTCGTCTTCATTGCGCAAGCTTTCCCGTTCGGTACAACCACTCCCCCGCCACCACCGTTCCAAGGACCGCGGACTCCCGAGCTTGTTCGGGCGAAACCTGCAACACGTCCCGGTCGAGGATGGTGAAGTCCGCCCACTTGCCCGGCTCGATCGATCCGAGCGATTCCTCCTGGAAGTTCACAATCGCAGCCCAAAGCGTCATGCCCTTCAGCGCCTCCTCCGCCGTCAACCCCTGCTCCGGCTGAAAGCCACCCACCGGCGTGCCCTCGGCATCCTTGCGCGCCGTCGCCGCATAGAAGGTTGCCCGCGGGTCGATGGCCTCGACGGGGAAATCGGTTCCCAACGCGATCAGCCCGTTGGTTTCCAGCAAGTCCTTATAAGCATAAGCGCGCCGAATGCGGTTCCGCCCCAACCGCTGCCCCGCCCAGTACATGTCGCTCGTTGCGTGCGTCGGCTGAACGCTCGGCAGCACATTGCAGGCCCGCATGAGCGGCAGGTTGTCGCGCCCGAGCACTTGAGCATGTTCGATGCGCCAGCGGCGGTCGTTGGTGCCGCCCAGGATTTGGCCATACAGGTTCAAGGCCAAATCCATCGCGCGGTCACCGATGCAATGCGTCGCCGCCTGCAACCCCAACTCAGCGCACCGATCCAGCCGCTCCCCAAACGCCGCCGAATCCTCCAACAACAGCCCCTTCCAATCCGGCCGATCGGCGTACGGCGCATTCAACGCCGCGCCCCGCGACCCCAACGCCCCATCGAGGTAGAACTTCACCGAGCGCGCAACGAGCCGGTCCGTCACCAACGGCTCATGCGCCGCAAACCAATCCCATGTCTGCGGCTCGTCCGCCGCCATCGCCACCACCCGCAACTTCAAGTCCCCGGCCCGCTGCATCGCATCAAGGAGCAGGATGTCCTCCACCGGCAACCCCGCGTCCACCACGGTCGTCAATCCCGCCGCAACCAACCGCTCCTCCGCCCGCTTGATCAGCTCCACCTTCGCCAACGAGTCCGGCTCCGGCACCACCGCAAGGAGCGCCTCCGCCGCCGCGTCCACCAGCACCCCCGTCGCCTCCCCGGCCGCGTCCCGAACGACCTCGCCCCCATCGAACACCGACCCGCCATCGATGCCCGCGGCCCTCAAAGCCACCCCATTCGCCACCAGCGCATGCCCATCCACCCGCTGCAACACCACCGCCCGACCGGGAAAGGCCGCGTCGAGCAACTCCCGCGTCGGATAGTCCGTTTGCTCCCAATCGTTTTGGTCCCACCCCCTCCCCACAACCCAACCCTCCGACCGCTCATTCGCCCCCTCCTCCACGCGCGCAACCACCTCCGCCCAACTCCCCGTCCCCACCAAATCCAATTCCCCCAACCCCTTCGCATACCCCACCAAGTGCGCGTGCGCATCCATCCACCCCGGATAAACCGTCGCCTGCGCCGCATCCACCACTTCACCGGCCCGATACTTATTTAATATGGCCCGCTCCGCTCCCACCTCCACCACCCGGCCCTCCCGGACCGCGACCGCCTGCCCCACGGTGCCCATCGGATCCAGCGTCACCACCCGCGCGTTGTGCACAATCAAATCCACCGACTCCCCACGAAACCCGCAGCCCGCTGCGAACAACGCCACCACCACCAGCCCCCTCACGACTCCGCCCGATTGAGGTGGTACGCACTCGCTTGCGCCGCCGGCATGATCCACACATCGTGAATGCACACGTGCGCCGGCCGCGTCGCCATGAACCAAATCGCATCCGCCACGTCCTCCGCCCGCAACGGCTCGAACCCCTCATACACGGCCGAAGCCGCCCCCTCATCGCCCTTGAAGCGCACGAGGCTGAATTCCGTCTCCACCGCCCCCGGCGAAACCTGCCCCACCTGGATCCCACGCGGCAACAAGTCCATGCGCATCGCCTGCGTCAACCCATCGACCGCGAATTTCGTCGCATTGTACACGCTGCCCCCAGGATAGGCCTGCTTCCCGGCCACGCTGCCCACGTTGATGACCCGTGCCCCCGCCGCCATCCGCGGCAACCACTCGCGCGACACGTTCAGCAGGCCTTTCACGTTCGTGTCCACCATCCGATCCCAGTCGTCGTACACCCCCTGATCGACGGGCTCCCGCCCCACCGCAAGCCCCGCGTTATTCACCAGCACCTCCGGGGCCCACGCATCCGGCACCGCCCCGATCGCCGCCGCCACCGCTTCCCGGTCCCGCACATCGAACACGAGACCTTGCACGTCGCCCCCCGCAGCTCGCCCCGCCTCCACCAACTCCCGCACCCGATCGATTCGCCGCCCAGTGGCCACCACCGACCAACCCGCCTCCCACGCCATGACGGCGGTCGCCCGCCCGATGCCCGAGGTCGCCCCCGTGATGAAAACCGTGCGCCCGTGCGGCGCGCGGTCGAATCCTGTTGAAAGTGTGTCCATTGTTTGGGAAGGGAAGGGAATTTCTCGGAATTTGCACCCGCAATTTACCACCACACCTCTGAAGGCATGAAAGCATTCTCCATGAAACTTGGGGCGTTCCTTGCGGGCGCTGCATTGACCGCAAACGCTGCCAACGCGCAAGTGACGCATTCGATTTTTGAAATCCAGGGCGAGCTGTTCGCTTCCCCGTTGACAGGCCAAACCGTCATCACGTCCGGCATCGTCACCGCCAACAACGTCACCTCGACCACGAGCGGCGTCATCGGCTACTTCCTTCAGGACCCCGCGGGCGGACCTTGGAGCGGTGTTTACGTCTACGACAACACGCAACTGCCCAACATCGGTGACGAAGTGATCATGGAAGCCGAAGTCGCGGAGTACTTCGACAACACGGAACTCATCAACGTCACGAGCTTCACGGTCGTTTCCACGGGCAACGCCGTTCCGGCACCTGCTGCACTCACGACCGGGGAAGTTGCAACGGGCGAGGCGTACGAAGGCTGCCTTGTGACCATCACGGAGGCGCAATGCACCACGCCCGATGCGGATTTTGGTGAGGCCATCTTCGACGACGGATCGGGGCCCTGCAAGACGAACGACTACATCTACATTCCGGAGACGGGCTGGGTGCAAGACGAGTACTACACCCTCACTGGCCCCCTCAACTACCACTACGAGGAGTACAAAATCGAGGTGCGTTCAGCGGACGATGTCCAAATCGGATTGGGGGTCGATTCACCCGAAGCCCTCGGCCTGCAGGTCTACCCGGTGCCCGCAAGGGATTTCGTAACCATCACGTTGCCAGAACCTTTGGCCCAAATCCAGGTCTACTCGACCCTCGGAACCCCCGTTGCAGCGTTCAACCAGCTTCGCGGAACGACAACCCTTGCTTGCGGGAATTGGGCGGCCGGGATGTACGTTGTAGTCGGCCAATCGTCCGATGGCCAGCGCCACTACCGCCAGGTCGTGTCGATTCGTTGAGCCCTGAGGGGTTGGCAAAAAAAAGACCGGTTGCAGGGAGCAACCGGTCTTTTTTTATTGTCCAAAGTCAGCCGCCGTGGCCCTTCTTCCCTTCGAACAAATCGAAGCCCAGCCACCGGCATTCCAACGAGCCATTGAACGCGACCTTCTTCGCGAACGGACGCAGGCCGATTTCCTTCATCCCATCGAAATCGCTTGTGATGATCCAGGCTTTGAAACCCGGCCAGTGGTGCTTGAGCCGGTCCCCGATGGCCGCGTAAAAGCCATCGGGCAACTCCATCCGCTCGCCATACGGCGGGTTCATCACGACCATGCCCGTTTCTGTGCGCGGTTCGAGCTTGAAAAAGTCCGCTCGACCCAATTCCACAAGGTCGTCGATTTCCATGTTCGTGAGGGAATTGCGGGTTTGGGAAATCGCCTTGAAGTCCTTGTCGGACGCGTAAATCTCGGTGGGCACGCGGACCCGGGCAGCGAGGAATTCGTCGCGAACCGCATAAAACACCTCCTCGTCGTAGCCCCGCCACTGCATGAACGCGAACCGGCGGCGGTGCCAGTTGACCGGCAGGCCGTCCGCCCACATCGCTGCTTCCGTCACGAAGGTGCCTGACCCGCACATCGGATCGTAGAGGGGAATGCCCGGCTTCCAGCCCGCCTTCGCGAGCAAGCCCGCCGCGAGCACCTCGTTCAGGGGCGCGATGGCTCCGGGGGGACGGTATCCGCGTCGCGAAAGGGGGTCGCCCGCCGCGTCGAGCGAAACGGTCACGTGCTCCGCGCTGATGTGCAAGTGGATGCGAACATCGGGGCGCTCGCGGTTGATGGAAGGCCGCAGTCCCCCGTCTTTCCGAAAGTGGTCCACGATGGCGTCCTTGAGGCGGAGCATCGCAAATTGCGAGTGGGTGAACACCTCCGAGTGGACCGTGAAGTCGATGGCGAAGGTGTTGGTTTTGTCCATCACGCTGCTCCAATCCCAATGCAGGGCGTGCTCGTACAAATCGTCTGGCGTGCGGGCATCGAATTCGAATACGGGCCGCAACACGCGCAAGGCAAACCGGCTCGCCATGCACACCCTGAACAGCGTGGGCATGTCCGCGCCGAAGCGCACGCCGCGACGCTCGCGCTCGATGGATTGGGCCCCGAGGGCTTCCAACTCGGGCACCAGCAATTCTTCAAAGCCCGCGAACGTCTTCGCAAAATAGGTCGGCCATTGCGGCGCTTGTTCTTCCGTTTCTTTCGTCATGTTTTCTCAATCAGACCCGATCAACCGCCCTTGCGTTTGACCCGGTACCCGGATTTCTCCAAATGCTCCACAACCGCATTCCGGTGGTCGCCTTGCACCAACACGCATCCGTCCTTCACGGATCCCCCCACGCCGCAGCGCTGCTTCAGTTCCTTCCCGAGCACCAGCAATTCCATGCCCGAGCCTTCGAATCCCTCTACGAGGGTCACCGGCTTGCCTCCGCGCTGCTTGCGATCGAGGCTGACGTACAGGAGCTGTTCGGAAGGAGGTACGGACCCTTCCTCTTCCGACTCCGGTGCGAGGTCCAATTCGCGGTTGGTGCTGAACACGAGCCCGTCCGAATCGGAGCGGCGCTTGTTCGATTTTTGTTTCGCCATGGAGCGCGCAAGTTACGCCAAAGCCCCGCGCTTCGTACCTTGTCGCAACTTCGCGGCAAGGCTTGCCGTATCAGTACACTTAACCCATTCGAACGACGATGCACCGCACCCTTTACCCTGCATTCTTGGCGTGCTTGGCCCTCCTGCTGATGGGGGCCACGCATGCATCTGCCCAAAGCTTGGGGAACTGCACCCCCGTGGATTTGGACTACATCTGCCAAAACACGGAGCTCGTAAGCGCCGTCAGCGCCGCCTGTGGCGACCAGTGCATCGCCGAAGGGCAAGCCTGCATGGAAGCGTGCATGGCAAGCCAACTCGAACTCACTTCCGAATGCATCACGTGCTTCGGCGAACAGGTGACGTGCGTGGTGACGAATTGCCTGTTTCAATGCGCCGTGCTCGGGGACGAAGCCTGCGCCCAATGCGCGCTGACCTATTGCGAAGCGGGGTTCAACGAATGCGCGGGCATCGTGGACAACGACCAAGACGAGTGGACCAACTTGTGCGATTGCGACGACAACAACCCCACCATCCATCCGGGGGCCGCAGGCACGGGAGTGGGCGTGGACAACGACTGCAACGGACTCTACACCGTGAACGAATTGGCCGACTGCGTCGCGGACCTCAACGGGGACAACCTCGTGGGGGCCGATGACTTGCTCGTGTTTTTGGCCGATTATGAGTGCAACGGCGGCGGCTGTGCGGGGGATTTCGACACCGATGGCCAAGTGGGGACTTCGGACTTGTTGACCTTCTTGTCGGAATTTGGCCTGTTCTGCTTGTGAGGTTCATGGCGTTCGACCGATTCGATGCCCCCCTGTCCGAGTACGCGGAACGGCATTCCGATGCAGAACCCGAGCTGCTGAAGCGGCTGCGGCGGCGCACCTGGCAAACCCAGACCCACGCGCACATGCTCAGCGACCCGCTTCAAGGGCGGTTGCTCGCCCTGTTTTCTCAGCTCATGCGCCCGCGTCGCGTCCTTGAATTGGGGACCTTCACGGGCTATTCCACGCTGTGCCTCGCGGAAGGGCTGGCGCCCGATGGGGTGCTTCACACGGTGGATCCGGACGAGGAATTGCACACGTTGCAGGATGCGTTTTGGGGTGAGGCGGGGATTCGGAACCGCATCGTGCGGCATACGGCTGAGGCGCACACGGTGTTGCCGCAATTGGAGGGAGAGGAATTTGATTTGGTCTGGATCGACGCAGACAAAAAACGCACGCCCGAATACGTCGAATGGGCCATTGCGCACACCCGCTCAGGCGGGCTCATCCTCATCGACAACGTGCTGTGGTGGGGCAAGGTCCTCGAAGGCGACAACGCAAGCGACCCGGATGCCCGCACCTTGCATCGCATGAACGCGAAACTGGCGCAAGACCTCCGGGTCGAGAACGTGCTGTTGCCCTTGCGCGATGGCATTCACTGCCTTCGCCGGCGCTGAAATCAGGCGAGGACTTCGGCCACCGCGTCAGCCGCCTCCTTGAGGAGCACCGCGGAAATCACCTTCAATCCTGAGTTGTCGATCAACGCCTTCGCTTCCTGGGCGTTCGTTCCTTGCAACCGGACGATGATGGGCACGTTGATGTCGCCCATGTTGCGGTAGGCATCGACCACACCTTGGGCCACCCGGTCGCACCGAACGATGCCCCCGAAGATGTTCACGAGGATGGCCTTCACGGCCGGGTCCTTCAAGATGATGCGGAAGGCCTTTTCCACCCGCGCCGCATCGGCCGTGCCGCCAACGTCCAAGAAGTTCGCAGGCTCGCCGCCGCTGAGCTTGATGATGTCCATCGTCGCCATCGCGAGGCCGGCACCGTTCACCATGCAGCCCACGTTGCCGTCGAGCTTCACGTAGTTGAGGCCCGCTTCATCGGCTTCCACTTCGGTCGGATCTTCCTCTGTCGTGTCGCGCATCGCCGCGTAATCCGCGTGGCGGTAGAGGGCGTTGCCGTCGAGGGACACCTTTGAATCCACTGCGATGACGCGGTCGTCGGACGTCTTCAAGACCGGGTTGATTTCGAACATCGTCGCGTCGCAACCGACGTAGGCGTTGTAGAGCGCCGTGACGAATTTCGTCATCTCCTTGAACGCCTTGCCGCTCAGGCCGAGGTTGAACGCGATGCGGCGCGCTTGGAAGCCTTGCAAACCCACCGTCGGGTCGATTTCTTCCTTGAAAATCAGCTCGGGTGTTTCTTCCGCCACCGCCTCGATGTCCATGCCGCCCTGCGGGGAGTACATGATGATGTTGCAGCCTTTCGCACGATCGAGCAGGACGCTCATGTAGATCTCCTTGGGCTCGCTGTCGCCGGGGCCGTACACGTCTTCCGCGATGAGGACCTTGTTGACTTGCTTGCCTTTCGCGTTGGTTTGGGCCGTGACCAAATGGCCGCCCAAAATGCCCGCCGCCTTGTCCTTCACCTCATCGAGTCCTTTGGCGAGGACGACGCCGTGCGAGCCGGTCTCGGTGACCGTGCCCTTGCCCCGTCCACCCGCGTGGATCTGGGCTTTCACCACGAACCATCCCGTGCCGGTTTCCTTCGCCAATTCGACTGCCGCTTCGTGTGCGGCTTCCGGGGTATCGGCCACGCGGCCTTCCTGGATGGCCACGCCGAAGCTCTTCAGAATGCTTTTCCCTTGGTACTCGTGAATGTTCATGGTGTGCGCGTTGAAAGGTTGGATTTCGCGGCGCGAAGTTACGGAAGGACCGGGGCGTTTCGCGCGGATTTGGCGTAGATTTCGAGCATGAACCGAGGCGAGCCCATCATCGTGGCGGAGAACATCCGGAAGTCGTTCGGTGACGTGGAGGTGTTGCGCGGCATCGATTTGGTCATTCCCTCAGGCCAAATCACGTCCATCGTCGGCGCCTCCGGCGCAGGAAAAACCACCTTGCTCCAAATCCTCGGCACCCTCCTCGCACCCGATTCCGGCGAACTGCGCATCCAAGGCGTGCCCGTGGCCACCCTCAAAGGCAAGGCCCTCGCCGCCTTCCGGAACGCCCACATCGGGTTCATCTTCCAATTCCATCGCCTCCTCCCCGAGTTCAACGCCCTCGAAAACGTCCTGCTCCCCGCCTGGGTGGCCGGCCGCGACGACCGCACCACGCGCGACCGGGCGGAACGCCTCCTGCGCGACCTCGGCCTCGGTGACCGCCTCACCCACGCGCCCGCAGCCCTGTCCGGCGGCGAACAACAGCGCGTCGCCGCGGCCCGCGCCCTCATGAACGAGCCCGGCGTCATCCTCGCCGACGAGCCCACCGGGAACCTCGATTCCGGCAACGCCTCCGCCCTGTTCGACCTGTTCAAGGAACTCCGCGACCGCGAAGGCGCCACGTTTGCCGTCGTGACGCACAATGCGGATTTGGCCCACGCAGGAGACCAAATCGTGCACATCCAAGACGGCCGCATCCTCCAGCCCGCCTGATCAGCGCTCCCGCTCGAACTGCAGGCGCTGCCCCGCGCGCGCGCCGGTCAACTCGCCCCCTCGAACCACCCACTTGCCGTTCACCAGAACATGCTCCACGCGGCTCCGGAACGTCGTCCCCTCGAACGGCGACCAGCCGCACCGGTACTTCAGTTGATCCGACGCGACCGTCCAAGGCCGCTCCAAATCGATCAGCACCAAGTCCGCCAAGGCGCCCTCGCGGGCCACGCCCCGATCGAACATGCGGTACGCGGCGGCAGGGTGTTCCGAGATCGCAGCCGCCACTTCCGGAAGGGTCAGCTTGCCCTCGTGGTAAAGCTCCAAAATCGCGGGAACGGCCTGCTGCACGAGCGGCCCGCCCGAGGCGGCCCGGTGGTAGGGGCCCTGCTTTTCCTCCCACGTGTGCGGTGCGTGATCGGTGGCGAAGAAATCGATTTGGCCGGAGGCAAAACCGGCTGCCAGCGCCTCCTGATCGGCGGGCGTTTTGATGGACGGATTCCACTTGATGGCGCTTCCGAGGCGCTCGTAGTCGCGGTGATTGAAGCGCAAATGGTGCACGCAGGCCTCGGCCGTGATGCGCTTTTCCCGCACGGGGACCCCCGCCTCGAACAAGGCCAGCTCCCGAGCGGTGGACACGTGGTAGATGTGCAACCGGTTGCCGTGCTTTTGGGCCAATTCCACAACGCGCTTCGTGGCTTCGTAGCAGGCGGCCTCGCTGCGGATGTGCTCGTGGGCCTCAATGGGGATTGCCTCGCCATACCGCTCGGAGAAGCGGCGCGTGTTCTCCGCGATGAGGGCGTCGTCCTCGCAATGCAGGGCCACCAACGTTTCGGCACGCGCGAACAGCTGTTCGAGGAACGCGGGTTGGTTCGCTAAGATGCCCTGTTCATCATCGAAGTACAGCCCATCGTCCGTGATGCCGCAGACCCACTCGTTGTCCACCCGCAACGCCTCCTCCAAATTCGAGGACGCGATGCCCATGAAGAAGGAGTAATTCGCCACCGATGTTTCACCTGCCCGTTGGAATTTCTGCTCGAGGAGCTCGCGGGACAGGGTGTGCGGGCGGGTGTTGGGCATGTCCATGAACGACGTGATGCCGCCGAGCACCGCCGCTTGCGATTCCGAAGCGATCGTGGCCTTGTGCGGAAAGCCCGGTTCGCGGAAATGGACCTGGTCGTCGATCATGCCCGAGAACACGTGGAGGCCCGATGCATCGAAGACTTCCGCCGTTTCGTGGCTGATGTGCGGGGCGATTTTTGCGATGCGCCCCCGATCGATGAGGAGGTCGCAGGGTTGGACTTGGCCTTGGCTGACCAAATGAGCTTGGGCGATGAGGAGGGGTTTCATGGGTTGCATTGGGGGCAATTTCCCGGGTCGGCAGCGCGCAATCCTTGCGGGAAATCGAGTTGAACTTCGTTGTGGCAATGGGGACATTGGTGCACCGCTTTTCGCGGCCATTCCGTCTGGGATCCGCACACGCTGCAGGGCAAACCGGGGACCCACCGCACCCAGCCGACTCCGGGTTTGGCGCACCTCGAACAGCGGGCCTTCAATCGCTCCACCAAATCCTGCGTGGCCCGCTCAATCGCGTCCATCCGCGTCGGGTTGCACATCGCCCGCATGTCCGTTTCCACCCAAACCACTCCCGACGCTGACTTCATGTCCTCCCAAGCGGAGCGCAAATCGGACTCCGTGGAAATGCCCTTCCTCCACGCCCCTTCCGCATTGCGCAACATCACGTGGTGCGAAGGAAACCGGGCACGGACCGCAAATTCCAGCAACTCGTCGAATCCGGTCACGTTGCCCGCCGCATAGTTTGTGCGTGCGGTGGCGTGCCGTCCGACCACTTGCAGCCCCAATGACGCATCGGACAGCATGACGCGCTCCTCATTCAGCGCGGCGAACGGCAGGACGGGATGCGGGCCGAACGACCCTTCGCTCGCCACCGCCAAATCCGTGCCGCCGGCCAACAAGCCCATGCGGCACTTTTTCAGGAGCGTCTCATCCACCCCGAGTTTCCGTTCGATTTCCCCCGAAAATGTGCCCAAGGCATCCGTATTCAATTCGGAATCGAGGGGCACCAGCTCCACACCGAGGCCTGACACCAGCAACGGACCGATGACCCGTTCTTTACCATGCCCGGTCGCCACGATGCACCGACGCCCCGCGAATTCACTGACCTTGCCCAAGCGAATACCCCTTCACTCCATCGAATTCATACAGGTTCTCCGTCTTCACGCAGTCCAGTCCTGCGGCGAGCTGCCCCGCGAGCAGTTCCGGAATGATCGCTGGCCCCGCGTCTCGCGTTGCTTGGGGCTGGAAGCGGCAACGCCAATGGTCCGTGAGGAACGTTTCCTCGAAGCCTTGAGGCCACACCTTCACGCCCCGGTTCGTCACCATCACCAACTCCATCCCGTCGGGCGCTGCCGCTTGCAATTGGTGGGCCAACTCATCCGGCCGGTCGCCCGGCCAATCCACGAACACGTCCACGCCCACCCACATTTTGCGCTTCCGCGCTTTTCGGACATACGGGGCGATCTTCACGGCTGAATTCCCCGCATAGGTCGCCGGCGTGAACTGCTCCGGACGCTGGCCCAACCGCTCGATGACCGCCTCGGCAAAGGCCCGGGTGCCGACGCATGCGGTGCTCGTCGCGGGGTCGTACACATCGGCGGTGTGGACGCCGTCCTCGATGGTGCGCAGCCACGCGTTTTGGATGTGGGCGGCCGATTCCGATTCGCCGAGGTGATTGAGCATCATGACGGCCGCTTGGATGAGGCCGGAGGGATTTGCCGCATCCTTTCCCGCCAAATCCGGGGCCGAGCCGTGAATGGCCTCGAACATGGCGCACGACCGGCCGATGTTCGCGGACCCCGCGAGGCCAACCGAACCGGCGATTTGAGCGGTGACGTCGCTGAGGATGTCGCCGTACAGGTTCGGGATGACGATCACGTCGAACGCCTCGGGGCGATCGGCGACCAAGGCGGTGCCGATGTCCACGATCCAGTGGTTCGACTCGATGTCCGGATGCTCCGCAGCGATTTCGTTGAAGACCGCGTGGAACAGGCCGTCCGTTTGCTTCATGATGTTGTCCTTCGTCATGCACGTGACCCGCTTTCGGCCATTCTTTTTGGCGTACTCGAATGCGTAGCGCACAATTTGCTCGCACCCCGGGCGGGTGATCAACTTCAAGCACTGCACCACTTCGTCGGTTTGTTGGTGCTCGATGCCGGCGTAGAGGTCTTCCTCGTTTTCGCGGATGACCACGACGTCCAATTCCGGATGCTTCGTGGTCACGAAAGGGGCGTAGCTCCTGCACGGGCGGACGTTGGCGAACAGCCCCAGCGATTTCCGCATCGTCACGTTCAAGCTCTTGTAGCCCCCACCTTGAGGCGTGGTGATGGGCGATTTCAGGAGGACGCGGTTGCGGCGGATGCTGTCCCAAGCTTCGGGGGCGATGCCGCTGGTGTTGCCCTGCAGGTAGACCTGTTCTCCGATTTGGATTTCTTCATAGGCCAAACCCGGGTGAGCGGCCTTCAAAATGGCGAGCGTGGCATCCATGATTTCGGGTCCGATGCCGTCCCCCTTTGCTACGGTAATGGTGTTCATTTCGACCAAATATTCGGGCGAAATTACCCGAGGTCCGGGCCTCGAAATCATCGAAATCCCTTATAGCTGCTACACGCGCAGGGAAGGGCCGGCTGGTGTAACTTCCCCCCGATGATGCCCTTCACTCCCGTTCGAAGATGGCCATGACCGGAGTCGCCCTCCTTCAACTGATCGTGCATTATGGCCTGCACTTGGTGGCGCCGCTGGGCATCGCGCGGTGGTTCTACCCGAAGCGGTGGAAGCGGGTCTACCTGATCTTACTGGGTACGATGCTGGTGGATTTGGACCACTTGCTGGCCGATCCGGTGTTCGACCCCGATCGGTGCAGCATCGGGTTCCATCCGCTTCATTCGCACGAAGCCATTGCCGTGTATTGCGTGCTGCTTTTGTTTCGGCGGACGCGCGTGGTGGCCATCGGGTTGGTGTTTCACATGATGACCGACTTCCAGGACTGTTTTTGGCCTTGACCAATGGGGGTCATCGGATGACCACGAAGGTGCCGCTCAAGGGTTCCGCAGGCCGCCCGATTCGTTCGTCCTCGCCCCAATTGTACGTGATGTGGTAGGCAAAAACATCCGACTGCACCCAATACGCGTCCACCCCGCCGACCCACACTTCGGTCGGATCCGTCGACTCGAATACGACGTTGCCCCACCGATCGAAAATCCGCAAGCGGTAGTTCGTGATGGGGCACGAGGCTTCGACTTGGAAGGCATCGTTGTGCCCGTCGTTGTTGGGCGTGAACGCGGTGGGCACGTAGACCATACACGGGCAGTCCTCCCCGACCGCTCCGAAGTCGACGCCCAGCGTGATCTCGGACGCGAAGGCGCAGCCCGCTGCGTCGAGCACCTGGACGGCGTGCACGCCCGGCGCGAGGCCGGTGAACGCGCCCGCGGAGGCCGCGACGCCGTTGAGGGCGTAGCTCACCGGCTCGGTGGCGTTGTGGACCGATACCGTGATTTGGCCATTGTCCACCCAATCGCAGCTCACGTCCTTCCGCGCCACGTGCACCTGCAAATCGCTCTCGTTCGCCACCACCGCAGCCACCTCGCCGACGCACCCGGCCGGATGCTGAACGGTCACGGTGTAGGCCCCGCCGTGCAAGCCTTCGAACATCCCGGTGGGTGACCACGCCCCCCCGTTGAGGCTGAACTGGAACGGCAACGGCTCCGCCACCGCGACTTCAATGCGTCCCGACCCATCGCTGCACTCCTCCGGCTGCACATCGACGAGCACCACTTCAGGCTCCACTTGCACCACCTCCACCTCCTCGCTCCAAGCACATCCCGCCGCATCCTCCACCGCAACCGTGAACGTGCCCGCGGACATGTCCACCGCCCCGGCCCCGCTCAACTCCAATCCATTCAAAGTGAACGCGTACGGGGCGGTTCCTCCCGAAGGCACCAGCGCCACCGCGCCATCCTGACCCGCGCACGACTCCGGCGTCACCGCCACCGCAACGTCGAATCCGATGCAGGCCGCTTCTTGGCAGGCCGTTACGGCGGTGTTGAGCACGCCAGCGAGGTTCTGCTCGATGTAGGTCTCCATGCGCGCGACTTGGTCCGTGGAGAACATGAAGAGGCACGCGTCGTCGCAGTACTCCATGTAGGTAGGCCAAAGAATCGGTTCCGTGCACGTGATCACCTCCCCCCCGGGACACCCAAAGGTCGGCGCGTCCGTCACCGGCGTATCGTTCACGAAATCGTTGCTCCCACACCCGCCGTTGGCCCACGGGTGGTCCAGCAGGAAGTAGTGCCCGATTTCATGCGTCATCGTGCGTCCCATGTTGTAGGGTCCGTTCACCGTGTTGCCCCCACAACTGACCGACCCGAAAACGGATGGATCGCAGGTCGCCCCATCCCCATTGCCTTGACCGCCCAGCGGAGAATAGCCCAACACGCCGCCTCCGAGGTCGCGCACGAAAAAGTTCAGGTAACCCGCCCATGCCGCATCGAAATCGCCGGCGGTGGCGTCCAGGGTCACCGCATAATCCCCCTCCTGCAACCCAAATCCCGCGGGATGATCGAGAGTCGCCAGGCAAAACTGCACGCACGATTCCTGGTTCGCAATGCCCGGCCACATCGCCGGCTGCAGGTCGTTCCACGTGTCGATGTCCGCGTTGTACGCTCCGAAGTCCGCGTTGAGCGATTCCACTTGCGAAACGGACATTTCAATGGCGCAATCCAGTGGAATGCCCGTGTTCTGAAAGTGCACGGCAACGGGGATGATGAGCGGCGCATCGCACTCCGAACGGTTCGCCGCCGCGTCGTTGACGGCTTGGACTTTGTCCCGGAACGCCTCCTCGTAGCCTGCGAGGCCCATGAGGTGGGTGTGGACGGAATCCATTCCGCAGGTGCGTTGTCCTTGGGCGGCGGGCAAGGCCCACCCAGCCACCAGCATCCAAATGAGGGCAATTCGGTTCATCGCGTTGGTTTCAATCTCGCATCAAAAGGACTGCAAAGTTGCACGTCAGGTTGCGTCAGAAAAGCCCTCAGGTCACCAACCGTTAAAATTCTCAATTTTATTATGCATGCATAGAAAACACGTTGTACCTTTTACCGCATGAAGCCGCACGACACGTTGGACTTTCATTTGCGATGGGGCTGGTCGAAGCTGTCCCGCTTGTATGCAGTGGAGGCCGAACGGCGAGGCATTCCCGTGAGTTACGTGTTCGCGCTGATGCAAGTCGACCGGAAGGGCACGCCAAGTACGCAGCTCGGTCCTCGGATGGGCATGGAAGCCACGAGCCTGTCCCGCACCTTAAAAGGCATGGAGGACATGGGGCTTGTCGAGCGGCGGCCCGATGCTGCGGACGGGCGGAAGGCCTTGGTGTTTTTAACCCCGGACGGGGTGGCGGCGCGGCGGCAGGCGCGGGATTTGGTGAAGGCGGTGAACGCCCGCATCCGAGAACTCCTCGGCGACGAGGAAGTCGATGCCCTCATCGCGAACTTGCGCAAACTGAATGAACTTTTTGACCGACCGGAGCAGCTGCTCGGCGGTGACATCCCTCAATCCCCTCTCGCTTCATGAAGGCAACTGAAGAAATCCCTTTGCACCGCATTCGCCGGGTGGCCGTGTTGGGCTCCGGCGTGATGGGTTCGCGCATTGCGTGCCATTTGGCCCAAACCGGATCCGAAGTGCTCCTCCTGGACCTCCCCGCTCAAGAAGGCCCGCGCGATGGCGTGGCGGCGGGACACCTGCGCGACGCCCTGAAGAGCAACCCCTCCCCGATTTACTCGAAGCGGTTTGCGAGGCGCATCACCACCGGAAACTTCGACGACGACCTCGCGAAAGTGGCCGACTGCGATTGGATCATCGAGGTCATCGTGGAACGGCTCGACATCAAGCAGCAGCTCTTCGAGCGGGTGGAACAGCACCGCAAACCGGGAACGCTCATCACGTCGAACACGTCGGGCATTCCCATTGCCCTGCTCGCTCAAGGGCGCAGTGACGACTTCCGGAAGCACTTCTGCGGAACGCACTTCTTCAACCCGCCGCGCTACTTGCAGCTGCTTGAAATCATCCCCGGACCGGAAACGGACGCGGCGGTGCTCGACTTCTTCACCCGCTACGGGGAGCGCATCCTCGGCAAGCAGGTGGTGCGGTGCAAGGACACCCCCGCCTTCATCGCGAACCGGGTCGGGGTGTTCGCCATCCAAGCGCTGTTCCACACCGTGGCGGAAATGGGGCTCAACGTGGAAACGGTGGACCGGCTGACGGGGCCGGCGATGGGCCGGCCGAAGAGCGCCACGTTCCGAACGTGCGACGTAGTGGGCATCGACACGCTCGTCCACGTGGCGAATGGGGTCGCTGAGCATTGCCTGAACGATGAGCGCCGGGAGGTGTTTGCCACGCCGGCGTACGTGCAGCATTTGGTCAGCAACAACCAGCTGGGGGCCAAATCCGGCGCCGGTTTCTACAAAAAAGTCAAGGACGCGAAGGGCAAGAGCGATATCCTCGCTCTTGACCTCAAGACGCTCGAATACGGGCCGCAGAAAAAGGCCTCCTTTGCGACGCTCGAAGCGGCGAAGCAAGTCGACGCGCTGCCCGAACGCACGAAGCTGCTCTTCAACGGGCAGGACCAAGCCGGCGAGTTCTACCGCCGCATCTTCACCGACGTCTTCGCCTACGTTTCGCATCGGGTGCCGGAGATTTCGGACCTGCCGCACGCCATCGACGATGCGCTTCGGGCGGGCTTCGGCTGGGAGCTCGGCGCGTTCGAGAGCTGGGACGCCATCGGTGTGGCGGAGGCGATGGAAGTCCTGCGCAGCCGGGGCCTGACCGTCGCGGGTTGGGTCGACGACATGCTCGCGACCGGCGCCACCACGTTCTACCGGAACGTGAATGGCGTGCGCGAGTGCTGGAATCCCGCCACGAAGGCCTACGAGCCGCTCGCGGGCCAAGAGGGCCGGTTGTCGCTGGCGTGGCTGCCGGAGTCGGCCACGGTTTGGTCGAACAGCGGCGTGACCTTGCAAGACCTCGGCGACGGCATCCTCAACGTGGCCTTCCACACGAAGATGAACAGCATCGGCAGCGAAGTCATCCAAGGCCTGAACAAGGCCGTCGACCTCGCCGAAGCGGGCGACTGGCGCGGCATCGTCGTATCCAATGAGGGAGCACAATTCAGTGCCGGAGCGAACGTCGGCATGATCTTCATGATGGCGGTCGAGCAGGAATACGACGAGCTCGATTTCGCCGTCCGCGCCTTCCAAAACACGATGATGCGCATGCGGTACTCCGGGGTGCCGGTGGTGGCGGCGCCGCATGGTTTGGCCTTGGGTGGCGGGTGTGAACTCTGCCTGCACGCGGACAAAGTGGTCGCCCACGCGGAAACGTACATGGGCCTGGTGGAATTCGGCATCGGCGTCATCCCCGCGGGCGGGGGCACGAAGGAATTCGTTTTGCGCCTGAACGACGAACTGCACGACGGCGACATGCGCATCAACCGATTGCGCGATCGGTTCTTGACCATCGGCCAAGCGAAGGTCTCCACGTCGGCACACGAGGCCTTCGAGTTGGGCTACCTGCGCGAGGGCACCGACGAGGTGGTGGTGAACCGCCGCGACCAACTCGCACGAGCAAAGCGCGCGGCCCTCGAACTCGCCGAGCAAGGCTACGTCCGCCCCATCGAACGCAAAGACATCGTGGTGGCGGGGCAAGAGGGCCTCGGCATCGTCTACGTCGGCGCCCACAGCATGATGAGCGGCCACTACATCTCCGAGCACGACCGCCTCATCAGCGAGAAGCTCGGAACGGTGATGTGCGGCGGTGATTTGAGCGAACGCACGGCCGTGAGCGAGCAGTATTTGCTGGACCTCGAGCGCAAGGCCTTCGTGGAATTGTGCATGCAGCGCAAGACGCTGGAACGGATGCAGAGTTTGATCCAAAAAGGAAAAATCCTGCGCAACTAACCCCCCGAAGCAACACACCATGAACGCATACATCATCGGCGGATACCGCAGCGCAGTCGGCAAGTCCGGCAAAGGCGCCTTTCGGTTCACCCGCCCCGACGACCTCGGCGAACAGGTCATCCGCAAATTGCTCGCCGACTTCCCCCAACTCGACCCCGAACGCATCGACGACGTCATCGTCGGCAACGCCACCCCCGAAGCCGAACAAGGCTTGAACATCGGGCGGATGGTGAGCCTGATGGGCCTGGATACCGAAAAGGTGCCAGGAATGACGGTCAACCGATACTGCGCATCGGGCCTTGAAACCATCGCCATCGCCTCAGCGAAAATCCACGCCGGCCTCGCCGATTGCATCCTCGCGGGTGGCATCGAGACCATGTCGCCCATTCCGTTTGGCGGGTGGCGCATCGTGCCCAATGCCCGCGTAGCAAAGGCGAACCCAGATTGGTACTGGGGCATGGGACTGACCGCGGAAGCTGTGGCGAACGACTTCAAGGTCAGCCGCGATGAGCAAGACGCATTTGCGGCGGAGAGCCACCGGCGCGCGGCTGCGGCAATTGACGGCGGGCGGTTCGCTCCAGGCATCGCGCCAATCACGGTGAAGGAGGTCTACCTCGACGCGAACGAGAAGCGCGCGGAACGCACCCACGTGGTCGACACGGACGAGGGCGTGCGGCGCGACACCAGCGTCGAAGGGCTCGCCCGACTCAAGCCCGTCTTCGCCGCGAACGGTACAGTCACCGCTGGGAACGCCTCGCAAACTTCAGACGGCGCCGCCTTCGTGCTCGTGTGCAGCGAGCGCATGGTCAAGGAACTCGGCGTGGAGCCGTGGGCCCGGTTAGCGAGCTACCACGTCAGCGGCCTCGAACCGCGGATCATGGGCGTCGGGCCGGTGCACGCCGTACCGGAGGCGCTTAAGAAGG
>ENA-OUOG01002314-OUOG01002314.1-marine-metagenome-genome-assembly--contig:-NODE-2314-length-19998-cov-12.662467_pt1 | contig 19998 bp, 18 predicted proteins | sample MGYA00248635_ERZ508505 | MGnify/ENA primary metagenome ERZ508505 (study PRJEB26176, sample SAMN06267871) | marine metagenome | isolation source: Saanich Inlet, British Columbia, Canada | place: Pacific...
CTTGGGGTGCTTGCCTCGTGCATTGGGGGGCTTGCCATGCCCGGTTTTAGGAAGCAAGGCAAGATTTCTTTTTTGACATTCTGGTCTGGCAAGACGCTACGCGGTTTCCCTTCACTAGAATATTGGCCTGATTTTCGGAGACAAAATGTTTGATTTTGGTTGGCAAGAATTTGTTATGGTCGCCTTCGTCCTTGTGTTGGTCGTTGGCCCGAAAGATTTGCCAAAAGTACTCCGTGGTTTTACTAAATTCACCCGTCAGGCTAGGCAGATGGCAAACGAATTTACCCGCTCGTTAGAGGATGTTGGCGCAGACGATAATATTCGCGAGGTTAAATCCATGGTTGCTGACCTCAAATCAGGCAATCTAGAGGATATGGCGCGTATCGTTGATGATAAGGAAGTGACCACAGAGCTGGGCAAAATCAAAGATGACATGGATGTTGCTGGATTAAGAGACAAGGTAAGCGAGGTTCAAAAGGCAGGCCAACAAGACGCAGCAACACCAAAAAATAAACCTGCAAAAATACCAAAAACCAAGACACAAAAAATTGCTAAAAAGACAGCTAAATCTGGTAATGTGAAGGGCAGCGCATAATGGCTGATGCTGTAGACCCAACTGAAGGTTCAATGAGCCTATTAGATCATTTAACTGAACTTCGGAATCGCATTGGTATTGTCTTTATTGCCTTTGTTGTTATTTTCCTTGCTTGTTTTATCCGCCCATTTGGTTCTGGTAGTGCAAATATTGCAGACCTTACTTATCATTGGCTGCAAGCACCGCTTGCGGCACGTGAAGAAGTTAGCCGGATGATTTTCACTGGCCTGCATGAAGGGTTTTTCACGCAAGTTAAAGTGGCGTTTTTTGTTTCTATCTGTATTACCTTTCCTATTATCTTGCTGCAAATCTGGCGTTTTGTTGCGCCGGGTTTATACAAAAATGAACGCAGAGCGATTTATCCTTTCTTGCTAGCAACACCTGTGCTGTTCGCAATGGGCGCTTTGATGGTTTATTATCTGGTGATACCGCTAGCTTGGGGGTTTTTCCTGTCGTTTGAGATGCAAGGGGCAGAGGGCGCTCTAGCAATTGAGGTTGAGCCGCGCATTTCAGAATATCTAAGCCTTGTTATGCGTTTGATGTTTGCCTTTGGGGTATCGTTTGAGTTGCCGGTATTACTGCTGTTGATGGTCAAAGCAGGGCTAATGACAGCAGATGGATTAGCAGAAAAACGTAAATACGCTATTTTGCTAGCCTTTATTGCTGCCGCTATTTTAACCCCGCCTGATGTTATCTCGCAGGTTCTGTTGGCTGTGCCTGTAATCCTTTTATATGAGATTTCTATTATCGGTGCGCGTATGATCCAGAAAAAACGCGATAGGGCTGAGGACAACACTAAGGATGATGCCAAAGATGATGCCAAAGATGATGCCAAAGATGATGCCGAAGATGATGAAAGCAACTTAACCTGACCTAGCAGATAGTTTGTAGCTATCTTTTGAGCGCAATATGGAGACCTAGCGCCTATGCATGACATAAAAGCTATTCGCGAAAATCCAGAGCAGTTTGACAAGGCAGCACAGCGGCGCGGCCTGGACCCGGTTGCGGGGCAGATTGTTGCATTGGACAAAGAAAGACGCGAAATTCAAACGAATCTTCAGGCAAAATTATCACGTCGTAACGAAGCTAGCCGAGAAATTGGCCAGAAAAAAGCTGCTGGCGAGGATGCAGATACGCTATTGGCAGAAGTTGCAGCCCTAAAAGAGGCTATCCCAGCTTTGGAAGCACAGGAAGCAGAACTGTCACAAGCCATTAACACTCATCTGTTCTCTATCCCAAATATTCTGGATGATATCGTGCCAGATGGCGAGGATGAGGATGAGAATGAGTTGTTGCGGAGTGTGGGTGAAAAGCCATCTTTTTCCTTTACCCCCCGCGATCATGTTGATATTGGCGAAGGCTTGGGACAAATGGATTTTGCAGCTGGCGCCAAACTATCTGGTGCGCGCTTTGTTGTCTTGCAAGGCCAGCTAGCTAGGCTGGAGCGTGCCCTAGCTGCTTTTATGCTTGATGTGCACACCAAAGAGCATGGCTATCTAGAGACCTTGCCACCTGCTTTAGTCCGCACTCAAACTATGACTGGAACAGGCCAGCTACCTAAATTTGCCGATGATCTGTTCCATACAACAGATGATAGATGGCTTATCCCAACAGCAGAAGTGCCGCTAACTAATATTGTTGCAGACAGTATTGTGCCGCGTGATGCCTTGCCAATGCGCCTAACCGCATTTACCCCATGTTTCCGCGCTGAAGCTGGTTCAGCTGGGCGCGATACAAGAGGACTTATCCGTCAACATCAATTCTCTAAGGTAGAACTTGTAACCCTTACCACGCCAGAGGAATCTGAGGCTGAATTGGCGCGAATGACAGCCTGTGCGGAAACAATTCTCCAGCGCCTAGGGCTTGCTTATCGCGTGCTGCGCTTATGTTCTGGTGATACGGGTTTTTCAGCTCAGCAAACTTTGGATATTGAGGTTTGGTTGCCCGGTCAAGATGAAGGCAAGGGCATGTATCGCGAGATTTCATCCTGTTCAAACTGTGGTCCGTTTCAGGCGCGCCGCATGAAAGCACGCACCCGCAAAGACGGGGAGAAGGAAACCGAGTTTTTGCATACCCTAAACGGCTCTGCATTGGCGGTTGGCAGATGTATGATAGCGGTTCTGGAAAACGGCCAACAAGAGGATGGCTCGGTTTTACTGCCAGAAGTCTTGCATAATTATATGGGGTGTGACCGTCTAGTTGCATCTGCATAACAAAAAGCTAGGTTAGCTAATAGCGTTGGGAGAAGGTTTTTTGCGCATTCTGATCACGAATGATGATGGTATTGATGCCGAGGGCTTGCACCTGTTAGAAGAGTTAGCGCGCACCTTATCAGATGATGTGACAATAGTGGCACCTGCTGCTAATCAATCTGGTACTGGCCGTTCTATTAGCTTGCACCGTGATATAGATTTTCATAAGCGGGACCAGACCCATTATTCGGTAGGCGGCACACCTGCAGATTGTGTGATGCTGGCCTTGCATCTCTTATTCCCTGACAAAAAGCCTGATCTGGTGCTATCTGGCATTAATCACGGAATGAATGTTGCGGATGATATTGGTTATTCTGGGACAGTTGGCGCGGCCAAAGAAGCGGCTATAAATGGGATAGCCGGCATTGCCCTATCGCAACGTTTTGCCAAAGGTCAGGCAGATTTCACACCTGTTAAACAAGTTGGCAGAGAGGTGTTGGAAGCTGCTGTTAAAATAACGATGCCTGCGCGTTCCGTCCTAAACATTAATTTTCCGCCAGCCCATCTGGGCCCTGTAAAGGGGATGCGTTCGGCAAGCTTGGACTGTCATAAATTCTCAGATGAAATCTTACCAGGTGATGAGCCAGGCAGCTATCGTATCGGTCCCATGCTGATGCTTGATGAGGTTGCACCAAACACTGACAGATGGTGGCTGGATAGAGGATATGTCTCGCTAACGCCATTAAAAATGGATATGACCGCTACAGATTTGCTGCCCAATATGCCAGATAAGGATTTATCTGTTCTGTGACCCAAAAGAGCCAAACTGCTATGCCTAGCTTTCTGCCGCAAAAAGCAAAATTACTTATGGCCTTGCGCGCTCAAGCTATTATGCAGCCAGAGATATTATCGGCCATTGAAACTATTCCGCGTGAGCAATTCATTCCTGACAGCCTGCATGCGCATGCCTATGAAAATGCCTCTCTGCCTATCGGTCATAAACAGACCATCAGCCAGCCTTATATAGTGGCGGTAATGACGCAAGCTCTTGAGCTGAAGAAAACCCACAGAGTTTTAGAAATTGGGACAGGAAGTGGCTATCAAGCAGCTATCTTATCGCGCTTATCGCGCCGCGTTTATACTTTGGAGCGGTTGCGTCCATTGCTGATTTCAGCAGAAAAGCGCCTGAAAGAACTGCAAATATCAAACATTACCTATCGCCATAGCGATGGTGCGAAAGGCTGGCCAGAGGCTGCCCCTTTTGACCGGATTATTATCACCTGTCAGGTTGTTGAAATCCCTGCAAACCTGCTTGATCAGCTTAAAATAGGGGGAATATTAATCGCCCCTGTCGGTCCATCTGGTAAAGAAATGCTGGTTCGTGTAAAACGAGGAGAAGACAGGATTGAGAAAGAAGAACTGATGCCTGTTCGATTTGTTCCGATGCTGGCCGGAATAGATCGATAGGAATAGATCGATAGGAATAGATCGATAGAAATAGATCGAGATAGAAATAGATAATTTATAAAATGGGATATAGAGCGATAATGAAAAAACAATTTCAGCGGTTTTTTAAGCTTTCAAACCTTACACCTGTTTTACTCATTGCTGGTCTTGCGGGCCTTAGCGCCTGCCAGAGCAGGCTGCCAGAGTTACCATCTTTGTCGCTAACGCGCGATGAACCCGCCCCGCTTGAAGATGCCCCCTTGCGCGAAGCACGGGCATTACTGCCTGTTTCAGGGCAGGTAGTTGTACAGGCAGGTGACACCATTTTTAGCCTTGCAACCCGCTATCAGATAACCCCTCAATCCATTATTAATGACAATCAGCTAGTTCCCCCTTTCAATATTGCTGTTGGAGAGCAGCTAACGCTATCCCCAGCACGCTATCACATTGTTGTCATTGAAGATAATTTATATGATCTTTCCCAGCGCTATGCCGTGAGCCAGCAGCAATTGGCCGCACTTAATGCGTTGCAAGAGCCGTATGATCTGATAGTGGGTCAGCGCCTGTTATTGCCAGACCAGCTAGATTTTTCTGTATTAGATGTAGCAGGTATAGATATTGAAGTAGTACCAGCTAGTGCGATAAGGCCTGCCCCGCAAACTACAGCTGCAACACCACCAAAATCCCCCCCAAAATCCTTTGTTGCTCCAGCATTAGGCAGCGCTGGATTTACCTGGCCTGTAAAAGGTGAGGTTGTTGCAGAGTTTGGACCTATGGCAAGAGGTGTTCATAATGATGGGGTAAATATTCGCGCTGATGAAGGAACCATTGTGGTTACCTCTGCGCCGGGTACGGTTGCTTTTGTTGGCACTGGCCTGAAGAGTTTTGGCAATCTGGTCTTAGTAAAGCATGAGGGCGGCTATATTACAGCCTATGCCCATCTAAGCGATATTCAGGTAAAAGAAGGGGATGTGCTAGGTGAGGGGACAAGCATTGGTCAAGTTGGTATGACTGGGCGCGTGGATAGCCCGCAGCTACATTTTGAAATTCGGCAAAGCCGCACCCCCCTTAATCCAAGAGAGATTATCTCTTAATTAAAATAGCTTCACAGGAGTTATATCTTTACCCCATGCTGCATGGCGAGATTAAGGATATATTGAAAAGCTGTTCTTCCAGACCGATTACCGCGCCCAATGGCCCATGTTAGGCTGTCTTGACGGGCTATATCATAGCTCACGGGGATTTTGTAATAGTCGATATACCATCTGATCATTTCTAAATAGGTATCTTGGTCGATATTATGAAAGCCAATCCATAGCCCAAAACGATCAGAAAGGGATATTTTTTCTTCTGACGCTTCGGAACGATTAATGGCCGTAGACCTCTCATTCTCTATCATATCGCGTGGCATCAAGTGCCGGCGGTTAGAGGTCGCATAGAAAACCAGATTACGTGGCCGCCCAGAAAGGCCGCCTTCTAAAACTGCTTTCAGTGACTTATAGCTTATATCATCCTGCTCAAAGGCTAGGTCATCACAAAAGATGATAAAGGCACGTTCAATGCGCGCCAAACGTTCCATCACCTCAGGCAAGTCAGACAGGTCTTCACGCTGAATTTCAACTAATCCAATATTATAACCAGCTTCTAAAAGATGGCCATGAACTGCCTTCATAACTGAAGATTTACCAGTGCCACGTGCGCCCCATAGCAAAGCGTTATTGGCACGCATACCTTTAGCAAAATATTCAGTATTCTCTAAAAGCTTTTGTTTTTGCTGATCTATTCCTTGCAAACTTTCTAGGGGCAGACGTTGAATTTCATCTACGGGGTGAAAATTCGACTTCTCTGCAACCCAGATATACCCCTCATGGGCAGTCAAATCTATTTCGGCATTTTGTGGCGGTGCAAGGCGTTCTAGCGCATCGGCAATGCGGGTCAACACATCCAAATTTTCATCAGTTGGTGTCATAATCACACTCTAAATTTCAATCCCAAAAGACACAGCATACCTAGCTCATCATAGCGCAAACTAGTAGCTGCTTTTCTATGTTTGCACTATAGCGAAGCGATAGCTAAACTCAATTATTTACTGTGAATAGTTTATAGTTAAGGACGCTGCAGAACTAAAAATAGCTGAAAATTTGCAAATCTTAAAAAAGCCCAATTTTGTTTGTCATAGCTGGTTAATCATTATTGGCTTTTAACAGAAATTTATGTTACCAAAACAGGGCTTTTTAAGCTGCCAGATGCGCAGCTTTTTTATTATGGAGACTTCCTATTATGCTTATTAGTCCAGCTTTTGCTCAATCAGCCGGTGGTGCCGGGGGATTAGCCTCACTTCTGCCTTTTGTGCTGATTTTTGTTGTTTTTTACTTTTTCCTTATTCGGCCGCAACAAAAGCGGGCCAAAGAGCATCGTGAAATGGTAAGCCAACTCCGCCGCGGGGATAAGATTATCTCTTCTGGTGGTCTTGTTGGCACGGTTACAAAATCGGTCGAAGGTCAGGAAACTGTTGAGGTGGAAATCGCTAAAGATGTTAAGGTTAACATCATGCGCACCATGATTGCCGATAAGCGCGCCAAGGATGACAAAAAGGGCAAGGGCGGTAAAGCTGATGAGCCTCAGGCTAAATCTGGTTTAGCTAGCTTGTTTGGCGGTAAAAAATAAAGGCGTGACAAAAGCGGCAAGATCTTCTGGTCACGGCCGCTTTTTCTTCCCTAATCTTTTCACGAGTTCATCTTATGCTTCAGTTTGAGACATGGAAAAAAGCGATTGTTTTGCTGCTGGTTGCTACCGGCATGCTCTACGCAGCCCCTAATCTGTTTAGCCGCGGGGATGATAGTGGCGGCACTGCCTTTATGCCCGGCCAAGCTATAAATCTTGGCCTTGATCTGCAAGGCGGCTCGCATCTGTTGTTGCAAGCAGATCTTAGTGCAGTAGTTGCTGAGAGGATGGTGAGCGTTTCAGAAAATCTGAGGTTAACGCTCCGCGCTGAAAAAATTAGGTTTCGAAGCTTAAAAGCGAATGCAGATTCGGTGGGTTTTGCCCTACGTAGTAATGAAACGGATGATGTAGCAAACGCCCAAATAGATGGCATATTGGCTGATTTGGGTCGTGATTTTGATGTTGTGCGCACAGGTCAGGCATTTACAATCCGCTTTAACGAGGCAGGATTGCAAAATCTTGCTAATCAAACGGTCGAGCAAGCCATTGAAATTATTCGCCGCCGACTAGACCCAGATGGCACAAAAGAGCCTGTTATCCAGCGTCAGGGCAAGGATAGAATTCTTGTTCAATTGCCGGGTGTCGATGACCCAGAACGCATTAAGCGGCTTATCGGCAGAACAGCTAGACTGACCTTTCAGCTGGTGGATATGCGCACCACAGCACAGGAGGCGCGAAATTCTGGCCGCGTACCACCGGGTAGTGTGCTTCTGGAAAGTGCCGAAGAAGGCGGGCAGGAATATATCGTTGAAAAGCGGGTCATGGTTAGTGGGGAGTTACTAGAAAACGCCTCTGCTGGGTTTGATCAAAACAGCAGGCCTGCTGTGAATTTTCAACTAAACGCTGAAGGCGCCCGGAGATTTGGCCGCGTCACAGGCGAAAATATTGGCCGTCCCTTTGCTATCGTTTTAGATGGCAAGGTCGTTTCTGCGCCAGTTATCCAATCGCAAATTTTTGGTAGTGGACAGATTACTGGCAATTTCGATGTTGCGGAAACAAACGAGCTAGCGTTGATCTTACGGGCTGGGGCGCTACCTGCGCCTCTTATCATACTAGAGGAGCGTTCGGTTGGTCCGGGCTTGGGGGCAGATTCGATTGCCGCAGGTCAGATTGCAGCAATGGTCGGTCTTGCGCTTGTTATAATTTATATGGTGTTAAGCTATGGGCTGTTCGGCGTATTTGCCGATATAGCATTGATGGTTAATATCGTCTTGATTTTAGGCGCGCTTTCCGCGTTGCAGGCGACCCTAACTTTGCCTGGGATCGCTGGTATTGTTTTGACCATGGGGATGGCGGTAGATGCTAATGTGCTTGTTTTTGAGCGCATACGAGAAGAGCTGCGCGGTGGCAGGCGTGTTGCCCAAGCGATTGAGGCTGGGTACAGCCGCGCGCTATCAACCATTATTGATTCAAACCTAACCACCTTATTTGCTGCACTTTTCCTGTTTGTTTTTGGCTCAGGCCCGATTAAAGGATTTGCGGTAACGCTATCACTGGGGATTGCAACCTCCATGTTTACTGCCCTGATGGTCACCCGCTTACTGATTGTAGTTTGGGTGAATGCCAAGCGGCCAAAAAAGCTAGAACTTTAGGGTTACGGGAGATTTGTTATGTTCAGATTAAAACTGGTACCTTCAACCCCATCCTTAAATTTTTTGAAATATATGCCTGTTGCTGGCTTATCATCACTTGCAGCAGTGCTGGTATCTATTGGCTTGTTCTTTATTATTGGTCTAAATTTAGGGATTGATTTCAGAGGCGGCATCTTGATTGAGGCGCGTTCTGAAACACCTGCAGATATTGGCGGTGTACGCGGCGATTTAGAAAATCTTGGTTTAGGGGATATTTCTATCCAGAGCTTTGGTAGTGACCGTGATGTGCTTATCCGTGTGCAAAAACAAGAAGGTGATGAGCGAGCACAATTACAGGCGATTGAGAAAATCACAAATGCGCTTGGCGGGGCTTATGATATCCGGCGCACTGAATTTGTAGGGCCGACTGTAGGGGCGGAGCTGGCAGAAAAAGGTATTCTTGCGGTTGCTTGTGCATTATTCGCGATTATGATTTATATTTGGTTTCGCTTCGAATGGCAGTTCTCAATTGCCGCTTTTCTTGCGCTTACCCATGATGTGCTTACCACAATTGGCTTGTTTGCGTTAACAGGGTTTGAGTTTAATTTGGCAACCTTGGCGGCAATTTTGACGATAGCTGGCTATTCTATCAATGATACGGTGGTGGTGTTTGACCGCGTACGTGAGAATTTACGTAAATATAAATCTTGGGAACAGCCGAAGATATTAAATAAATCTTTGAACGAAACACTCTCCCGTACCGTGATGACCTCTGTTACTACTGCGATTGCGCTGATAGCGATTATCTTGTTTGGTGGAGCGGTGTTACGTGATTTTGCGCTTGCAATGCTATGGGGGGTTACTATCGGAACCTATTCTTCTATCTTTATCGCTGTAGGGCTTATTTCGCGTTTTGATCTAAAGCGTAATGATGATGAAGATAACCAGATACCTACACCTGAATATGAACGCTAGAACAGCTGGTTAAAAGGCCGCTGTTTTGCTGATTACATAAAAATAAGGACGCTTGTTGAGAGCTGATGGCCGAAAACACCACAGACAAACATAACCCGCTTGTATCGGTTCAAGAATTTCCCGATGACGGCAAACTGCAAATTATACATGGCTATGGTGGTGGCCAATTTCGTATAGCAGGGCAAACTTGTAATGGTGCACAATTTGTTCTTCCGCGTTTGACACTAGACTGGCAGATTACCTCGCTTGCGGATGTCACAGCTAATGCGATTGCAGAAATGCTAGCGACAGCGGCAGGCAAAAATACCGGCATCCTTGAAGGCCAAGATGGCCAGATGACTGAGCTGGTTATTTTAGGTGTAGGTGCGCGCGCAGATAGCCATTTACCCGAACTTGCACAGGCGCTAAAGGCTCAAAATATTCGCCTTGAGGTAATGACAACAGCTGCGGCGTGCCGGACCTGGAATGTGCTGCTGACCGAAGGGCGTTCTGCGGCGGTTGGTTTGCTGCCGGTTGACTAGAATTGCTGCGCATCCATGACAGATAAAAATAGCTGGAAATCCTTACGCGAAAATGCGCCTCTGTTAAGTTATAGTCTGCTTTTCCAAAATCTGCAGCAGCGCGAGGTTTTGGCAGATATCCTATCGCTTGGCTTGGAGTTTGATTTTATCCTTGCCCAAGCCTCAGAACCGATGTTGGCTCTTATTCGCCTGAAATGGTGGGAAGAGCAAATTGCCAACTCTGCAAAGGGGGACAGCCTGCCCCTATTAGGCCAAATAAACAGCCATATTGCAGCAGGGTTTCTAAGGCGAGCGCAGGTAATCAGCTTGCTTGAGCGTTGGCAGGATTATGCAGAAGCTGATCCGCAAAACTCTCAAAATACTGGGCAGAAATGCTGGTCAGAACTTCTTGCTACTTGCGCGCATTTATGCGGGTTTGAGGACGATAAGTTAACACAAGAGATAGGCGCTGCATTATATGATAGCCGCAATGGCTATACCCCGTCAGATTTGCCCAGCGCACGGCAAATACACCAAAGCTATGGTAAAGGGGCTGAATTCTTAATTATTCTTGCTTATTTGGCGCGGCGCGGAACAGATGCTGGCATCACCTCAGATAATCTCATCCTATTTAAAATCATCTGGCAGGTGCTTGCTAAGCCGAGCGCCTAGTCTCATCATCAGGTGCGAAGAGGGCTTCTATATCCAATGTTGTGTTACCGGACCAGCCTTGCATACTCAGCAGGGCACGGCGCGCAAACGCAGCCTTCCTATCGCGACCCTTTAATTTTCTCTTGCCAGTTTTATTATCGCTAGCCTCCAGCTCTGGAAACAGGCCAAAATTTACATTCATAGGCTGAAAACTATCTGCCATTGCCCCGCCAGTAATATGCTGTAAAAGGGCACCATGGGCAGTAATTTGCGGCGGCGCATCCCATTGCTCGCCCATAATTTCTGCAGCCGCCATGCGTCCTGCCATACCGCCAATTGCAGCAGATTCAACATAGCCTTCAACGCCAGTAATCTGGCCAGCAAAGCGCAAGCGCGGCATTTTATGCAAGCGAAGTTCGCTATCTAGTAAGCGTGGACTATTGATAAAAGTGTTGCGATGCAAACCGCCAAGGCGCGCAAATTGAGCCCCTTCTAGACCGGGTATCAACTGAAACACCCGCACCTGCTCTGCATATTTTAGCTTAGTCTGAAATCCAACCATATTGAACAAGGTGCCCAGCCGGTTATCTTGACGTAATTGCACTACTGCATAGGGGCGCGAGCCATCATGAGCATTGGTTAATCCAACTGGTTTCATTGGCCCAAAACGCAAGGTCTCACGCCCACGTGATGCCATCACCTCCACAGGCATACAGCCGTCAAAATAGGGGGTGTTTTCCTCCCATTGATGGAACGACATTTTCTCACCCGCTAGCATTTCATCTAGGAAATGTTCGTATTGCTCTTTGCTCATCGGGCAGTTGATATAGTCCCGGCCATCCCCAATAGCGCTAGTTTTATCATAGCGCGACTGAAACCATGCGATGTCCATATTAATACTATCTGCATGCACAATCGGCGCAATCGCATCAAAAAAGGCTAGGTCTTCTTCCCCTGTAACCTCGCGCACCGCCTCAGCTAGCGCATCCGAAGTTAGCGGACCCGTGGCCACAATCACCTGATCCCATGTACTATCTGGCAGCCCCTTTATTTCGCCGCGCTCAAGGGTGATATTTGGATGTGCAGATATTTTTGCCTCTACCCCTTGGGCAAAAATATCCCTATCAACAGCTAGCGCGCCGCCTGCAGGAACAGCCGCAACATCCGCCTCTGTCATAATGATAGAGTTCAGCATCCGCATCTCTGCATGCAATACCCCGACGGCATTGGCAGTAGCATCATCAGAGCGAAAAGAATTAGAGCAAACTAATTCGGCTAGATGTTGGGTTTTATGAACATCTGTTGCGCGCTCTGGGCGCATTTCATGTAAAATGACCTGCACGCCTTGCTCAGCTGCCTGCCATGCAGCTTCTGAGCCAGCCAGACCGCCACCAATGATATGAAGAGGGGTGTTCGCTGCCATTAAGATACCTTTTTTCTGTCCTCACGCACTGGTTTTAGCAAACGTGCCAAATAAGACCCGGTATGCGAGCCATCAACTTCTGCGACCTTCTCTGGCGTACCAGCTGCAACAATTTCACCGCCACCATCGCCGCCTTCTGGCCCAAGGTCAATAATCCAATCCGCAGTTTTAATCACATCCAGATTATGTTCAATCACAATGACCGTATTACCAGCTTCGACTAGCTCATGCAAAACTTCTAGTAATTTAGCGATGTCAGCAAAATGCAGACCTGTGGTAGGCTCATCCAGAATATACACTGTACGTCCTGTTGCGCGCTTCGATAATTCCTTGGATAGTTTCACCCTCTGGGCTTCCCCGCCTGATAGGGTGGTAGCTTGCTGGCCGATGCGCACATAGCCCAAACCGACCCGCAACATAGTTTGCAACTTGTCACGAATAGACGGCACAGCTTTGAAAAAGCTGACACCTTCTTCAACGGTCATATCAAGAACATCTGCTACGGATTTGCCGCGCCATAATATTTCCAAAGTTTCACGATTATATCTACGTCCCTTACAGCTATCGCAAGTAACATAGACATCTGGCAGAAAATGCATCTCGATTTTAATCACGCCATCACCTTGGCAAGCCTCACACCTGCCGCCTTTGACGTTAAAGCTGAAGCGGCCCGGCGTATAGCCGCGCGATTTAGCTTCTGGCAGGCCAGCGAACCATTCGCGTATGGGGGTAAAAGCTCCTGTATAGGTAGCTGGATTAGAGCGCGGTGTGCGACCAATTGGCGACTGATCGATATCTACCACCTTATCAAGCAGCTCTATGCCCTCGATTTGTGTATGCGGGGCAGGTATTTCACGGCTTTTATGTAACCGCCGCGACAAGGCTTTCCACAAGGTTTCTAGAATAAGCGTAGATTTACCGCCGCCGGATACGCCAGTGATACAGGTCAGTATACCTAGCGGAATTTCTGCATTTACAGATTTCAGATTATTGCCGCTTGCCCCTTTGACCTTAAGGCTACGTTTTTTATCAAACTTCCGACGTTTTGCTGGAACAGCTATCTCTTTTGCCCCACTTAAATATTGCCCTGTCAGAGATGCCGGATTGGCCAGAATATCTGATAATACACCCTCAGCTACCACCGTGCCGCCATGCACCCCAGCTCCTGGACCCATATCCACCACATAATCAGCCGCCCGTATTGCATCTTCGTCATGTTCGACCACCAGCACGGTATTGCCGAGGTCACGAAGACGCGTCAACGTCGCCAGCAAGCGGTCATTGTCACGCTGATGCAGGCCGATTGACGGCTCATCTAGAACATATAATACGCCAGTTAGCCCGGAGCCAATTTGTGAGGCAAGACGGATCCGCTGAGACTCGCCCCCCGAAAGTGTGCCTGAATTTCGTGACAGGTTCAGATAGCGCAATCCAACATTTGCCAAAAATCCTAGCCGTTCATTAATTTCTTTTAGAATGCGTGAGGCGATTTCTTGGTCTGTTGCAGATAATTTTGCCTCAAGATCAGTAAACCAGACAACTGCATCACCTATTGAAAGCGCAGATATATCAGATATATCCATACCCTCTATCTTTACCGCTAATGCTTCTGATTTCAGCCGCTTACCTTTACAATCCTCACAAGGCTGGATAGCGCGGAACTGGTCAAGCTCATCACGCACCCAGTTTGAATCTGTCTCGATAAAGCGGCGGCTTAAATTGGGAATAATTCCCTCAAATGGTTTGGATGTTTTATAAGAGCGCAAGCCATCATCATAGACCATTTGTACCGCTTCATTGTCGCTACCATAAAGTAAAACCTGCTGAAATTTTCTATCAAGGTCGCGAAACGGTACATCTATCGAAAAGCCGTAATGCCGAGCAAGGCTTTCTAGCGTTTGCAGATAATATTTGGACGTTGTTTTTGCCCATGGTGCAAGCGCGCCGCCGCGCAAAGATAAATCAGTGTCTGGAACAATTAGCTGCTCTTCAAAATGCGAAGACACCCCCAAACCATCGCAAGAAGGACAAGCCCCAAACGGATTATTAAAAGAAAATAAACGCGGCTCCACCTCATCAATGGTAAAACCTGAGACAGGACAGGCAAAACGTGCAGAAAATACACTACGCTGACCAGATTTAGCATCATCTGCAAAGGTCAACCCATCTGCTAGTTCTAGCGCGGTTTCCAGCGAATCAGCTAATCTTGTTGCAAGCGTTTCCTGTTCTTTTTTAATAACCAGCCGGTCCACAACAATCTCAATGTCATGCTTTTTCTTTTTATCTAGGGCAGGCGGGTTATCAAGCTCATAAAACTCGCCATCAATGCGAGCCCGACCAAATCCCTTCTGAAGCCATGTGGCCATTTCTTTGCGATATTCCCCTTTTCGCCCGCGTATCACAGGAGCCAGTAGATAAAGGCGCGTACCTTCTTCCATGCCTAAAATAATATCTACCATCTGGCTGACAGTTTGCGAGGTAATCGGCAAGCCTGTTGCGGGTGAATAGGGAACTCCAACGCGCGCCCACAACAAACGCATATAGTCATAAATTTCGGTCACAGTACCAACCGTTGAGCGGGGATTGCGCGATGTGGTTTTCTGTTCGATGGAAATCGCCGGAGACAAGCCTTCGATAAGATCAACATCTGGCTTTTGCATCATTTCTAGAAACTGCCGGGCATAGGCAGAAAGTGATTCGACATATCGGCGCTGGCCTTCAGCATAAATTGTATCAAAAGCAAGGCTAGATTTACCTGAGCCTGAAAGCCCGGTGACCACCACCAGACTATCGCGCGGCAGGTCCACATTTACATTCCGCAGATTATGTTCACGTGCGCCGCGAACGCTGATATGGCGGGTAGCTTGGTCAAACCCTGTCTTTTTCGTCATTATCAATGCCTATTAATTGCTTCTTTGCCTATATCTACGCCAAATTAACAAACAACGCTCATTTGAGATTTGATTAAGTCAGTATGTTGTAGCTGTGAATACCAGCAACAATATAACGCGTTTTACGCATCAAACAGCTATGGCTTTGAAAAAAATATTTCAACTCTTCTATTTTGCTGTTTATGAACTGTGCTAGGGTGGGGGGCAAGGAAGGCAGTTCACGAAAATTGCTTCGATAAAATTTAACGCAAGACGCTAGGGAGCTTGATAGATGGCTGGCAGTGTAAATAAAGTAACGCTTCTTGGGAATTTGGGCCGTGACCCTGAAGTTAAAAGCACCCAAGATGGGATGAAAATTGTCAATTTGTCTATCGCGACCTCAGAGCGCTGGAAAGACCGTAATTCTGGTGAACAGCGTGAAAAAACAGAATGGCATCGTGTAGTTATTTTTAACGAAAACCTCGCCAGAGTTGCCGAACAATATCTCCGCAAGGGCAGCACTGTTTATGTGGAAGGTCAGCTACAGACGCGCAAATGGACAGATCAGCAAGGGGTTGAAAAATATACCACCGAGGTTGTTCTACAACGTTACCGCGGCGAGCTAACACTTCTAGGTAGCCGTCAAGAAGGCATGAGCGGCGGCGCTATCGGCAATGATATGGGCGGCAATGATATGGGCGGCGGTAATATGGGCGGCGGTCAGCCGGCAGCTTCATCGAGTGCGCAAATGAGCCCACCACCATTAGCTGGCGGTGACAATCTAGATGATGATATCCCCTTTTAGGACGTTTTTTTTGAACATTCTCTACCTTTGTTAAAAAAATGACTCTTTTGTAACAATATCTGGTGTTTCAACCGCCTGATATGGTATAAATATTGAGTATTTTTCTTTTTTGGGAATGGGAAAACTTCTTTGTCTGATTCGACCCTGCCACCCGCAGAATCTGGTCCATTAATCTCAATTTCTGATGAGATGCGGCGCTCTTATCTCGATTACGCAATGAGCGTTATCGTATCGCGCGCGCTTCCAGATGTCCGCGACGGATTAAAGCCGGTTCATCGGCGCATTCTGTATGCCATGATGGAAGGCAATTATGACTGGTCGAAGCCGCCACGCAAATCCGCCCGCATTGTCGGGGATGTCATGGGTAACTATCACCCGCATGGTGACAGCTCCATTTATGAGGCGATGGTTAGGATGGCGCAAGATTTCTCTATGCGCTTGCCGCTAGTAGACGGGCAGGGTAATTTTGGCTCGGTTGATGGCGATCCAGCCGCGGCTATGCGATATACCGAATCACGCCTTGCCAGATCTGCAGAATCGCTACTTCGTGATATTGATAAAAATACCGTTGATTTCATTCCAAATTATGATGAGACGCAAGAAGAGCCATCTGTTTTACCTGCGGAATATCCTAATCTGCTGGTTAATGGGGCAGGGGGAATTGCGGTCGGTATGGCAACCAACATACCGCCCCATAATCCAGGGGAAGTTATCCGCGCCTGTATGGCCATAATCGGAAACCCAGATTTGAGCGAAGAGGAATTGATGGAAATCGTTCCTGGCCCGGATTTTCCAACTGGCGCACTGATTATGGGACGTTCTGGTATCCGTGATGCCTTCCGAACTGGCCGCGGCTCGGTCATGATGCGTGCAAAAGCAGAAGTACAAACTACCGCCAAAGACCGCGAGCAAATTATTATCACAGAAATCCCCTATCAGGTAAATAAAGCCCAATTGCTGGAACGGGTAGGCGAGTTGGTGCGCGAGAAAACCATTGAAGGTATCTCTGATATTCGTGACGAGTCTGACCGCAAAGGTATGCGCGTGGTCATTGAGATTAAGCGCGATGGTTCTGGTGATGTTGTGCTGAACCAGCTTTATCGCCATACAAGGCTGCAAACCAGCTTTGCAGTCAATATGCTGGCAATGCATAACGGACGTCCGCAACAGATGAGCTTGCGAGAGGTGTTAGACGCGTTTTGCAGCTTCCGCCGTGAAGTGATCACCCGCCGGACCCGATATCTGCTTACTAAATCAAGAGATAGAGCCCATATTTTGGCAGGCTTGCTGGTAGCACTGGCTTCGATTGACGAGATTATCGAGCTGATAAAGAGCGCGGCAAATGCCGAGCAAGCTCGCAATGATTTGATGGCGAAAGCATGGCCAGCCACTGAGGTGGAGGCCTTTATATCGCTTATTGATGACCCAGGCCATAAGGTAATAGATGGGCACTACCATCTGTCAGAGACACAAGCACGTGCTATCTTAGAGTTGCGCCTGCAACGCCTGACAGGTATGGAACGCGACAAGCTAGCCGAAGAAACACAGCAGTTAGCTGACCAGATAGAGGATTATCTAGAAATTCTATCTAGCAGTGCGCGCCTTACAGACGTGGTACTAGAAGAGCTGCAAGCCACCCATGATCGTTTGGATAATCCGCGCCGCACAGAAATATCAGATGCGCTAGCGGATCAAGATGATGAGGATTTAATCCAGCAAGAAGATATGGTCGTCACCGTCAGCCATCGCGGTTATATCAAGCGTGTTGCTTTGTCAGATTACCGCGCACAACGGCGCGGCGGCAAAGGTCGAACTGGCATGAAAACGCGCGAGGAAGATTTCGTCACGCGCCTGTTTGTTGCAAACACGCACACACCAATCCTGTTTTTTACCTCAAAAGGCATGGTTTATCAGCTTAAATGTTACAAATTGCCTGTAGCCTCACCACAGGCGCTCGGTAAGGCCATGGTAAATATGCTGCCCATAGCGCCAGAAGAGACGATACAGACGGTTATGCCGATGCCGCAGGATGAGGCAAGTTGGGAGAAGTTAAACATCCTGTTTGCTACGGCAAAGGGTAATATTCGCCGCAATCTGCTTTCTGATTTCACTAATATTATGCGCAATGGTAAAATTGCCATGAAGCTAGATGAAGATGATAGCCTTATTGGCGTTCTACCATGTCAGGATGCAGATAATGTATTGCTTGCTTCACGCAATGGTAAGGCCATTCGCTTTGCCGTAGATGAAGTCCGGGTATTTAAAGGGCGCGGCTCTGTTGGCGTTCGCGGCATGCGCTTGCTGAACGATGATTATCTTGTTTCGATGTGTGTTATTCGCGACCCGATGCGTGAGTTTGTTCTGTCTATCACCGAAAATGGGTATGGTAAGCGAACATCTGTGGAGGATTACCGGCGCACTGGTCGCGGTGGGCAGGGGGTTGCCAATATTGAAACCTCCGACCGAAACGGATTGGTAGTAGCCTCATTTACGGTTTTTGCCGAAGATCAGTTGATGCTGGTCACAGACGCAGGGAAAGTTATCCGCATTCGCGTGGATGGCGGCGAGGGAGACACTATTCGGGTCGCTGGCCGGAAAACACAAGGAGTACGGCTATTTGAGGTAGATGGTACAGAAAAAGTTGTTTCTGTTGGCGTTATCCGCGATGCTGATACCGATGATGAGGAAGAAGATATTGCTATAGGTGGTGATGCACAGCCAAATGATGCGCTACTTGCTGAGGAAGCGGCTGAGGAAGCAACTGAGACAGGCAATACAGATACAGATACAGATACAAATATAAATGAAACGCCATCAGATACAGATGAGACGCCATAATGACGCGGATAGGCTTATATCCTGGCACTTTTGACCCGCTAACCTACGGTCATTTGGATATTATGACACGCGCTAGCCATATTTGTGACATTCTGGTTATTGGCGTTGCTGAAAATAGCGGGAAATCACCAATATTCTCGCTTAATGAGCGGCTAGAGATAATCCAAGAACAAATGGGTTTGGCGCAGAAGAAACAGAAGACAAATAAAGAAATAATTGTGAAAAGCTTTACAGGGCTATTGACCGATTTTGCGCAAACCGTTGAGGCAAATTTTATTATTCGCGGCCTTAGGGCAGTATCAGATTTTGAATATGAATTTCAGATGGCCAGTGCTAATCGCCGCCTGAGAGGTAATCTTGAGACAATTTTTCTAACCGCTTCTGAAAACCAACATTTTGTTGCTTCGTCGCTGGTAAAGGAAATTGCCAAATTTGGCGGAGATATTTCCTCTTTCGTGCCGCCAGAAGTTGAAGCCCGTATCAAGCTGTATTTCTCGAACACATAAATCCCTTTTATTACTTTTTATCTGCTTGGTGTAGCTGTATTTGCGCCCGTTTCGTGATGTAAAAACTTTATGCAGTTTTGGGGTTTACACGCTTCTGCAAGAACACTATAACCTGACGCAGTTTGCCGCTTTCTTTGATGATAGCGTCAAGCCCTTTGCGGGCGGTTAGCTCAGTTGGTAGAGCAAGTGACTTTTAATCACTGGGTCACAGGTTCGAATCCTGTACCGCTCACCATTATTAGAGGTCTGATTTTAGGTACCCCCTGATTTCAGACCTTTTTTATTTGGGCAAAAATAGGCACTTTTACCTCACCATTACACCTCATAATGAAAAAAAAGACCTCCGAATTCTGGGATGAATTCGAAGGCCCTTTTGCTGCAATAATGTAATCTTTTGGGAGGAGAGGAGGGAGAACGGATGATTACATCATTACAAACTGTCCAACACGATCAAGCGCAACAACTTTGCCATTGTTTAGGGAGAAACATGCATAATTTTCAGGTGCTTTCATCGTGTTTTTGATCTTATTAATAAGGTCATGCATCGGCGCTGAGCAAAACTGACGTTGAGATATCCAACTATCATAGGAACGAGACTGAAAGAAGGTAACGGTAACCAGTTCTTGTTCATTTCTTTGTGCCATGTCATAACCTTTTCGTTTATTCGATAATTCTTATTAAGACATAGATATATTACTTTTTCGTTTATTCTAAATCACATTCGCGTGAGGAGGAAAAAAACCTATAAAAAACCTACAAAAATATACTGTTAAACACAGTATCCAGAATATGAGAAAGAGGTGTTTATGGGTAGATTAGCGTGCTAGCTTATCAAGCTCTGCTTGCAATAGGCGGGCGGTTTCGCTTGTTTGGGGTATCGTATCAAGCAGTTTTACCCAATA
>ENA-OUOG01002316-OUOG01002316.1-marine-metagenome-genome-assembly--contig:-NODE-2316-length-19993-cov-4.646114_pt1 | contig 19993 bp, 17 predicted proteins | sample MGYA00248635_ERZ508505 | MGnify/ENA primary metagenome ERZ508505 (study PRJEB26176, sample SAMN06267871) | marine metagenome | isolation source: Saanich Inlet, British Columbia, Canada | place: Pacific...
GGGTGTAGGAAATTTGAGAGGAGCTGTCCCTAGTACGAGAGGACCGGGATGGACATACCTCTGGTGGAGCTGTTGTCACGCCAGTGGCATTGCAGCGTAGCTATGTATGGACGGGATAACCGCTGAAAGCATCTAAGCGGGAAGCCTCCCTCAAAACTAGATTTCCCTTGAGAACCGTAGTAGACCACTACGTTGATAGGCCGGGTGTGGAAGTGCAGTAATGCATGTAGCTTACCGGTACTAATTGTTCGATCGACTTGATCGTTCTCATTTCCAGCACTCGTTGCTGAGAATACACCAGCTAATTAGTCGCGTTTGAAGCCTTATGGCTCTTCGCACTGAATTAGTCGTCGTTGCTTACGAGCAACGATTAGATCAGTTTTTTTGATTACTTAATTTATTCTGTATTGCGCCGACTTGGTGACTATGGCAAAGCGCCTAAACCCGATCCCATCCCGAACTCGGCCGTTAAACGCTTTTGCGCCAATGGTACTGCATCTTAAGGTGTGGGAGAGTAGGTCGTTGCCAGGTCTGCGGAATACAGAATTAGTGCGGTTCATATCGCATTGCCAAATCCCTTCTTGACATGTCGTCCCCAAATATTATTGACGTTTAGCCAATTTCTATGGGGAAACCCTAGTAAATGGGATTTATTGGCGCGGGGTGGAGCAGCCCGGTAGCTCGTCAGGCTCATAACCTGAAGGTCGTAGGTTCAAATCCTACCCCCGCAACCAAATTACCAAAAAAAATATTTAAGCCGTCCTCTAGGGGCGGTTTTTTTGTGTCCGCTACCTATAAACTACCTATCAACTTTGATCAGCGCAAACTAGGGGTGTTACATCTCGTAGATGCTAAACGCTTTTGCTCCACAATTTATGGTTTCCCCGCGACTTTCGTTTGTAGTTTTATTGAACTAGGTAGGAGAGTGCCGATGGTTATGTATAGGTTATTTCTCGCTTTTATTATAGCGACGGTGGTTCGCTACGCTTTTCCTGTTGTTTCTGAGTTCGGATTAATTGTCTTGCTGGCGAGGTTCTTTGGCGAAATAGGGGAGATGAATTGGCAAGGGCAATTCAATCTAGATTTCCTAATGTTTTTGCTAATGTCCGGATTTTGGATTGCGTGGCGAAACGATTTTACACCTAAAGGAATTACTTTACGAATTGGTGGGTTTTTTCTCGGAGCACCTTATCTGGCGGCGTATTTGCTTTACTTAAGCTTTCAGTTTGGGGGCGACGCTGAGAAAGTACTGATGGGAGAACGCCGCAAATAGACCTTTTGTTTAACGTTGCTGCTCGTCGAACTCATAACATGAAAGTCGTAGGTTCAAACGCTACCCCTGCAACCAAAAAATAATTAAATCAGTTTCTCAAGCCGCCCCTTGGGCGGCTTCTCCTGGCTTTTGCTAGCATTTCCCTCTCACTCCTCGATAAGGGGAATGGAAGCCATGGCGTAGGGCGGGATAGCTTTACGGCAGCGGTTCCTGTGAAGAGCTCATTTGTATCGCGGATAATTGTGTCCCAACGTATAATTGTGTCCCAACGTAGGGAGTGGCAAAAGCGCGGAAGATTTTCCCGCGGCCTTGTCCAACCTGCGCACTTACTTCGATAAACGTGTTCGTATATTGTAAAGCGTTAAGTTTCTGAATTAATTAACAGGTCGCGGCGATTGGTTTTGGCCAGTTACTTGACCCCTGTTACAACCTATAGTACGTTTCCCGTATCAATTTACTACGGAAATAGAATTTTCTATTTTCTTGGGCCTATCTATGCGTAATAGGTGGGGGGAATTAAGGGAGAGAAATTGTGATACGGAAGACAACAACAGGCGTTTCTAGCTTGGCGCTTATCATAGCTGGTAGTTTAACATCAGGTGCTATGGCGCAAAGTGCGGGTGGTATTGACGAAATAATCGTCACAGCACGGAAAAAAAGCGAGAGCCTCCAGGATGTGCCGATCGCTGTATCAGCCCTCGGGGAAGAAACCCTCAATGAATTGGGTGTCGATGTCTTTACGGATTACTTGATGCAAATGCCGGGTGTGACGGCTGGTGGTTCTGGCCCCGGACAAAACACGATTTATATCCGCGGTGTCGCGTCAACGACCCCAAACCTAGCCACAGCAGGTGTGGCGGGTCTCGCACCAAATGTGGCGCTCTATCTTGACGAACAGCCCCTCGCTCAACCTGGCCGTAACTTAGATGTTTATGCAGCTGACTTGGAGCGCGTGGAGGTTTTGGCGGGTCCTCAGGGCACGCTGTTCGGCGCTAGCTCACAAGCTGGTGTGGTTCGTTTGATTACCAACAAACCGAACCTTGATAAAGAAGAGTATATCGTGAACGCCGATCTTGGCTTCACCAAAGGCGGCGAAGCGAGCCGCAAGGTTGAAATGATTTTCAACCAACCAATTTCTGACACATTGGCTATCCGTGGTGTGATCTTTAACGATTTCCAGGGCGGTTATATCGATAATGTTGCTGGCACAATCGATGCCAGCCAGTCTGCGCGTTTCCGCGAGGCTGGTACTGTTCGCGCGAACGGGGTGCCTGTCAGCACAGCGCGTGCTGGTGTGCAAAGCCGCACTGGTATTTTGGCGGCACGTGCGCGTGGTGATTATACCGGGACGTATGAAGGTGTAACCACAAACATGTATTCGGTTGGCTCCGGGGATCGTGCAACGCCTGCCGCGGGGCAGTCGTTTCAAGACGCATTCCCAGGTGTGACCTTTAGACAAGCAGACAATACTGCCTTGGTCGAGGATGACTTTAATGACGTCACTTATAGTGGCTTCCGCATTGGCGCGCTTAAAGAGCTTAATGATGACTGGTCGCTCAATGTTAATCACATGCAGCAAGGCGTAGAGTCTGATGGTGTGTTCTTTGTCGACCCAACACTGGATGATCTTTCAATTCAGCGCTACGAAGCTGACACTATGAGTGATGATTTTCACAATACCAATTGGACATTAGAAGGCCGTCTCGCGGCGCTCGATGTCTTATATACGGGTGCCTTTACAAAGCGCGAAACCGATCAGCGCGTTGACTATACCGATTACCTCTTTGTGGGTCAGTATTTGCCTTATTATATTTGCGATAGCTCCGTAACCTATCCAGAATATAATTATCTTACATATGGCGAGCCAAACCCGTTAATCGATCGCGGCAGCAATGCGCAGGGTACGCCTTATGGTGTGTGTCAGGCGCCAAACTTATTTGTGACATCGAACTCTGAGACGGAAGTTTGGTCACACGAATTCCGTGCACAGACTGACCAAGATTTGCGTCTGCGCGGTACGGCTGGTGTGTTTACGAGTAAAACAATCCTGCAAGAGCGCGTTGACTTTACTTATCCTGGTTCTGAAAATGCACATATATTTCCGCACTTTGAGTCAGCGGCGTTCAGAAATGTGCCGGGCTTCCATGATAACGGTTATTTCCCATCTGTTTCCTTTCGCACCGGCTCGGCGATCTTACCGCAGGGGGTGATCTTCCGGAACGATATTGAGCGTACGGATGAGCAATTGGGCGTATTTGGCGAGGCAAGCTATGATATCGTACCCGATAAATTGACTTTTTCTCTTGGTGTGCGTCATTATGATGTGGAAGTTGATATGAAGGGTAGTGCCAATAGTTCATTCGGCAATGGATTTGGTGGCGATAAAAATGCCTTTGGTACAAACATCTCAGATCTTTATGATGGTGATGGACGCTTTACATTTATTGGGGATACCAACACAGCGACTCATATCACTTTTGTGCGACCAGGTCTGACGGCCACCGGAAACGAGGTCTTGCTAGACTCTGATCGTGCGGTGGCTATCCAGCAAATTAAAGACGCTCTCACAGCTGTTGACACATGGAGCACGACGACGCGGGGCTTTGGTGGGGCTAATTTGTGCGCGCCAAATGCGATTTGTGAAGCTGAGGTCGCTGCAATTTATAACGCTGTCCATGCGCCTGATACAGCTCAAGCAAAAGGTGAGATTTTTAGGGTCAACCTAACTTATACACCAATTGATGATCTAATGTTTTACGGGACTTACTCAGAAGGGTTCCGCCCTGGTCTATTGAACCGCCCTGGCGGCGCAGCAGGTCCAAACAATTATACTGTGCCGTTTGAATTACAGACGGATGAAGTGAATAATTATGAGCTTGGTTGGAAGACGACAGTATTAGATGGCCATCTGCGCTTTAACGGCAACATTTTCTTCGTTGACATCAAGAATTTACAGACAACCATGTTCGATCCGAATATTGTTAACTTGTTCTTCTCTGACAATGCAGCGGATGCCGAAATTAGGGGCGTCGAGGGCGACTTTATTTATGCTGTGCCGGAGGTTGATGGTTTGCAAATCTCGGGAGCCTTTTCTTTCCTCGACAGTGAGATCACAGAGGTGCTCATTCCGACGAATGATGTTGTTAAAGGCAAGGAGCTGGCGTTTGCACCCGAGTTCTCAAGCAATATAACGGCGCGCTATGAATGGGATGCCGCTAATGGCAAGACAGCCTATGTTTTAGGTCAAGTCACCTATACGGGCTCTTCGCGCAGCGATATCATCGAGATGAATGCCGGTGCGATCGACTCGTCGACTGTGTTGAATGCTTCAACTGGTTTGTCCACGGATGACTGGTCGGTAGCTCTTTATGCAGAAAACTTGACAGACGAACGTGCAGAAGTATCGAATAACTTTGTCAATGATCGCAATCGCATAACCGTGATTCGCCCGTTAACTGTTGGCATTCGACTAGGTCGGAACTTCTAGCATTGCAGGCATTGCCAACCTGGTGTCTATTGAGGCTGGGTTATGTGATTACTGAGAGGGTAGAACTTGCCATCAAAAGATAACACTAATCTCAGCCTCAAGGGCGTCCAAGACGCCATTGAGGCTGAGGCTTTTGAGGAAGCCAATACCTTACTGGCACCCATATTAGAAGAAGCCCCTGATTATTTCGATGCGCTTTACATGGCCGCTGTTTGTGCGCGTTATCTGGGGCGCCCTGAACACGCACAAAAATATATTGACCATATGAAAATGCTATACCCGGAGTTCGGTCGGGTTTATCAGGAAGAAGGCCATTTATATGTTAAAACCGACCCCGAGCGGGCCCTGCGTTCCTATCGTCAGGCGTGTCGGCAAAACCCATCGCTTCTCGCAAGTTGGCGGGGTCAGGCCAATTTGCTAGCTGCTAAGGGCATGGTCAAGGCCGCCGAGGCCGCGTTGGCCAATGGCAAAAGTGTTGCGGCTCAACCCCAAGCCATCCAAGCCGCAATGAACCACATGCATGAGGGTCGCTTAACGCGCGCCGAAGAGCTGTGTCGTGGGTTTCTCGTCAATAATAAGCACCATGTCGAAGGCATGCGCTTGTTGGCGCAATTGGCATTTCGGCATGGCGAGAATGACCAAGCAGAATTTATTCTTGAAACGCTGTTGGAGTTTGCCCCTCAGTTGTTGGATATCCGTCTAGAATATATTGAAATATTGAAAAACCGACAGAAAATCAGTGAGGCGACGGAGCAATCGGCGTTGCTGGTCGCGCAGGAGCCCGAGAACGTGCACTGCCTGTCTGTTCATGCAACCAACCTGATGCAATTGGGACGTTATGATGAGGCACTAGAGTTTTTTGATCAGACTTTAGCGCGGGTGCCCGATGACCCGATTACATTGACCTCTAAAGCCCATGCCCTCAAAACAATGGGCCGTGATAAAGAGGCGATCGAGGCTTATCGGCGGGCCGTTCAAAACCGCCCCGACCATGGCGACGGCTATTATAGTTTAGCCAATCTTAAGACCTACGAGTTTCAGAAAAGCGAAATGGAAACGATGGAGGCGCAAATGGCGCGCCCAGATCTTTTTCCTGCCGATCGCATCCATATATCTTTTGCTTTAGCTAAGGCCTATGAAGATAATGGTGACTATGAGGCTGCCTTTGCAAACCTCAGGGCGGGTAACGAATCCAAAAAACGCCAAGTCGGCTATACAGCCGATGCAATGCATGCCGAGATGCAGCGCCAGATGGATATCTGCGGCCATGAATTATTTGCCAAGCAAAGCGGAAAGGGGTGCCCGGCGCCTGACCCTATATTTATTGTTGGCCTTCCGCGCGCTGGCTCAACCTTGATCGAGCAAATACTCGCATCGCACAGTCAGGTTGATGGCACGCTAGAGTTGCCCAATATATTGAGCTTATCGCATCGTTTGCGTGGCCGGCAGCAAGACAATGTCAATGTCGCTTATCCGCAAGTTTTGCATGATTTAACCGATGCGCAATTAGCGCAATTTGGCCAAGAATTTATCGATGAGACGCGGATGCATCGGAAGGATGCGCCATTTTTTACAGATAAAATGCCCAATAACTTTCGGCATATAGGGTTAATTCACCTGATTTTACCCAACGCTAAAATTATTGATGCGCGTCGTAACCCGATGGATTGCTGTTTTTCCGGGTTCAAACAGCTATTTGCGCAAGGCCAAGAGTTCACCTATGGATTGACAGAAATTGGGCGGTACTATGCAGATTATGTGCGGCTAATGGCGCATTGGGATACTGTTTTACCAGGCAAAGTGTTGCGCGTTCAGCATGAGGATGTTTTAGAAGATGTTGATGGCCAGGTGCGCCGGATACTAGATTACCTGGGTTTGCCTTTTGAAGAAAATTGTGTGCGTTTTCACGAAACAAAACGCGCTGTCCGCACGGCCAGCTCTGAGCAAGTAAGGCGTCCGATTAACCGCGATGGCGTTGGCAGGTGGCGCCCTTTTATATCGCACCTCAAGCCGCTGGCAGCAGCTTTGGGTCCGGATTTGATGGCTCTTGAAGACTATAACTTAATTATGGAAGAAAAAAGGTAAGCTTATGTCAGATACGGAAGAACAAGATTACGATCCAATTGTGCCCGTCGATTCTGATTATGAGGTTGGTCAGGATAATGTCGAAATGCTCGGTATGGATATTCATAACCCTGTATTTATGACGAGCGCAGGCCTTACACTGCTTTTCTCAGCCTTGGTTTTGATTTTCCCCGTTGTCTCGAATGAGATGCTTATGGGCGTGAAATCTGCCATTCTTGATACATTCGATGGTTTCTTCTCTCTATCAATCTCTTATTTCATGCTCCTGATTTTGTTTATCGGGATATCACGTTTCGGCAAAATTCGTTTGGGTGGCGAAGATGCGCGCCCCGAGTTTGGGTTTGTCTCCTGGGTTTGTATGTTATTTGCTGCGGGCGTCGGCATTGGTATGACTTTCTATGGTGCCGCCGAGCCCCTTGCTTATTATACCGGCATTTACGGTACCCCGCTGGGTGTAACGCCTGAGACAAAAGAGGCTTACGAGTTAGCTTTTAGTGCGACTTTATTTCATTGGGGGTTTGGTGCTTGGTCGGTCTACGCCTTAATGGGGCTATCTATTGCCTTCTTTACCTTTAATTGGAAACTGCCACTTACTATCAGGTCTATATTCTACCCAATATTGGGCGAACGTGTTTGGGGTTGGCCCGGCCATTTAATTGATCTAATCGCCGTTGTGGCAACTCTTTTTGGCCTTGCAACATCTTTGGGCATTGGAGCCAACCAAACCTCTGCGGGTCTTAGTTTTTTATTTGGTATAGAGCAATCGATGATGCTTCAAGCCATTATCATTGCGGTTATTACAGCGCTTGCGATTGTTTCCGTTGTGCGTGGGCTTGAGCGCGGGGTGCGCGTCTTAAGCAATATTAATATTGCTATGGCTACAGGACTATTAATATTTGTTGTTATTGCGGGGCCCACAAGCAATATTTTGGCGGCGGTCGGGCCTAATCTCGTAAATTATTTTCGTGACCTAATTCCGTTAAGCGCTTTCCAGAATCGTCCAGACCGTGAGTGGTTTCATGGTTGGACAATATTTTATTGGGCTTGGTGGGTCTCCTGGTCGCCATTTGTTGGCATGTTTATCGCACGTATTTCGCGCGGACGTACAATCCGGGAGTTTCTTGTGGTTGTCATGAGTGCGCCCTTAATTATCGCACTGGTATGGTTTACAGCATTTGGCGAAACCGCCATTTTTCAGTACCAAAACAATATTGGGAGTTTGCCGGAAGGTATAACGGACTTCTCCTTAGTCCTGTTTCAAGTGCTTGAGAACCTCGTTGTGCCAATTGTGTCGAGTGTGTTCGCTTTAATGGTTTTGGTTATCTTTTTTATTACGTCATTTGACTCCGGTGCATTGGTTATTGATAACATTACGGCGGGTGGAAAGATGCATGCGCACACAATGCAGCGCGTTTTCTGGGCTGTCGTTGAAGGCCTTCTTGCCACTGTCTTGCTGGTGGGTGGTGGTAGTGCCGCCCTCAGTGCGCTCCAGGCTGGCGCCATATCAACAGCTTTGCCATTTACATTTATCATGTTGGTGGCTTCCATTAGTTTGTTACGAGGGCTATATTTGGAATCTTACCATCTTAAAGAAACTGTTAATCAATAAAAAGTGTAGGTAAAAATGAGTGATGCACGGATAGATGATGCGCTTATTGCAATTCGACGCATTATGCGGGCGACGGAGCTGAGTTCTTTAGCATTGGCTAAAAAGTCCAACCTGACACCGACGCAATTGATCGTGCTTCAGGTGATTGCGGGCGTTGAAAATGCGACCCCTAGCTATGTTGCGCATAAGACGACGATTAGCCAGGCAACCATAACGACGGTACTTGATAAACTCGAGAAGCGTGAGCTTCTGGTCCGACAACGCGACGAGCATGATAAGCGTCGTTTATATTTGCGCATTTCTGACTTGGGTCGACAGACGATTGCGACAGCGCCTGATATTCTGCAAATTCAGTTTCAGCGTGTCTTTAAAAACCTTGAAGATTGGGAGCAGTCCTATATTGTTGCTGCAATGCAAAGAGTGGCTACCATGCTTGATGCCGAACAAATCGATGCTGCACCAATTTTGGACTATGGCGAGCTAAATACAACGCCCAAGTCCTAGTGTCCCAGCATATTGCGTTTTACATAGGGAAGGCCTAGTGGTTTGCGATGACTAAATTGTGCCTTATTCTTGGAGATCAACTCTCACACGATATATCATCTCTAAGGCAACTCGATGCAAAGACTGATATTGTGATGATGGTCGAGGTGCTTGAGGAAGCCACTTATGTGCCTCACCATAAGAAAAAAATAGTCTTTTTATTTTCGGCAATGCGGCATTTTGCTCAAGAGCTGCGCGCCAATGGTGTGAATGTCCGCTATGTGGCACTCGATGATCCGCTTAATACGGGGAGCTTTGAAGGCGAGGTTCGCCGTGCCCTTGCTGATATTCAGCCACAGTCTTTGGTCATTACTGAGCCCAGCGAGTACCGCGTTCGCGAGAACATGGCGTCTTGGGCTTCCGATTTTTCTCTCCCTGTCGATTTACGACAAGATGACCGCTTTCTATGCACCATCGATGCTTTTGCGGCTTGGGCAGACGGCCGCAAACAATTGCGCATGGAGTATTTTTATCGCGAGATGCGAAAGAAATATGGCGTATTAATGGCGGGTGACCAACCAGAGGGCGGGCAGTGGAACTATGATGCGCAGAACCGTAAGCCACCCAAAAGCGGGCTTGTCGTTCCGCCGACATATGTCTCGACCCCCGACGCAATAACCGAGGAGGTGATGACACTTGTTGCCAAACGTTTTCCTAATCACTTCGGGGATATTGAGCCTTTTCACTTTGCAGTAACCCGTGACGGGGCGCTGGCCGCGTTGGCTCAATTTATCGACCAAAGACTGACGAATTTCGGAGATTATCAAGATGCGATGGTTGCGGGTGAGCCATGGATGTTTCATGCGCATATCGGGTTTTATCTTAATTGTGGCTTGTTACTTCCTTTGGAATGTATTCGTGCCGCGCAACATGCTTATGAGCGTCAAAATGCACCGCTCAATGCTGTCGAGGGGTTCATTCGACAGATTATGGGATGGCGTGAATATGTCAGAGGCATTTATTGGCTGAAGATGCCGGGTTATGCGGACGTCAATTTCTTTGAAGCCGATCGAGATTTACCAGATTTCTATTGGACGGCAGAAACAGAGATGAATTGCCTTAAGCAATGTATTACTGAGACCAAGAAAAACGCATATGCACATCATATTCAGCGGCTTATGGTTTTAGGAAATTTTGCGCTGATTGCTGGGTTGGCGCCTGCTCAGGTTAATGAATGGTTTTTGGTTGTCTATGCGGATGCGTATGAATGGGTTGAATTACCCAATGTATCAGGGATGATTTTATTCGCTGATGGTGGATATTTAGCCAGCAAGCCTTACGCCGCAGGCGGCAGCTATATCAATAGAATGTCCAATTATTGCAAGGATTGTCGCTATAAGGTGGCTCAAAAAAATGGCCCGGATGCTTGCCCGTTTAATTATTTATATTGGGACTTTCTGGCTCGTAACCGTGACAAATTATCATCCAATCACCGTATATCGATGATGTATAAGACCTATGATCGCATGGAAGACGAGAAAAAATCGGCGATTCAAAATGATGCAGCGCAGTTTTTAAATTCCTTCGCGCCCTGAAATATGGCGGTAAACTGGGGCTGGCTCGTTGTTACTTGGTAACGTGCTTAAACGGGTAAAACGATTATGATAAGAGTGTTTGATGAGTAAGAAATGGATTTTGGTTATGTCGTTCTTTGCTGTTATTCTATTGGGGCTTGTGATTGTTGGCCCGATCATGAGTAATGTTGAACAGCCAAGTTATGCGGTTGTCACCCATCAAGATAATATTGAAATACGGCAATATGCGCCAATGTTGATCGCCGAAGTGACAGTGAGCGGCACGCGCGAAGAGGCGGTTGGTGATGGCTTTCGTCTCCTTGCGGATTTCATTTTTGGAAATAATAGCGTCGCACAAGGCATTGCAATGACAGCACCCGTGCAGCAGCAGGTTGGGCTTGTGCCTGACGGTCAGGCGATTTCTATGACGGCACCTGTTCAACAAATATTGGGTGATAATGGCTGGCGGGTGAGCTTTGTCATGCCGGCTGAATATTCATTGGCGACACTGCCGCGCCCGAATAATCAGCGTGTGGTGATCAAGCCTATTGCTGCCCGTAAATATGGTACGATTACGTTTTCGGGCACGAGCTCGAACGAAAATATTAGTAAATATGAGACCGAATTACGAGCTTTCCTATCGGCTCAAGGCTTAGAGTCAGCGGCGCCGCCAACATATGCCTTCTATAATCCGCCATGGACGTTGCCGATGATGCGTCGCAACGAAGTTTTGATTGAGCTGAGATAAAATGGCACAAAGTCATCAGCAGTTAGCGCGCCTTTTAACCTATAGCGGTGCGCTTCCCTTTATTGCTTGCGTTCTCGCCACAATAGTCGACTTAAATCTCATTGATGCGTCGTGGGTCGGCGTTGCTTATGGTGCTGTTATTCTATCCTTCATCAGCGGAATGCATTGGGGAATTTATTTATTTCACGCGGCCTCATGCTCGCGTAACTTATTCATCACCAGCAACATCGCTGCTCTTTTTGGGTGGGTCAGCCTTCTCGTTTATCCGCATGGCGCCAGTTTTCTCATTCAGGTTTCTTGCTTTGCAGGATTATTGTGGCTTGATCGCGGCCTTGCTCAGCGCGGCGTGCTGCCGCCGTGGTTCTTTAGATTACGTCTACATGCCACCTTTATTGTGGTCTCGTCGTTAATTGGCCTTTATGTTTTCTCTAAACTAATTGTAAACTATTGACATTAATGCTGTCATTTGTTTTAATCTTTAGGAAAAGGTCTAGGGTATTTAGGGTGAGCAAAATGAAAAAATTCATGCGGTATTATGTTGGTCGCGTTTTCTTAGGTAATGTTTTGCGCGTTCTCAATTTTATAACCCGCAAAGCCCCTGTGAAACGCAGTGCTGAGGCTCAGGCCGAAATCGATAAGGTCTGTGCCACCATGGAACTATATCACTTTTCAGACTGTCCATTTTGCATCAAGGTTTTGCGCTTCATGCATCAAGAGAATATTAATATTAATTTACGTGACGCGGCAAAAGACACGAAAAGCCGTGACGCTCTTTTCGCCGGTGGCGGGAAACATCAAGTGCCATGTTTGCACTTGGCGAATGCGCGCGGAAAAGACACGTGGCTTTATGAGTCGGATGATGTGATTTCTTATCTAAAAAGCAACCTTGCACTTTAAGGTTTTTCTTTTGTTAGATTAGAAGGCGCCCATGATGTAACGGTGGATAAAGAAGCCAACAATGAGTAGACCTATGCCAATCGCATAAGATAGCCAAAAACTCCCACCGAGCTTATCGGCGAAAAAAAACGGCACGAAAAATAACCAGGAAACGGGCACGCCAATGAGAATGCTTTTAGCAAAGGTAATGGATGCTACTGGGTCTTTATGTTCGAGTTGCGAGAGCGCGAGCGCAATGAGAGATGCGATGGGGAGAGCGATAATAAAGCCAGCCAGTTCTGGTTTTTTGCCAGCCAGCCACGAGGTGAATCCGATGATTGTGGCAGCTATGCCAATTTTGATAAACATCATGCCTTGTCCTCCTATTGAACAGACCTAAACGGCCGACACTGCCAATGCAATTGCGATATAACGCCCCGTTTTACCTATCGTCACCAATATCAGAAATAAAACGAAGTTTGTGCGCATGATACCGGCGATAATCGTTAATGGGTCGCCCACAATTGGTACCCAGGCCAATAATAAGGTCCAAACACCATAGCGTTGAAACTTTTCAGTGGCACGCATGAGGGCTTCTTGTTTGACAGGAAACCAAGGTTTATCTCCAAAATATAGGATATACCGGCCAAGAACCCAATTGATGCAAGCTCCCAATACATTTCCGAATGTTGCCACGAGGACTAAGGTTGCCATGTGATGGCGGTCGGTGAGCATTAATCCTGTGAGTGCAGCCTCTGACTGCGCAGGCAAAAGGGTTGCGGCCAGAAATGATGCGGCGAACAGTATGGCAAGGTCTGTGGCGGTGGAGAACAAATCTAACGTTTACTTTCTGAGGTTATAATATGGTGCTTAGTCCGCTTAGGCTGTTATGGCCATAATTGTCATGCTGAGGCAAATGATTAAAACAAGCATGCCAAACCAAATCGGCGGTGTAGCGAAAAGATTAGCCTGGATCTGCATTGGCATCGCCAATGTTTTTAATAGGGCAGCCTTTTTATATCCATGAACGGCATTGAAAGCATCTGTGGTGATGAGCTCAAGTATGTCACGCCGGCTACGATATCGTATGATCCCGACTGCCTGCCATCCTGGGTTGGGTTCAACACCCCAAGCCTCGATATAGCCGCCGCGGATAGGGCCTTGAAAAACAGGATGCCCCGCACGCCCCAGAATTTGGTTTGCAAAAGGCTTGAAATACTCTTGGATTAACGCCTGTCCCCGAATAGGTTGAGATGTAACTGGATGGTCAATATGTCCGCTCGGGAACTTAATAAGGTTTAGCATGACGAAACCACGGCCATCATCTGTCTCCATGAAAGAAACCATAGTGTCATATGTTAGAGTGTCGCTTGCTTGCCTTTTGAGGCGTTCTTTGAATTTTTCCACTTCCGCAGGGGTTAACGGGCCGCGCCAATTTATATACCATGCGAGAAACAACCCATAAACCAATGAGCCTAATAACCAAATCCAAAAAAGTGCCATGCGTTTGCTCCTTTTGTATTAACCGATATTGACATAATTAATGTCAATAAATAGCATTTATTTCTATCACGCAAAACTTAAACAGCTGATCGGTTTTTGCTTTTTGTGTATGGCTCTAATGTTTGCCTTTATTCGAGAGAGGTTTGTCGAACAATGATTGATCTATTCGGAGCGCCAGGCTCTCCTTACACACGTAAAATGCTATCTCTCATGAGGTATCGGCACATTCCTTACCGCGTTCATTGGCAACGTGTGGGGGCTAAGGGGGTCAGCCAAAAAAATTTCCCACAACCTAAAGTGTCATTATTACCAACATTTTACTTTCCCAATGAAATGGGTGCGCTAGAGGCGGTTACTGACTCGACGCCTATTCTGCGAAGGCTCGAGCAAGATTATGCGGGGCGCAGTGCCATACCGGCTGATACTGCTTATGCGTTTCTTAACTGGCTTATTGAGGATTATGCCGATGAGTGGTTGACCAAAGCGATGTTTCATTACAGGTGGCACTATCCTGCTGATATTAAGAAAGCTGGGTCTATTTTGCCGCGTTGGGGAAATATTTCTGGCTCAGATGAAGAGCTGGCAACGATTAGTGAGCTTGTTAGCACACGCCAGATTGATCGTTTATCCTATGTGGGTTCTAACGCAACGACAAAGCCTGTAATCGAGGGGCGCTTTGAGACCTTTCTGACGCTTTTTAATAACCATCTGCAGGTCAGCCCTTATTTGTTTGGCGCTCGTCCATCATCAGCCGATTTTGCAATTTATGGCCAGTTAACTTGCTTGGCGCTATTTGATCCAACGCCGCAAGCGTTGATCACATCGCGCTTTCCGCGCATCTATGCGTGGGTAGAGATTATGGAGGATTTATCAGGCTTAAGCGCCGAAGAAACAGATTGGGTGGCTGAAGACCCCGCCCCCACTTTAACCGGGCTTCTGGCGGAGATAGGGTCTATATATATGCCTTATCTTGTGGCCAATGCTGAGGCTGTTATGTCCGGCGCTGAAACAATGAAAACGTCGATAGACGGTAAGCCATGGGAGCAAACGCCCTTTACTTATCAAGCCAAATGCTTAGCGTGGACGCGCGATTATTATTGCAATTTACCTGAAGATAGCAAAGCGAAAGTCGATATATGGCTCAAGGACACACATATTCTAGACTATCTAACGTCATAGGTTTAGCGCCCGTTTTTTTTCTTGCATTCATTTTGTTGAGTATTGTGGGAGCGTCTTCGCCAGAGGCTGAGTCGATAAAACCGAACGTCGTCATGATTGTGATTGATGATGCTGCTCTGACCGACCTTGGTGTTTATGGCGGCGAAGCCAAAACGCCACACATTGATCAGCTGGCCAAGAACGGAACATTGTTTACCAAGTACAGAACGTCTCCGCTGTGTGCGCCGTCGCGCGCGATGCTATTAACGGGCTTGGATAATCACCTCACAGGTATCGCCACTATCCCAGAAGTCCTCACGAAAAGCCAAGCCGGTCACAAAGGTTATGCCATGTATTTGGAGCCGGGCGTAAAAACTCTTGCGCAGATTTTGGGTGATGAGGGCTACCAAACTTTTATGACGGGAAAGTGGCATTTGGGACATGGCGGTAAAAATCTTCCTATTCACCATGGGTTTGACCGGTCCTTTGCTTTAGATGCGTCGGGTGCGGACAATTGGTCAAAACGCTCTTATATACCTTATTATGAAACAGCGCCTTGGTATGATGGCGACGCGCCAGCCAATCTGCCAGAAGAGTTTTATTCATCGGCATTTATTGTCGATCAAATGATCAATTATATTGATACCCGCACTGAGACCAAGCCCTTCTTCTCATTTCTAGGTTTTCAGGCTGTTCATATACCTGTGCAAGCACCGGCCGAACTTATTGCGCCCTATCGTGATATTTATGCTGAGGGCTGGGATGATATCGCTGCTAAACGCTTTGCCAATGCCCAAGCGCTCGGGTTGATGCCTAAGAATGTGGCGCCGCCTAGAAAAGTTGAGAATGGCAGAAATTGGTCGGACTTGTCAGTCGATGAACAAGAGCTTTATGCAGCGCGTATGGCCGTTAACGCTGCCATGCTCGAAGCGATGGATATTCATATTGGCCGGCTTATGTCTTACCTCGATGAAAAGGGCTTGCGTAATAATACGATTTTCGTTGTGACATCCGATAATGGACCAGAGCCCTCAAATCCAGCAGAAGATGCGCGCATGCGCGCTTGGATGTGGATGGAAGGCTATGATACTGGCTTAGAAGATTTGGGCGGGCCTGATAGTTATGGCTTCATCGGCCGCGACTGGGCAGCTTCGACAGGTGCTGGTCATTTATATAAGTTTACAGCTGCAGAAGGCGGTTTGCGGGTTCCTCTGATTATCTCTGGTCCTGATATTCCCGTGGGTAAGAAAATAGAAGCGACCAGTTGGGTCTATGACGTGGCGCCAACATTGCTGGATATTCTGGGTCACGACGGTGACTCTAAAGACATTACCGCCATGACCGGTCGAAGTTTAATGCCAGTTATCCGTGGAGAGCAGCCAGCTGTTTATGGCCAAGACGAGCCCATTGGCATCGAAGTGTCTGGTAACTCGGCGTTGTTTAAGGGCACTTATAAGTTGGTTCGCAATATGTCGCCCCATGGCGATGGCCAGTGGCGGCTCTACGATCTCGCCAAAGATCCAGGCGAAACCCTCGATATCGCATCCACCTACCCTCTAAAATTTGAAGAACTGGCGCGTGATTATGCAGAATATGAAGCGCGTTTTGGTGTGCAGCCGATGCCGCATGATTATGATGCATTTACGGAAATGTCGCGGAACACGACGCTTAAGCGGTTCGGTGTAAGCCAACCTGTTTTATATTCACTTATTGTTGGGGGGCTGGTAGGGTTTAGCTTATTCTTCTGGCTGATCGCCCGCCTGTTAAGGCGCAAACTAAGCGCTTAGCGCAATTTACATTATCGGTTTCGCTGTTCATGATAGCCTTGACCAAGAGGAGCATAATATGTCGATTAAGCCATTTCAAATAAACATAGATCAAAAGCAATTGGATGATTTGAAGTTGCGTCTTTCTCAGACCCGTTGGGTTGAAAAAGAAACGCCGGATGATTGGAGCCAAGGTATTCCTCTCGCCTATATGAAGGATATTCATGCCACATGGCTCAACGATTATGATTGGCGCCCAATCGAAGAAAAGCTAAATGGTCTGGGTAGTTTCATGACCGAAATCGATGGTGTTGATATTCACTTCCTGCATATTCGCTCGCCCCACGCGGGCGCGCGCCCCTTAATTATGACGCATGGCTGGCCGGGGTCCGTGCTTGAGTTCATGAAAGTTATTCCTATGCTGACTGAGCCAGAAAAACATGGCGGTAAAGCTGAGGATGCGTTTCATCTCGTCTTACCCACTATGCCGGGTTATGGGTTTTCGGGTAAACCGACATCAACAGGCTGGACAATCGACCGTATTGGTGCGGCTTGGGCGGAGCTAATGGCGCGGCTTGGTTATGCGCGTTATCTCGCGCAAGGTGGCGACTGGGGTTCAGCTGTGACGATTGCGATCGGCCGGGCCGACCCAGAACACTGTGCCGGTGTTCATGTGAATATGGTGATTGCGATGCCCGATGAGGAGATCATGACCGCGCCGACACCAGAAGAGCAGAGGTTGCTCGCAGACTTCATGTTACACCAAGAATGGGGCACAGGTTATGCTAAGCAGCAAAGTACGCGCCCTCAGACGCTGGCCTATGCATTGGTTGATAGCCCGATTGGGCAAGCCGCGTGGATATTAGAAAAATTTCATGAATGGGCGGATTGCGATGGTCACCCAGAAAACATTTTCACGCGAAATGAATTGCTTGATAATGTCATGATGTATTGGTTGAGCGCAGCTGGCGGCTCTTCCGCGCGCCTCTATTGGGAGAGCTATAACTCAATCAATGCCGATGAATTTACGTTGCCGATGGGGGGCACGGTCTTCCCCGTCGAAATTTTCAAGCCATCACGGCGTTGGGCATCTAAGCAATATACGAATATCGTCTTCTGGAGTGAGCCTGAACGCGGCGGCCATTTTGCGGCATTTGAGCAACCTGAAACACTCGTTAAAGACCTAAGAGAGTGTTTCAAGATTATTTGGAATAGTTGATTTTGGAGACTGCATTAGCCTTTTTTTGTTAGGCCGCGGAAGTTAGGCTTACGTTTTGTGGCAAACGCTTTAACGCCCTCAGCAAATTCAGGTTGATCGCAATAATATTCTTGCTTCTCAACTTCATAATCAAGCTGTTCATCGAGGCTCGCATCCAACGCATGGTCATGCGCGCGACTGACTGCCTTGAGGCCTGAAATCGCGCTGTCTGCCATGCGCTTGGCTAATTCTTGTGCCCGTTCCATAAGCCGATCATCATCGACGCATTCCCAGACCATGCCCCATGCGGCCGCTGTCTCTGCGTCTAGGTTGTCACCTAATAAGCCAAGACCATTGGCGCGGCTACGACCGATCAATCGTGGGACGAGCCAAGATGCTCCAACATCGGGAATGATGCCCAATTGCGGGCCAAAGACGAGCTTAAACTTAGCGCTCTGGCCGGCAATAACGAGATCTCCGCATAATGCAAGACCGACGCCCCCTCCAGCGGCCATGCCATTAATGGCTGTAAGGACTGGTTTATCACAACCGGTCACAGCTCTCACCAGCGGGTTGAAGCCAACTTTCATAGCATGGGCTGTGCTTTGGCCTGCGGACCAACCCTGTTCGCGGGGCCATTGGCCATCCAGGAGGTCGGCGCCAGCACAAAACCCACGCCCTGCGCCAGTTAAAATGACGACGCGCACATCATCATTAGTGCTTGCATCATTGAAGGCTTCAATGAGGGCTTCGATGATTGGCCGATTAAGACTGTTGAGGACATCGGGGCGATTTAGGGTGATTGTGAGAACGCCATTGTCATCTAGGGTCTTTAATATTAAATCGGTCATCATGTTTCCTCTATATTTTGGTCAAAAAATTAATCAGCATTGGGTTAACAGTTTCAAAGTTCTGAAAATTCAAACCATGCCCTGCACCTTCAATCTCTATAATTTGTGCACTTGGTGCAAGTGCGCGTAAGCGCGCAGAGCTCTCAATTAAAACGGTGTCATCCTCCGTGCCAAATATGGCCAGTGTGGGAATGCCTGTGGCTTCCATTTTTGCATATGTGCTGTCGCGGTCCGACATTGGCATATAGCGTAATGTCGATAAAAGAGCCGTACTGACGCCACGATATTTAAACTGCTCGCTGATTTTGCCCTGAAGACGGTTATGCGGTGCGAAGGCGCTCTCATCATAGCCATTGACAACGCGTTGAACGGCAAAGCGATCCCAAAGAAAGTCTCCTAAGACAGGAATGCGGATTAATTTGCCGCTCCAACCTTGGTCAGCGATGGTAAGCCCGGCTGGCACAAGGAGCGTAAGGCTTTTAACGCGGGTTTTGTGGCGTACGCTAAACTCAGCAGAAATAATGCCACCCATGGACAGACCAATTAAGTGAATGGGGCTGGTTATATTTAGGGCATCAAGTAATTCAATCAGTGTGCGGTCATAGAAGTCTACGTCGTAGCGGGTGTTCGGACGGTCCGACCACCCACGGCCATAATGGTCAAATCGCAGAACGCGAAATCCGGCTTTAATAAAAGCCTCCATATTTTGTTCAAAAATGAAAGAAGGTGTTGAAAACCCATGAACCAATACCACGAGAGGCGCCGTATCTTCACCCGATAATTCATAGTGGATGGGGCCATGGCTGAGTTCAATAAATTGGAAAGGTGCTTTGTGGCGCGCTTCTTGGGTTAGTTTGGGCTGAGATGCATTTCTCAAAAATTGGCTGGTGACGAGGAAAACGCCGAGAACGAGTAGGGCAATCAGGGGGTAAAGCATGAGTTTCATCTTTGTACCTATAAATTTTTAACTATAATTTGTGGTTATAAATAGATTTGGGTTTGCGTTACTTGAGCAACTCTTTGCCCGTCATCGCGCGTAATGTCTGTTTGCCAAACGGATAGTCGTCGACCGACCGATAGGGGGCGAGATACTGCGTGAAGTGTATCATCAACCATAGCAAGCTTTATAAAGTTTGTTTTGCTCTCAATTGTTGTTGTTCCCGCCGCGCTTTCTGGAATGTTTAAAAAGGCGCCAACAGCTCCTAATGTGTCGGCTAAAGACATAATTGCGCCGCCATGTACATTTGGGGTGTCATTGGTCAAGTCTCTCCTGACGCGCATCTGGCCGCGCACTTCTGTCGCTGATACATGTGTTAACGCGATCCCGAGCAGCCCAGCATATGGTGCCATTTTATTCAATGCCTCTAAGTCTGTAGCTATTG
>ENA-OUOG01002317-OUOG01002317.1-marine-metagenome-genome-assembly--contig:-NODE-2317-length-19978-cov-8.777901_pt1 | contig 19978 bp, 19 predicted proteins | sample MGYA00248635_ERZ508505 | MGnify/ENA primary metagenome ERZ508505 (study PRJEB26176, sample SAMN06267871) | marine metagenome | isolation source: Saanich Inlet, British Columbia, Canada | place: Pacific...
TTTAAATTAAGATTACCTTTAGATATGCAATTTGTGTTTACTGCAAATCCTGAAGATTATACAAATCGTGGAAGTATTGTAACACCTTTAAAAGATAGGATTGGTTCACAGATTTTAACACATTATCCAGAGGATATAGAAACTGCAAAAATCATAACCCAACAAGAGGCAAAAAATATTCAGAAAGACTTTATTAAAGTTCCAGAATTAGCAAAAGATTTATTAGAACAGGTAGTTTTTGAAGCCAGAGAAAGCGAGTATATAGATGCAAAAAGTGGGGTAAGTGCAAGACTATCTATTTCTGCATTCGAGAATTTACTAAGCACAGCAGAAAGACGTGCTATTTTATCTGGTGATGATGAAACCATGATTCGTTTAAGTGATTTTGATGGTATAATTCCTGCAATTACAGGTAAAGTAGAGTTGGTGTATGAAGGTGAACAAGAAGGAGCACATGTTGTTGCAGATAATTTGATTAAAAAAGCGATTAAATCTATTTTTCCAACCTATTTTCCAGAGATAAAGAAGTTAGAAAAACAAAGTGAAGAAACACCTTATGATGCCATTGTTTCTTGGTTTTTTAATGCTGATGAAGATTTTGAACTCTTAGAAGATTTTAATAATCAGCAATATAAAAATGAACTAGATAAAATAGGTCCTTTAGATGATTTCTTACAAGAACATCAACCTAATATGAATAAAGCTGATGCTTATTTTGTAAAAGAATTTTTACTTTGGGGATTAGTTGAATTTAAAAAACTAAGCAAGTATAGATTTGCAGAAGGCACACAATTTAAAGATCCTTATGGTAATTTTATAAACGGATTGTAATTAAAAAACCTCAGCTAATGCTGAGGTTTTTTTTAATTTATTCTTTACTCTCAAAGACCCACCAAGTTTCTCCATTATTTGGATTAAAGCTTATTTTTAAAGTACCAAGTTTAGAGTTAATTACATATTTCCCTTTTATATCTAAATATTTGTTATTTAATGTTGCATTGTATTTTCCATCAAAGTAACTAAATTCAATTCCATTGCTAAGTTTAAAATAAAGGTTCTTTTTACTTTCTAAAGATTTAGAGTCTGTAATCTTTTTTAATCCTGTTAAAGAATTATGAGTATAGTTTAAGTTATTACTATCATTATCTTTAAAATGCTTTGTGAGTACTAATTCTAAAGAAGCACCTTTTTCTAAATGATATACATCTTTCTCAGATTTATAGGTAGGATATACATATAGACGAAAACCTTCACTTTCAATATCAAGCTTATAAGGGTTTTCTGAGTTTTTCATTTGAATATAGCCCTCTTTTGTTTTTACTTCAAATTTTGTTCCTGGAGGATACATAATGTATTTACTTTCTTTGTCATCAACTTTAAATTTTAAGTAAGTATTTTGTGCGTAACTAATTAATGATACCATTAAAATAAGGCTTGTTATAAATGTTTTCATGATTTTATTTTTTAAGTGATTATTCAATTCTATTTTTTTCATCTTCAATTCCTGTTTTTCTATTTCTAGCTTTTTTAACTTCATTACTACCAAAGTTGTAGGTTAGATTTATTTTAAACTGTCTACTATCACTGCCTCCTGAACCATCTATAAATAAATCTCCAAATTGAGTGGTTCCACTCCAAGGTGATGTAAAAAGGATATCGTCTATACCAATTCTAACATTTAGTTTATCGTCTAAAAACTTTTTTTGAAGTGCCAGATTTAAAGAACCTAAGCTATTGGTTCTATAAGTTCCACCCCAAATTGAAGGCGAGTTATACCAACCAGAAACTTCGAATCTAAAGTCATTTGGGAGTTTAAAAGTATTTTGTGCATAAAAGCTTAATGAATTTTGAGAAATACCTATAAAGTCTGGGTTAGTTGCAATAAACTCATTTCTTGAAGCATTTATACTGATGTAATAACTCCACCAATCGTTAAATTTAGAAGGATAAGAAATGCCTAAATTATATACTCTTTGATTGGCAACATTTCTAACATTAATAAAGTTTTGATTATTGCCTTGAGCTTCTGTTACTTGAGCAAATAAATCTTTTATAAAACTGTAACTAAAAGAAGTAGTTAATCTGTAATTATAAGTATGAGATAATTTTAAATTATTGGTGTATTGTGGTTGTAAAAAAGGATTTCCTTTTCTAAAAGATAACTCATCAATTCTATACTCAAAAGGATTTAAGTTCTGGTAATTTGGTCTTTGTATTCTTCTGCTATAATTTAAAGCCCAAGAGTTTTTTCTGTTAGGAGTAAAAGTGATTCCTGCACTAGGAAACCAATCTGTATAATTACGTTCAACTACATTATTATTACTGGTTTGCATTGCTGTTAATGTTCCTTTAGAATCTGTGTTTTCTATTCGTAAACCAAATTGAATATTTATTTTCTTATACTTTTTATTAAAGTTGATGTAAGCTGCATTTATAATTTCATCATATTCAAAATCATTTGATCTAGTATTATCTATTTGATTTTGTCCATTGTTAACATTAAAAAAATCAAAGTCATTTTCTGTATTAATTTTCGAGAATTTAACTCCAAAACTTAGTTTCCCCTTTAAGAAGTTTTGTTCATAATCTGCTTTTGATGTAAAAAGATTAATAGTGGTTGGTGAAACAATAAAAAATATATTTTCACTTATAATTTGAGTTTCATTTCCATTATAATAATAGTTAGGTTGCAGGTTTTCTCGATCACTTTTATACTTTCCAAAATCTACATCAACATTAAAAGAAGTTCCTTTTTTATTGTCATATTTATAATTGATGTTGGTGTATAGATTATACACATCACTATCTGTATCACTTTCTGCAACTAAAACATTGTCTGGTTGGTTTTGTCCTTGAGGTGTTATTGGAGTTCTTGAATCATTTTGAGAAAAGTTATCAGAAAAATTACCAGATAAAATAACACCAAAAGTCGATGATTTATTTGTGTACCAATCAAAACCAAAACGAGCATTGGTTCTATTATAATCGAAAATAGTTTCTGATTTTGCGTTAAAATTGGTGTTGTTTTGTGTTCTGTTTAAGTTTAAAAAACCAAAACTATTTCCTGTTCCATTACTTACAGAACCATACAAACTTGTTTTTTTATTTCTATTGTTAAAAGACACAGCATTGTTAAATCGAGCAAAATCACCTTGTGTGTAGCCACTTGTTAAGCTACCATTTGTGCCTAAAGACTTGTCTCTTTTTAATACGATGTTAATAATACCAGCATTCCCTTCAGCATCGTATTTAGATGAAGGTTGGGTTATAATTTCTATAGACTCAATATCTGATGATTGTAATGTTTTCAGAAAATTCACCAAATCTTCGCCTCTTAAAACTGATGGTTTACCATCAATATAAAATAGCACTCCATTTTTACCTTCTACAATTAAATTATCATTATTATCTATGACAACTCCAGGAGCTTTACGTAGCAAATCAAAACCAGAATCTCCTGCTGCATTTATGGTGTTTTGTACATTAAAAACAGTTTTATCAGCTAAAACTTGTACCATTGGTTTTTCAGTTTTTATAACAACTTCTTCCAACTGTTCTGTATCTGAGGTTAATTGAATTGTATTTAAATTTTTGTCATTAGTGATAATGATTTTATCAGATTTATACACCTTAAAACCTAAACTCTCTATTTTTAAATAATAGGTTCCATTTTTAACATTTGCTATTTTAAAAAAACCTTTAGAAGTAGAAACAGCAGCTTTTATAAATTGATTAGAGTCACTTAATAAAGAAATGGCAGCAGCATCTAAAGGATTATTATTAGAATCAACAATTTTACCAGTAATTGTAGCTTGTGAAAACGTAAAATTGCTAAATATGTAAAAGCAAAGTACAGTTATACTATTTTTCATTATTTTCTGTTTTTAATTTTGACACTACAAAACTATTTCAGAAGTAAAGTTTTTGCAATAAGAAGTCTTTTAGTTGCACTATAATCCGTTAAATGGTCTTGGACAATTCAACTTTAAATAGGTCAATTCGTCGATTTCGAACTATAAAAACCTCAGATTAATAGTATTTTTGAGTAAATTCTTACATCATGAAGAACATTACTAAGAAAGAAGCTTTCACCATTTTTATATTTTATTTGTTTTTTTCGTTTCTCTATAGAATTGTGCTTTGGTATAATGTTGGAGACTATGCAAAAGAAGGTTTTTGGGGTTGGGCAAATCTTTCAGATTACTGGTATATGGCTGGTATGCAATACACTTTTTATTTTTTAGCATCTATTGGTATTTGGTTTGTAGGCATTAAATTATTAAAAAATAAGCCTCAATATTTACAGATGTTAACGGTTTTAATTTTGATACCTATAGTTGTTTATTTTGTTAGAGAAACACGTTATTCTTTTTTAGATAGTATTGGTGTTTTTCATTTAAATGGAACTGGTTCTGTTTGGGATTGGTATATCCCAACCTTGTTTTTATTATTTCAATTCGGAATGTTTTTTGCCTATCGTTATTTTATAGACAATCAAAAGAAAATTAAATTAGAAGCAGAGTTAAAACAAGTAGCATTAAAAAGTGAATTGTCTGCTTTAAAAGCACAATTAAATCCTCATTTTTTATACAATGTTTTTAATACCATAAGCGCCTCTGTACCTGCAGAACAAGAGAAAACAAGAAATATGATTGCTGAATTGTCAGATTTATTTAGATATCAATTAAAAGCAAGTAAAGTAGAAAAAGTAACTTTAGAAGAAGAGTTGAACTTTATAAAAAAATACCTTCAGTTAGAAAAAGAACGTTTTGAAGATAGATTAGAAGTAATATTTGATATTGATACTACTATTCTAAATGAAAAAATTCCGCCAATGTTATTGCAACCACTTATAGAAAATTCTATAAAACATGGTTTGTCTAGTTTAATAGATGGTGGAGAAATAAAAATAATTGTCAAGAAAAAAGAAGATAAATTGTATTTTGAAGTTTCAGATACAGGTGTTGGAATTAAAAATAAAGAAGCTGTTTTTAATAAAGGTATTGGTTTAACAAATACCAAACTTCGATTAGAAAAAATGTACGAAAGCACTTTAAATCTATCAAATAATACTCCTAAGGGATTAAAAATAAGCTTTGAGTTATGAAAAAAGTAATTATTGTAGATGACGAAAAAGCAGGAAGATCGCTTATTAATGAGTACATTAAAGATTTTCCTGAATTAATTGTTTTAGGTGAAGCTAATAATGGTGTTGATGCTGTAAAAATGATTAATGAATTTAAACCAGACTTGGTTTTTTTAGATATACAAATGCCAGGTTTAACAGGTTTTGATGTACTAAAACATTTAGATGAATTACCTCATATAATTTTTTCTACAGCTTATGATGAATATGCTTTAAAAGCTTTTGAAGTTCATGCAGTTGATTATTTATTAAAGCCTTATACTAAAGAAAGGTTTAAAAAAGCTATTGAAAAACTACCATCAAATACTAACGATAATTCTGCAAAAGAGTTAACAAATAGTTTGTTAATGGATGCAGAAAAATATCCATCTAAAATATTAGTACAATCACAAAATAAATTAGTAACTATTGCTGTAAGTGATATTATTAGAATAGAAGCCTTTGGAGATTATTCTAAAATTATTACAGATGATAAGACCTTTCTAAGTAATTACGGTATTTCTCAATTAGAAGACAAATTAGATGATGCCATTTTTTTACGCGTACATCGTTCATCGATAATTAACATTAATAGAATAGAAGAAATGCATAAATATGGTAAAAGTTACGACATTACTATGCAAAATAAAGATGTTGTAAGAGTAAGTAGAGGTTATATGGAGACCATTAAAAAATTAATGTATTGATTTCTTTACTTATTTAATCTTAACTTTTTCCTTAAAAATATAATTGAATTTAAAAAAAAATGAAATAAAGAAATTGTGGTTTTCAGAGTATTTTATTTATAAATCTTTTAAGAATTCAAAAAACTAATAAAAGAGAAATGGCACCTTAAAATACTTTAAGATGCCAAATCAATCAATCAACCAAATTAAAATTCAAATAATATTTTTTAAAAATTTACAGCAAATAGGTTTAAGCTATTCTGTAATGTTTTGTCTAGTTCCGTTTTTAAAATTTTGTTTAAATAAGGATAAATGTTTTTACCAATTTGTAGTGTTACTTGTTCATTAACATCAACATCAATAATTAGTTTATTTATCAACTCTTCATAGTTTCTGTATAATTCTATATTTCTGTCACCATAAGTTAAAGACTCTTCTAAAAGAGATAATTTTAAAATTTCTTCGTTTAATTTTTTTACAATAACTTCTTTTATAAAATTTTGTTTAGTATCAGGAGATAAATGGATGTTTTTATCTTTAGGTTGTTTTGTTAAACTTTCATTTATTTTAATAAAATATTGCTTTGTTTTAGAATTCACTAAAAATTTACCTTCAGAAACTTCTTTATGTTCCCAATTTTTTATCAAGATAATTTCAGGGAAAATGGTATTTATATTGACTTTATCATTATTCACTTTAGACTTTTCTTTACTAAGAAAATCTAGGTTAGAATTAGAGTTTATAAAATTATCATTTTGTGAAAAAGTTAAACTCGAGATAAATAATGTTACTAAAATTGAAAGTAGTTTCATAACTAATAGTTTTATACCCTAAATATAATAGTTTTACTATTAATAAAGAAGTAAAAGCTATTATTTAACATTGTATTTAACAAAAGATTAAGAAATAGAAATTGTTACTTATTTAAGGCGTATTTACCCTTAATATATTTTTTAGTAGATATAGAATTTAAGAGATAAGGAATTGATTCAAAACCCTTTTCAGTGGCTTTAAATACTCCAAAATGCAAGTGAGGTTCAGTACTCATTCCTGTATTTCCAGAGTATGCTATGGGTTGTCCTTTTTTTACAGAGTCGCCTTTTTTTACAATTACCCCATCTTTTTTTAGATGAACATATTGTGTAAATAAACCATCTTTATGATATAGCATTACATAGTTGCCATCATTTAAATATTTTTTACTTCTGCCACCTTTATTTGAATCTTGTTTAATTGCTACTACAACACCATCTCTCATAGCACAAATTGTTTGACCAACATTCATTTTAAAATCTATAGCATACCTAGATTTTGTTCCTTTATGTGTAAAGTTTGTATTTTGACCTTGTAATATTTTGTAACGTTTTCCTTTTAAAAAGGGTAAGGCATAATTGTATAAAGTGTCATAACTTTTTAAAGGGTAAGAAGTTCCATATTTAAGGCTAAAATCAAATTCTTTTAGTATTTGAATGCTGTCTTCTTCTAAAGAACTAAATGATAAAAATGTATTTTCTTGATAAGCTTTTAAGTCTAAAACTTTTTGTTTTTTGCTAATAAGATTTGTTACTTTTAGATGTGTAGGACATGCTAATGTATTTTTTACATTAACATAAATACTATCATTTAATTTTTTAAAAGAGATATAACTTGGTTTTTTTTGGCTTTGTCCACAAGAAACAAAAACTAAAGATAAAACAAGTACCCTAAAAATCATTTATCTAAATACTTTATTAGGAAAAACAACAACACTTTCATGTCCATTTTCTCCAACTGCAGAAACTCCAAAAAAGAAATTATCAATAACAATACCTTCTAAAGTAAATTCTGTTGCTTCTACATACCTAGAATTGTCCCATGTTGGAGATGTAGTATCTCTCCAATAAATTTTGTAACCTTTAGCACCATCAACCTTACTCCATTTAAATTTTGCAGAAGGCTCAACTATACCACCAATAGCTACTTCTTTTGGAGCAGGAGGTGCCCAAGCCAAACTAGCTAAATTTATTGCATTTACAGCTGTTAACTTTTTTGCATAAGGGAAATTTACATGTTCAAAAGTATCTCCATATTTAATGCCATTTTCTGTTCTAATATCTTGATGTTGTTGCGTATAATTTTCATGAGCTTCCATTATTCTTACTCCAGCAAAACCTAAATCATTAAATGGTCTGTGATGACCTCCTCTACCAAATCTATCTAATCTATAAATCATCATAGGATTCATTTCTGGCATATAGGTTTTTGTTGTTTTATGAATATATCTTGCAAGTTGTCTTGAGATGCCATCAACTTCACCACCATAAAAACGACGCATTCTTCGTTGTCTTTCAGTTTCGTTAGCTGGTACTGGTTCAGAAAAAATTCTAAAAGCTCTATTATCAGTAACACCATCTACACCAGTAATATTACCTATCATATCATTATTTAAAATGCCAATGATATCCCAACCTTTTTCTTGAGCATATTTTGCTAATCCTGCACCACCAAAAAGTCCTTGTTCTTCTCCTGAAAGACCAACATAAATAATACTACTTTCAAATTGATATTTACTTAAAACTCTTGCAGCTTCCATTGTGCCAGCCATTCCAGAAGCATTATCATTTGCACCTGGAGCATCTTTAGTAAAATTAGAGCCATCACTATTTCTAGAGTCTATATCTCCACTCATTATAATATATCTATTTGGATATTTTGTACCTTTTTGTATGGCTACAACATTTACTACGTAAGCATCATGAGGCACTCTTCTGCTCATTTTTGTTGTCACTAAGTCTTTTTGATAAAATACATTTAAGCAATTATTACAGTCAGATGAAATTTTATCGAATTCAGATTTTATCCACCTTCTTGCTGCACCTATTCCTCTAGTATCAGAAATGGTATCAGAAAAAGTATTTCTTGTACCAAACTCTGTTAAGGTTTTTACATCTGCTTTTATTCTATCTGCAGAGATAGCATCTATAATATCATATATTTTTTGATCTGTTTGAGCAGAAATAATGGTTGAAAAAAGTAATGCAATTAATGTAATTTGTTTCATTTTTTTATTTTTTAAATTTCCAAAAAGGTATTTGTACTTCATTTCTTAATACTGTATCTTTTTTTCTGTTAATGTATTTACGGTTTATTCTTAAAAGGTGTTTTCCTTCTTTTAAGCTATCGATATTTACATAGGTTTCGAAGCCTAATTTTTTATTTTTATTTGAAGTTACTACGTATTTTGTTTTGTAATAAGTATCATTAATTTTTGTTAAATATATTTCGTTAAATGTTTTAAAATATACTTTAGTTAAGCTGTCTTTTTTTCTGAAATCAAAGGCGTTAAAATTACTTGAAAATTTTATACCAGAGTTTAACCCTCTATGATCATCTTTTGGTTTAAGACCTGGGTTAAAATCGAATAACCTATCTTCAATATTATCATTAAAAATGACAAATATTTTCAAATAGTTGTCAGTGATTACTTTAGATTGAATTGTTGCTCTATTAATAAAATCGTTTTCTTTTTTTATTAAGTTTTCATAATTTCCAGCATTAGCAACAAACTCAGAAGACCTTTTATCTAGATTTATATAGTTAGAATCTACATAAGAATAAGAGGTTAAGTATAAAATACCAATATAAACAGGTAATAAAATTAAACTTAATTTTTTACCAAATTTATTATCTAAAAAGTTGTAAACTAAAGGTCTATATAAAAAAGAGAGCGTTATAATATTAAAAACTCTATAAAAAGGAAAATAAATTTTACTAGTCCATTTTTTACGTTTCAAAAAGCCTTGAGTAATAAAATCTAAAAATGTAAAAAACATACCAATTAATGTAAATAAAATAAGCCCTATTCCAGTTATACTAGATATGTTTTCCCAAATCCCGTCTAAATCGTTATCTAAAAAAAGTAAGACTAATATTAGAATTAATACAACACATAAAAAACTTGCTAAAAAATAAAAAATAAATAAAAAAGAAACTGCAAATACAATACTACAATAATCTTCAAGAGTTGCTATATAGTCATCAAAAGAGCCTATTTTTTTTTGAAGATAATTTGTAAATTTATTTGAGTAGTTAAGCTCATCATAATCTATATCTCCAGATACATAACGTAATCCTAGTGCACCAATCCATAAGCCACGAAGTATAACATGTATTAATAAGTTTGTAATTAAAATCCAACAAGAAATATTTACAGCAAACCATATAAAAGTTTCTTTTAAATGTTGTTCATGTTGTGCTATTTGAAATTTTAGAGCTAAAGTATCTGTAGCTGAAAATAGACCTAAAATTGCAAAACCAGAGATTAATAGTTCTAGTTGCCAACTTTCTTGCTGTAACTTATCTAATAGTTCTTTAAAAGTAGAATTATGTAGCTCTTTGCTCATATGTAAATTTACCCTTTAAAGATAGTGAGCTTTTTAAAAATAAAAAAACCATCTTAATTTAATATTAATATTGACTTTTAAACTAAATTATATTTTTTGCACTTTATAGGTGTTTTTAGTGTATTTAAATGATGATATTTCTTAAAATATTATGATTTTAACAAGTAATTTGTTATTATTGCATACTAACCAAAAAAAACCTATGAGACCTACAATTAATAAGATTGCTGTAGCAATGTTTGTTGTTACCTTTATGCAAGCTACTACAGTTGCTCAATCAAAAACTCAAAAAAACTCAAAATTAACTTATCAAAAAGTATTAGATAAATACTATGCAGCTTTAGGTGGTAAAGAAAAATTAAAAAAAGTCAATAATAAGTTGATGAAATTCTCTTCTAAAATTTCTACAGAAGTTTCAGGAAAGACCACAAAAATGACCACTAAAAATATTATGGCTGTTAATAAAGATGGTAAGTATTTAATGTTAACTGGCGATGAAAAAGATTTACTAACTAAAATTTATTTTGATGGTGAAAAAGGATATACTTATTTAAAAGCCTTAAATTCTAAAACAAATTTTGATGACAATTTAAATAAAATATATAAGAATCTCTCTAGTTCAATGTTAAACGGATTAGAAGCTGAGAGTATACAATATTTACCAAAAGTGACCACAGATTCACTTAGAGGAAAACAATATCATGTAATTGAAAGTTTTACAGAAGCTAACAATCAAATAATAAAATCTAAAATGTATTTTGATACTAAAACTGGGTTATTATACGCAACTTTTGGTACAGGAGCAGGAACAAAAACAGAATCATTTCATCTAGATTACAAAGATATAAATGGCTTTTTAACTTCTATGAATACTATAGTAGTTTCTGATTTAGGAAATGGTATCAAGTCTATTATTTCGACTGTTTACGAAGAATATAATTATAATGGCTTTTTAGATTCTTATTTTACAGAAGATATTTCTGTTTCAGTGCAGCAATTAAATTCAATTACAGTTTCTAATGAAAGACATCAAAAAGGTTTAGCGACTTTAGGATTAACATCAGGAACTGTACCAGATAAAATTGATAACATTAGTATTACAAATAAACCTGTAGTTGTTGGAAATAGTTTAAGAGATATAGCCTATAAAGAAATATTAGAAAGTAAAAAGAACGATTCAACTCAACTAGTTTCAAATAATACGAATACTATAAAATCAGTAGGAGTAAAGACTAAAGTAAAAGATTTACAAGATGATTATAACAGTTTTGAAGATCTAAAATATAGAAGGAGTTCTCTTTATACAATGATGATTAACGATCCTGGAAGAGAAAGAAATAACATCATTAGAAATGCATTTGGTAATACAGAATTATCAACAAAATTTAATGACCATAACATTGGTCCCTATTTAATTTCGGGTAAAGAAGCCGAAAAAGACCAAGTACCTAAAATTGAAGCCTATTTAAATGAAAATAATGTTGCCAAAGAATTAATTGCTAAATGGTTTAATAGAGATTCTAATGGTAATTTTAATATAGACTTAGTAGCAGAAAGAGGGCAGTATAATGCATCAGACTTAAATGTACAAATCGCAAAAAATTCTAAAAGAGGAGCCGCAATTTTAAAAGATGCAGGAGAAGAATTAATTGGCAATACATTTGTTATTGTCTATGATTATAAATACACTAATAAAGAAAAGACAGCAAAAAAGAGAGGAGGTTTTTTAAAAGCTATTTCCTCTATAGCCTCAATAGCAGGTGCAGATGATATTTCATTAATTACAGATGGAGTTAAAATGGCTTCAGATGTGGTTGGTAAAGGTTACTTTGTAAGAACAACTTCGTATTTATACAAGTTAGTTTGGGATGATGAGACAGCTAATGCATTTTATACAGAAATGTGGGTTGATAAAGATAATCCAGATCAATCAAAAAAAGAAGCCTTTGAAAAATCGAACTTATTTAAATTAAAATACGTTGGTAGTGAAATCAGTAGAACAAATTTACAATCAACTATTTTTACATCTAAAAGTAATGATCAATTAATTGAAATAGCTACAACAAGAGCCGTAGATAAAAATATAGGTAAACTTCAAAGAAAATTTGAAGATTTTAGAGTTAAAACTCCACTATTGTCTGGAGATCCGATTTCTGCAAAAATAGGAACTAAAGAAGGTCTTGAGAGAGGTGATAAATTTGAAGTTTTAGAGCAGCTGGTAGATGAAGATGGATTTACTTCTTACAAAAGGGTAGGTACAATTACTGTAGACCCAAGAAATATTTGGGATAATGCCTATTTAGCTAACGAGCAAGAAGAAGCAGTTGAAAAAAAACCAGAGAAAAAAAGTAACACAAAAAGTATGTTTGCTGCTTTCTCTAGTAAGAAAAAAGATAAAAAGGATAAGAAAAATAAAAAATCTAAGAAAGATGAAGAAAAAGTAGAAAAACCAAATTACACAATATTTAAAGGTAAAAAAGGTAAATACGCTTCAGGAATGTTAATAAGACAAATAAATTAAAATAATGGCAAATAATAAATTAAATCTTTTAGTGATATTGCTTTTTGTTTCAACAATTGTTTTTTCTCAAGGAAAAAGAAGAACAAGCGAGAAACAAAATATGAAATGGAATTATGATCTTGAATGCGTAGGCGTTGGAAATCAAGGAGAATATTTGGTCAAAGTCTTTTCATTTTACAGAAAGAAAAAAAGAAAAGGTCTAGATTTAGAATTAGCAAAAAAGAATGCCTTACATGGTATTATTTTTAAAGGAATAAACTCTAAAAGTAGAGATTGTGTTTCACAACCTGCACTTATTAAAGATGCCAATGTAGAGGAGCAAAAAAGTGAATATTTCGATTCATTTTTTAAAGAAGGAGGTAAGTACAAAAAGTTTGTAAACTTAACCACTGGAGGTGCTGTTGAATCTGGAGATAGAATGCAAGTAAGAATAGGAAAGAAAAAGTATCTAAAAGTTGGTTTGGTTATTTCTGTTAATAAAGACTTATTAAGAAAAGAGTTAGAAGCTGCAGGTATAATTAGAAAACTAAACGCAGGATTTTAAAGGTGATTATTATGAAAAGAATATTATATATAACTTTTTTAAGTTTAACTATTACAACATTAGTTTCTTGTGGATCAAGACAAGTACCCAAAGTAATATCTGGATATTATAGTTATGATACAGAATGTATTAGAAAAGATGCAGGAGGAGAAATGCTTGTAAGAGCTTGGGGTAAAGGGCTTAATCAAAAAGAAGCTGAACTTGATGCTAGAAAGAAAGCTGTAGACGATTTATTGTTTAAAGGAATTCGAGGTACAGATGATTGTAGTATCAATCCAATTATTTCTAATCCAAACGCTAAAGAAGATGCAGAAAGAAAAATGTATAGATTTTTTAAAGACAAAGGTAAATTTAGAAAATTTGTCTCACGTGCTAAAGCAGAAAAATTAGACGAAAAAGAAATAGGGCAAGGACAAAAAGCATATGGTTTGTATTTTACTGTAGATACAAGAGAACTAAGAAAACTTTTTGTTAGAAAATTAAAAAATAAATAGATGAAAAAATTAACGCTCACCATATTATTAGTTGTAATTTGTTTTACAACATTTTCTCAAGCAAAAAAGCCAACACTAATGGTTTTACCAAGTGATGCTTGGTGTATAGATAATGGTTATGTTATAGAATATGATAACCAAGGAATTAAAGAAGTAGTACCTGATTTTAAATCTGCATTTCAAAGAGATACAGACCTTTTACTTGTTATTAGTAAAATAAACGGTTTAATGGCGGAAAGAGGTTTTCCACTAAAAAATGCAGAAACCGTATTAAAGAATATTAATAGCACTACAGCAATAGACAATATGAGATCTTCTAAAGAAGGTGGTTCACAAATTGCAGAATCACTTGTAGATCAGCTTCTAAACCAAGCTAAGGCAGATATTGTTATTCAGTTAACATGGACCGTCAATAAAGTAGGTCCAAAGAAAACACTAACCTTTAATATGCAAGGTTTAGATTCTTATACCAATAAACAAATTGCAACTGCTGCTGGTACAGGTGCTCAAACATTTTCATCAGAAGTTGTAGTTTTATTAGAAGAAGCAGTAATCTCATATATGGATAAATTTACCAACTCACTACAAGTTCATTTTGATGATCTTTTTGCAAATGGAAGAGAAGCTTCTGTTCGTATAAAAAGATGGGATGATTGGGAGTTTGATCTTGAATCTTATTTTGGAAAAGATGATGAAGAGTTGGGTATTATTATAGAAGACTGGCTTGCAGATAATACTGTCAAAGGAAGATTTTCTACAACAGATGCTACAGAAAATATGATGGTTTTTGAACAAGTACGAATTCCTTTGTATTACGATAGAAATGGCAGGCAAAGAGCCATGGATACCAGACGTTTTGCAAGCAATCTAAGTAGGTTTTTAAGAGATAAGTTTGGTATTGAAAATAAATTAACAACAAGAGGATTGGGAGAAGCAACATTAATTCTTGGAAGTAAATAAAATAGATATGAAGAAATTATTAAATATTTTTGTTTTTGCTTGTATTATTTCGATAACACAAGTAAATGCACAGAGAAATAATCTTTCAGATAGTGAAAGAGTTAAGATTGTTCCTTATGTTCCTCAACAAATAGAAAACATTTCTTTAATTGTTAGAAACAACCTGCAGAGTAAACTAGCCCAAATTGTTACTAGAAATGGTTTTGCAGGCTCAACAGGATTTACCAATAGATTTATTATTGTACCTAATATTTCTGTTTTAACAAAAGAGGTTGTTGCTGGAGCACCAACTAGAATTGCGTTAACTCTAGATGTAGCACTATTTGTCGGAGATGGAATTGATGGTACAAAATATTCAAGTACAAACATTACTGTACAAGGAGTTGGTATCAATGAAACTAAGGCATATATTTCTGCAATTAAAAATATTAAAGCAAACAATAAAGAAATTACAAACGTACTCGAAGATGCTAAATCTAGAATTATTGACTACTATGATAATAATTGTAATTTTATTATAGCTGATATTGAAAAATATGAAGATGCAAGAGAACTTGATAAAGCTCTAGGTATGGCAATGTCAGTTCCAACTGTGAGTAAGTCTTGTTACAAAAAAGCTGCTAGAAAAGTAAAACCAATTTTCGAGAAAATAATCAATACAGACTGTAAAGAATTAATGAAGAATGCCCAAATAGCTTGGAATAAAGGAGAAGATTATGATGCTGCTAATGAAGCTGCAGTATTTTTACGTAAAATAGACCCTGCATCTTCATGCTATTCAGATTTAGAAAGATTAGTTTCTGATATCAAAAAAGAATTAAGAAAAGATGAAAATGAAATAAAGGATGAGATTAAAGAAAATAAAGAATATAAAAGAAAGCAAGCAGAAAAGGAGTGGGACTTTATACTTCAAAAGCAACGTGATTTAACAGCTTATGAACTTAAAGAAATAGAAGCTTATAAACAGGTAAACATAGAAAGAGCTAAGAATCAAAAAAAGACAGATATTTATAATATAAAAGAGTGGTTTAGATAATGAATTTAAGCAAATAAGAAAATTTAAGTGCTTTTTCTTAGCTTTCGGATCTTATTTCGCTTAAAAATAACTAAAAAATTCCTCTATAAAAGAAAAAATAAAATGTGTTTTTTCTAGGATCCCCCTTTAAAAATCGAGTATTTAGAATCCATAAGTGTAATAATTTAAAATACTTTTTCTTGTATATAAATAAACAACAAATTTATTTTCAAATTATTTCAAATTTAAATAAACATTAAAAATTAACTAAATAAATTTATTACTATGAAAAGAATTATCTTCCCTTTATTATTTTTAATTGCTTCATCTACTTTTGCTCAATTTGGAATTAGAGCTGGTGTTGAGTTTCCTACAATCGTATCAAGTGGTACCAATAATGATATTAATTATTCTGGCACTTCTTATCTTGGAGGTTTGTTTTACAACTTCCAACTAAATGAGAAAATTGGGATTAGGCCAGAAATACAATACATTTATGCTAGAAATATTGATGATAATGTTAGCTTAAACAATCTCTTAATTGGTAATCAACTAGAGTTTACAACTGTTATAACCTATCAATTCGCAAATCGATGGTATGCATTATTAGGTGTCGCTGTAATTGAGTTTATTACTTCTGATGATATTGATGATAATGCTATTTCTCCAAAAGGTGGTTTTGGTTTTAAGTTAAGCGAAAAAATGGCTTTAGAGTTTTCTATGTCATATGGGATAGGTGATAGAGAAAGTACTGAGCAAAAAATATTTAAAGACTCAGGTAAAATATCATATATAATTACATTTTAATCTTATTAAATTTTTATCATTTAAAAACCCTCAATGAAAATTGAGGGTTTTTGTATTTGAATTTATGAGAGTTATTTATTCTTGATCTAATTTTTTGGTGATATTAAAGCCAATTAATAAGGAGGCTCCTGCACATAAAAATATAGATGCTACATAAAATGTTTCAGGACTTATATACATATCTGGTCTAGTATTATAAGGCCCATCATAAGCAAAGTTTAAAGCTAAAACTGCACCTAATAATACACCTACTCCTATACCCATTGCTAATAAACCAAGGTTTAAAATTAAAACTTTCCAAAAAGGAGCAGCATTTTTGCTTCTTCCTTTCATAAAAATACTTGCATCTGCTCCTTTTTCTATTAATGCTAATCTTTCTTTATTTCTTGTAGAAAAGTACAAATAGAAAACTCCAAAGATGCTTCCAAAAATTACTGCTAAAACTGCTACTTCCATATGATTTGATTTTTAAATGGTTAATTTTATATTGTTTGTAGCTTTGACGAATCATTTTACAAAGAGGTTACAAAAAAATAAAAATAATTTTTTTAATAAATATTGTAACCTTTATTTAAAAATATATGTCAAATAGAAAATGACTACAACTAAAGACCAACTATATATTAATAAAGTCATCAATGGAGATGCAAGTGCTTTTGCATATCTTGTTGATACTTATAAAAATATGGTGTTTAGTTTAGCATATAAAATGACAAAGAATAAAGAAGAAGCAGAAGAAGTAAGTCAAGATACATTTATAAAAGCTTTTAAAAATTTATCTAATTTTAAAGGCGATTCTAAATTTTCTACTTGGTTATATAGAATTTGTTATCATACAACTTTAGATGCTATAAAAAAGAATAAAAAAAACAATTACACTTTTGAAATAAATGAAGTTACTTACAATCAAATACAATCAGTAGAAACAATTTTACAAGGTATAGAGAGAAAAGAACGTTCAGTAATCATGGACAAATGTCTTATGAAATTACCAGACGAAGAACGAAGTATTCTTTGGATGTTTTATTATGATGAGTTATCTTTAAAAGAAATAATTGAAGTTACTAATTTATCTGAAGCCAATTTAAAAGTAAAACTACATAGAGCAAGAAAAAAATTATTGACAATTGTAGAGAAAAATATAGAACCAGAAATGATAGAAAATTATGGGAGAAAATAAACACATAAAAGAGTTAGATGATTTTTCTAAAAAATATATAAAAGATATTGATACAGAAAAATTATCACCAGAATTTACTAGTGAATTAATGAAAAAAATTCAAGTATTGAATGTATATAAAGTACAACCTTTTACACCTTTAATTTCTAAAAAAGTTTGGTTTTTAATTGGTTTGCTTCTTGTTGCAATTTTATCTATTTCTTTTAATTCTAATGAAGAAAGTATTTTAAGTGTACCAGAATTAGATGTTACTTTTTTAAATAAATTTCAGTTATCAAATTTGATTGAAAGCGTTTCTATTTCTAATACTACTTTTTCTATTATTTGCTTGTTTGGCCTTATGATTTTTATTCAGTTTATATATCTAAAAAAATATTTTGAAAGTAGAATACATTAGTATTTCAGGTTGTATTTTTTATGAAACCATTTGGAGTGAAAGTAACATAGAGGGCCTAAAAATGCATAAATAAAACCAGGAAAACCAAAAAGTAAGCCTATTCTTAAAGTCGCAAAAATAAAAGAAATTAAGGCTACCAACACAAACACAAAAAAATGTCAAGAGTAGAAAAGTAATTTTAAATCATTTGTTTTTTTATATGCTCTTAAATACATAAAACAGAAACATAAAAATATTAATAGAAAACCAGAGCTATACATTTGAAATATACTTGCAAATTTTTCAATACTTATTCTAACACCACCTGTACCTGTATTTATTAAAGAACGAATAGGAAAAATATAGAAGAGTACAGTAAATAAAAGCACCATATTAAAGGCAATAATCCAATTATCAATAAAATCTGTTCTTCTAAAGTAATTATAGTGTACTTTCCAAATTGCCATCATTACAAAAAAACTTACAGCAAAACTTATTAAGTTGGGTAATTCATCTTGAAAAGAAGTAATTGTTGCATTGTTGCCAATTGTTACTACCATTAAAGTAGCTGCAAAAGCAAATACTCCATCACTAACACTTTCTAACCTGTTTTTTGAATGAAGAAATTTCATAGTAGTTACATAAAAGTTACACTTACAATTTTACCGTTTTTAATACTATAAATAGCTACTGCTTTAAATGTTCTTCCATTTGCAGTTACTAATTCATGATCTATAACTTTGTCTTTAAATACAATTCGTTTTAAAATTTTGCAATGTAAATCTGGTGTATTTTTAAAAAACGAATCATAGTTTTCTCTCATTTTTTCTAAACCCTCATAACTTAAAGTATTTGGAAATCGATAGACTTTTACGTTTTTAGCAAATGGTTTTAAAAAAGCATTAATATCTCTATTATTGTATCCAATAAGTTGTTCTTCAGCTAAATATCTAGGTGAAACTTCTGCTACAATTGCAATTTTTGTTCCTTCACTATTAACAGCCATTCTAGAAATGTTATTGATGTTTTCATCAGAAAAACTAAAGAATAATTTGGGGTTTTTATCTGTTTTGGGATTAAATTGATAAATAGTAGATTGGTTGGGTAATAGCAAAGTTCCATTAGGTAACCAAGCAACATCTTCTGTTTTGCCAACAGAAGTAATGGTTTTTATTTTTTTTGTTTTTGGGTTTAAAGATTTCAATAACCAATACTTATCATTCTCCTTACTTATAAAACTCATTAATTCTGTATCAGGAATTTTATGTACAGAACGTCCTACGTTTTTTGCGACAGTTGTATTTGTTTTACTTTTTAAATCAGATATAATGAGATGTAAACTATCATTTACAATAACTGAAGCTACAACCGTATTTTCATCAAACCATGCAGGATATGCAACTTTTAAATCAGGAATTAGTTCAGTGCTTTTTTTTGATTTACGATCATATTTATAAAAACGCTGTAACCCATCATTATCTAAACGAACAGCTGAAATTTGACTAGAATTTGGAATTCTTTGTGGTGAATATTCTCCTCCATTAGTTGTGTTTGATCTATAATTTAAATTTTTATTTGTTGAATTTAGATTACTTAAAACAATTTCTGTTTGTCCATTCTTTTCTGAAGCAAAAAGTACTTTATCATTTTCATAAAAAAAAGGCTGGCTATCATAACCAGTGTTGTTAGATATATTTTTACCATTTTTTAAAATATAGGATTCCCCTTTTTTTACAATATCAAAAACATGAATTTCTGTATTGGTTTGTGATAAAACTGAAGAAGAGATAAAAAAGATAATGAGAATAAAAATTTTCATAAAAAACGATTTTCTCAAATATAATAAATTCTATAAAGCCAAATACATATGATGATTTGGATTACTATG
>ENA-OUOG01002318-OUOG01002318.1-marine-metagenome-genome-assembly--contig:-NODE-2318-length-19977-cov-5.533116_pt1 | contig 19977 bp, 7 predicted proteins | sample MGYA00248635_ERZ508505 | MGnify/ENA primary metagenome ERZ508505 (study PRJEB26176, sample SAMN06267871) | marine metagenome | isolation source: Saanich Inlet, British Columbia, Canada | place: Pacific...
CACGTCGGGCACGGTGAAGACCGCTTTCGACACCGAGTACTCGACGTTCGGGGTGAACTGGGTCGACGGCATGGCGGATGCCGCGGAGTCGGCGACCATCCCTGCCGCGGCGAAGAACGAGCTCATCGAGAAGACGCTGATGGACATGGTCACCATGCACCTCGTCCTCGACAAGATCGACAGCAGCACCGCCCAGGCGGACTGGGACGCGGCCGCGGCGTACTACATCGGCAGCACCACCGGATTCACCACGTACGATCGCGCGGAGAAGCGCGCGACGGACTTCAACACCGAGGAGTCCTCCGGCGAGGCGAGCATCAACGCGGCGATCATCACCGCGCTGAAGACGCGTACCCCCGCAAGCAGGGACAAGATCATCGAGCTCTACCAGGTTCTGTACCTGCAGAACGTGCTCAAGTACACGTACGAGATCGACACCGAGCTCGCCGAGGGCGACGCCACCGAGCTCTCCGAGGTGGTCGGCGAGGGTCTCGCGTTCTGGCGCATCCTCAAGCCCTGGCTCAAGGCGTCGAACGCCGCGGGCGCCGCCACCCTCGACGGCATCTTCGACCTCGAGAACATCCCCTCCAGCGGCAAGCCGACTGTGCAGGGTGCGCGCCACTGGAACTACTGCCGCGCGAAGCCCATCATCGACGCGCACTTCGCGACGCTCACGGCCGCCGGCGTGACCTTCGGCACCTACACCCCGGTGACCGAGGACGGCACCGTGTGCCCCGACACGATCCCCACGGGGATGACCTCCGCCGAGTCCGGTGATTACACCGTCGCCGGCGTGACGTACACCTTCACCAACGACGTCAGCGCGTCGCTTCAGTTCTCCGAGGCGATCGCCGACATCAAGGCGCTCCTCACCTCCGGCGCGGCGATGTCCGATGTGCAGGCGAAGTACGAAAGCTCGGGATTGAAGGGTCTCGCGGATCTTCCTCGCGAGGGCACCACGTACGACCTGTTCAACGGCGCCAACGGTCACGCCAGCGTTACCTGGATCTCCGACCTGATGACCAAGGCGCTCGCGTCGCCCAACACGTGGGCGCCCAAGTACAGCGCGCGCGCCGAGATCATCGAGAAGACTTTGATGGACGCTCTCGCGGTGCAGCTCATCCTGAACGACCTCGAGCACGCGATCGACACGGCTCACTCGCACTCCGACGACGAGAGGCGCGTGTTCGTCGACCACGCGGCTGCGAAGTTCCTGGGAACCGCCAACGCGCGCACGTCCACCGTGTTCGAGCGCGGAAACAAGCGCGGCCTGAACTACGGCACGACTGACGGCACCAACTCCGTCGCGAGCAAGGCGATCCTCGCCGCGCTGAAGGCGTGCGCCGAGGCGACCACCGACGCCGCCCGCACCGCGCAGGTTGAAATCATCAAGCGCCAAATCAAGGTGATTTACGCGCAGGCCACGCTCCGGTACGCCAAGCTCGTGGGCGATGACATCGCGGACGCCAGCGCGTACGAGGAGCACCAGGCGGAGGGCATGGCGTTCTTCAACGTGATTTACCCCTGGGTCAAGGCGTCCTCCGTTTCCACCGCCGACATCGAGGCGATCGTCAACTTTTTCGACGTCGAGGCGGCGCCCGATTCCTTCAACGACTTCGCGTACTGCAAGACCAAGAAGGCCATGGAGACGTTCCTCGGCGCCGATGCCTCGCTCATGGGCACGCTCGACGCCGCCGACGAGGACGGCACGACTTGTGCCGCCACGCTCCCCAGCGGCGCCTCCGGCGTCGCGACGGACGTGGGGACGTACTACCCCGCCGGCGGCGAGGACATCGGCGGATCGCTCTCGTTTTCGGTCGCCGTCATGAAGACGCTCGACCTCCTCGACGAGCCCTCGTCGTTCGCGGACGTCCTCGATTCGTTCCGGAAGACCGGCCTGGCGGGTTCCGCGGACACGTCGCGCGTGGGCGAGCCGGTGTGGGACATGTTCAAGACCTACTTCGGTAGCCCGACCTGGATGACGGACTACGTCGAGACCGTCGTGGACAACGAGGCGACCCCCACGACCAACTCGGCGGCTCGCGAGGAGATGATCGAGAAGACGATTCGCGACGCCGTCGCCACGCAGGCGATTCTCTCCGATCTGTACCGCGGTTCCCAGGGCGTGACCGACGCGCACGACCGGTACTGGAACCACGGCGCGGCGAAGTACATCGGCACCGAGGATGACCGCTCGGTCACGGTGTACAACCGCGCCAACAAGCGCGCGGCGAACTTCGGCACGCTCGAAGGCGACGGCGAGACCGCCGTCGCTAACGAAGTCGCCGTCGCGGCGCTCATCGCTGGCGCGGCGTCCGGCGTCACCGCCGCGACGCGCGCCGCGCAGTACGAGATCGTCAAGAAGCAGATTTTGGTGATTTACTCGCAGTGCGTGCTCCGGTACGCCAACTACCTGGACGGCGCGTTCATCGACGGCAGCGAGTACGCCGACCACCAGGCGGAGGGCCAGGCGTTTTGGCGCGTCATCGCGCCTTTCGTCAAGGAAGTCAACGCCAACGGCGCGACGTTCCTTGAGGGCATCTTCGATTTATCCCGCGAGACCTCGGAGAAGACGCACTACTGCCGCGCGAAGGCTATCCTCAGCGACCTGGGCGTCACCGACGCCGAGATTGGCACGCTGGAGGATATCCGCTACGCCAACTGCGACGGCGTGGAGGTGCCGGAGGACGCGACGGAGTACCTCGCCACCACCGGAACCGTCTCGGGCGCGTCTCGGTTCGCGGCGGCGTTTTCCGTCGCCGCCGTCGGCGCGGCGGCGGTCTGCGTCTTCGGTCTGTGAGATTTCTTCGAGACGATTCGTGGGATGGTCTTTTCGATCGCGCGCGCGCGTCATCGATGACGCGCGCGTCTTTCGCGACGCGACGAGACGACGCGAACGCTTCGGCGACTTTTAATACAGTACTACGCCGCGCGCGCGCGACTTCCAAGACTCTCGCCGCGACAAAAGTGTTTTTTTTGCTTCTCTCGCCCGAGACTGAACACGCCCGTTTTTGACTTGAGACCGCACGCCGCGTGAGAGTCTGTGTGGCGACTCGCCTGAAAAAGGCGCGCGGCTCCGCGCCGTTCCCTCCATTCGCGTCGGCGCGAGATTCGCAGCGATGGCGCTTCCCGATGCCGAGACGTGCATCCCCCCGCCCCCCCGCCCGGGGTGCGACTGCTGTGCGTCCCCCGCCGCGTCCTCGCGCGCCTCACCTCCGCGCGCGCCTCGATCGCCCGGCTCCGCGGACGCCGACGTTTCCGCCGCGTCTCGGATCTGCCGCGCGGAAAAGCCACGCCGTCGCGCGCGCGATCTGACCCGACCCCTCCCTCTCGCCTCCCGTTCGCCGCGGCTCCGCCGCGTCGTCTCGGTCGCTCTCCCGAACCGCGCGAAAACGCAGTGGTGTGCCACCCTCCCGGGTACGACAACGAGGGCGACGGGTCGGCGGGCGAGACCAAGCGTCGTCGCCCCATGAGCAATTTCCAGCCGTACAAGCTGATGAAGCTGGAACCGGATGGCACGCCGCGCCCGTTGACGAACGCGGAGTTGAAGGAGTTCGAGAAGAGTCACAGCACGCAGTGCGAGTGGAACAAACCGTTAAAATCGTGCGCGCGGCAATGGCAGAAACAGTGTCTGAACGTGTTGAAGAAGATGACCACGCAGAAGAAACTGTCGTGGGCGTTCAACGAGCCCGTCGACCCGGTGGCGCTCGGTATTCCGGATTACCCGGCCATCATCAAGCACCCCATGGATCTGAAGACCATCGAGGGCCTTCTTCTCTCCGGCGCCATAACCACGCCCGATGAGTTCACCGCGCTGTGCCGCACGGTGTTCCGAAACGCGTTCGTGTACAACAAGCCGGGCCAAGCCGACGGCGTGAGAGAGTGCGCGGAGAAACTCTCGCTCGTGTTCGAGAAGGAGATCCTCAAGCTGTGACGAGTGTGTCACGACGCGAGAGATGATCACATCGACGTAACGTGTTTGTTTCTTCGCGCGGAGCTCACGACGACGCACTACCGGCACTCTTGGTGTCGACAAGAGCTCGGTGGAGATGCTCCGCGCGTTTAGAGAGTCGGGACGGAGACGGGAGATGCGGCGATCGGGTCGTTCGGGGATGGGTAGACAGAGCTTTGAGACTCGTTGTCACGAAGAGACGAAGGGATGGATTTCGCGAGTGCGAAGAAAACATCGCTCTCGACTCGCCCGAGCAGTCTCAGCACACACTCGTGACGCGCGACCGCGACTGCGCGACGACGCACTTCCGACATTTCTTTAGCTCGTACGGCTGTCGCCCGGAGGAGGCACACGCCCCCCGCGCGGCGGTGCGCGCCAGACGTCGCGGCTCGACCGCAGACGACGTCGCGGCGTTAGCTCGTCGGCGTCGAGCCAGGCGACGCCTGTGCCTGCTCTCCTATACGAACGCGACAAGCCTTGTCCGCCGCGATGGAGCTCTATGCGCGTCCCGCGGTGGAGGACTCGTCCATGAAGCTTCATCGCGGCCGCGGATTCGCGGACGGCGTGGAGGTCCACGCGGGAGACGAGGCGGACGTCGAGACTCGTGACGACCCGCGAGCCAAGGCACGCGCGTCACCGCGCGACGCGGCGCCTGGCGACGTCCTCGGCGAGCCGGAGGACGACGGAGGCCACCCCGCGGCGCGCGTCTCGGATCTCGCGCCCGGAGACGACATAACACCCAAGAAACACCGCGCGATTGATGACGACGACGCGAGCGAAGACGAAGACGCTTCGTATTCCGCGGCGCGTCTCCCCGAGGAGTCTGCTTCCCCGGGAAGCTCGCGCGGCTCCTCCGGCGGCGATAACTCGCTGGACCACCCGTGGACCCCCCCCACGACGCTCCGCGCGTCGAACTCGTTCGGCGCCGCGCGCGAGCTCCGCGCGGGCGAAGATGTCGAAGATGCCGAATCGCCCGTCTCCGCGGATCGCGCGCGCCTCGAAGCGTTGCTCGCCGACGCCGTCTCCGAGCGCGAGACGAACGCGCGCGCCGCGGCGTTGCTGAGCGGCTTCGAGACCAGCACGCGCGCGATCGAAGAGATGGCGCTCAAGTTCGAAAACGTCGTGCACGAGAAGAAAAGAGTCGCGGATGCGTTTGCCGAAAAACGCCTTCGCGCTTCCAAAGCGGCGGTGGCGCTGGCGGCGCGATGCATGCTCCGCGACGACGAGAAACGCGACGCGTTGCGCAGGTGGCGTCGATTCGTTGCTCAAAAGAAAGACGCGGTGGTGGCTGCGAAACGCGCGAGAACAAGGCACGCGTTGCGCAACGCGCGCCGCGCGGTGCACTACTGGGCCGCGCGCGCCGCGCAGACGGCGGGCGGGAGGCGATTGGTGGCTCGCCGGTACGCGATGTCGCGCGCGACCAAACGAGTCGCGTCGGCGATGCGCGCTTGGCGCGCCGCCGTGGCGCAGACGCGTCTTCGCTGGGCGCGGCGTTTTAGAAACATAGAAGTGGCGTCGAGAAAGGCGCGCGTCCTAGGGACGCGGCAAACGCGGGACGCGCTCATTCGGTGGCGGCTGTGGACGCGCGTTCGCCTCGGCGCGAAGAAAAAAACCGCGGGAACCGGCGCGGGCGCGAAGACCAGAGTCTCGCGCGGCGAACGAGACGGCGCCGCGTTTTTCCATCAGACTCGTTTTTTCCGTGCTGGTGTCAAGTCTTGGTTCGCGCGGTTCCGTCTCGGAGGCGACGCGGGCGACGCGTTCGTCTGGTCGCCGCTCGGTTCCGCGTCTAAGGGCGCGGAGGGCGACTCGAAAACGCGGCGGCGCGGCGTTTCGTCGAAGGGCGCGGCGTTTGCGTTTTGCGGGTTCGTGCTCGGCGGTCGGCTCGCGCACTCCGCGGCGGAGGCTTCCGCGCGGTCGAGGCATAGGCTCGCCGAAACCGAGACCGCGCGTTTGAGACGGCGCGTCGACGAGCTCACCGCGAGGCGAGAGGAGGAGGAGGCCAAACGGTGTGACTGCGAGTCCGCGGAGGACGCGACGCGCGACGCTTTCGAGTCGTCAAGTAATCAGTCTCGGTTGCGCGACCGCGAGTCGCTGGAGGCGTGCTCTTCCGCGCGCGAGGCGGACGCGGCGACGCTCGCGCACACCCAGGCGAGCCTCGAGCGTTTGACGCTCGCGATGCGCGCGGCTGTCGAGGATAAGACCCGCGCCGAGACGGAGAAGAACGACGCGATCGAAACGTCGCGGAGCTGCGCAGCCTCGGCGCGCGACGACGCGGAGCGGCGTCGAACGACGACGACGCTTTCTTTTGCGTCTCCGATTTCGTCTTCTTTTCCTAAAAACGCGCGCGCGCGATTTCTGGAGACTCGTTACTCGTACGAGCTCCGCGGCGTTTCGCCGGACGTCGTCGCGTCCGCGTCGCTTTTAGCGCTGGTGAGTTTCGTGATCGCCGCGCTTGTGTGTTTCGCGCTGTTCGCGTTCCGCCAAAGACGCTTCCAAAGACGCGTCGGAGACGAGCTTCGCGTCGCGCGAAACGCGCTTCAGGCGGCGGACGCGTCTGTTAAACGAGCAAACGAAAAAGCGGAGGCGCTTCGAGTCGAGCTGGACGCCACGACGCGTTCGAAGGCGGCCGCCGTGGAGGAGGTGCGGCGCTCAGCCGCTCGCGACGTCGAGAGCGCGGCGGCGATGATGGCTCGGCTCACGGCTTTGGCGGAGAAGGCGGAGACGTCGGCGAACGCGCACCGCGACGAAAACGAGACGCTCGCGTCTCAAAACGCCGCGATGAAAAAAGCGGTGACGTCGCTGGAGACTCGGTTGCGGAGCGCCGAGCTCGCCGTCGCGACGCACGAGGCGGCGCGCGAACGCAGCCGGCGGCGCAAAGAAAAAGAAAAGCGCGAAAAAAAAGAGACCGCCGCCGGAGATGAGACGGAGACCCGAACGACGAAACAGCCCGCCAGGCTTCCCGCGCACCGGCTGGCTCCGTTTGAGCGAGACTCGACGCGAGACTCGAAACAAGCTGAGGCGGAGCCGCCGGCGGCTGAGGCGGCGCCGCCGGCGGCGGCTGAGGCGGAGCCGACGCCCGCGCCCGCGCCTTCGCCTTCGCGCGCGTCTCGCTCCGTCGTGCAGCGCGTGATGGGCTGGAACAAGCGCGTCGAGAAGGCGGGCGCCGGTTAGAACGTACTAACCGAGTGTCGGGTAGTTAGACTACGAATCTCTTTGTGTACAACGCGTCGATGGACGACTACTTTCGACTCGCCTCACGCCGCGACGGCGGGCGCTGCTTTCGCTTCCGAGTACCCGAAGACGGCCATGTCCTTGGTCACGACGTTGAGCTGCACGGAGGCGTAGCCGGTGCTCTGCACGCGCGTCACCTCGCGCCCCTCGCCCATCGCCGGGAACTTGGGGTTTGAGAACTCCGCGGGCCGCCCGCTGACCCACGCCATGAACTGCTGCATGAGCGACGCGCTGAGGGGCTTGTAGAGGGGCACTTTTCGCACGCTCGAGCCCGCGGCGATGGGCAGGTGCACGCACCCGTACCCGCGAATCACGTCTCTGCCCAGCGCATCGATGGAGTACACCGAAAGGATGAGCTGCGGCCACCCGAACGCGTTGGTGCTCTTGTACGTCACCTCCACGGGGAAGTTCCACACCAGCTTCTGGTCACAGTCGCCCGAGGTCTTGCGCGTGATCTGGCTGATGCCATCCTCGGGGCCGTCGAGGTGCGTCCAGTCGTCGCCGTGCACCACGGCGTACTTGCAGTACGCGTTGTCGCAGCCGGGGATCTGAGGGCGAGAGAACGCGCGCGCGGAGGGGACGGGAAGGGGGACGCGGGAGGGTCAGGCTCGAGGTCGGGGTGACATTTTGCGGCCCTCGGCTTCGTGCCTCGTCGAGAAAACGCGACGCGTTTGAAACGGAGCGGGGCGGTCGGGCCGAGGACGCACATCCGCGAACTCCACCTGCCCGGTCACGATGACGGTGAAGAAGCTCGCCTGTTCCTTCGCCATGGCGTCGGACCACACCGCGCGTGCGTGTGTGGCGGGAGGCGGCGGACGCGCGACGCAGAACGCGGACGCGAAGCCGCGCGATTTTCAACGTTCACAACGGTTGGAAGATTTCAATCGAAGCGTTTTTACCGAACGTCCCGACGGTTTCGTCAATCAAAACGCGGTCTGGTCTGTTTTCGACTCATCGCGGCAAGTACTCGTTGGTGAACACCGCGGGGACGCTCTCGAGGGGGATCTTTTCCCCCGCTTTGCCCGCGCGCAGGTCATCCAGCGAGAACGTGCGTCCCGAGTCGGGGTGGCGGCTCTGCGCGCCGGTGGTCAGTAAACCCGCGTCCCACAGCCATCTCACGTACGCGTCCCAGACGTTTTCTTCCATCAAGCCCCAACGACCGCTCGACCCGATGAACTTGTCCTGCAGGAACGCCGCGCTGCGTCGCGCCAGCTCCGGGTCCACCTCGAACCCGTCGTTTTCCGCCTTCGCGAGCCGCACGAGGGTCTCCGCGGCGCGGCTCGGGTCTCGGCTCGCCGCCGCGTACCCCGATGCGGTGGCCTCGAGGAATCGCCTCGCCGTCTCGGGCTCGCGCGCTAACCACTCGGGGTGCGCGCAGAGGCAGGGCGCGTACGCGTACGGCATGCCGTAGTCGCACACCGGGAAGACGTTCAAGTCCACGCCCCGAAGCTCCGCCTCGCATCCTTCCCACTGCCGGAACACCCACGTCGCGTCCGCGTTCCCGGCGAGAAGAGTGTTCCAGATGCCGAGCATCGGGGGCGTCGACTCCTTAAAGTCGCCCGCGCCTCCGTCCGCCTGGATCATCTTCTGCACGATGCGCCCCTCGAAGCGCGCGGCGTACGACGCGTACGTCTTGCCGTCCAGCTTTCTCGGCGCGTCGATCCCGCTCGAGCGCAGGGTGACGATCGCGCTCGTGTTCCGGTCGTGCAGAAGCGCGGCGACGGCTTTCAGTCGCGGCTTCCCGTCCGACACGTTCCACCCGACGACGCCCTCGGGGCTGTTGATCCCGAAGTGCGCGCTGCCATCCGCCACCTTGCTGCACGGCGTGACGTACGGCGCGGGCGTCGCCGAGCTCGAAGATCCGCTCGACGCGGCGTTCGCGTCCGCGGACGGGTCCACGTACGACCCGACGTACGCCGCGTCGTGCGGCGAGATGAGCCGCACATCCAGACCAGCGCGCTCGTACAGGCCCTCGGCCTTCGCGACGTAGAACCCGAGGTGGTTACCGTTGGGGGTCCAGTCCAGCGCGACGACCACCCGCGTCAGGGGCTCGGGGGAGGCGGCCATGGCGGCTCAGCGCGGAGGGGTGTGGGTGACGCGAGGCGATCCTACCTAACCTAAACCTAAAAGTACATTCTAAAACACCCCGAAAACGCGCTACAGCCTCTCCGGCTGCACCTTCTTCCGCTTCTTCGCCGCCGCCGCCTGTATGATCCCGTACACCGCCGCGACCACCGCGAACGTTCCCGCGAGCGGGTACAACACGGATGGGTCGATGAGCGCGGCGTCCCTCTTCGGCGGCGCGGGCGGCGACGGCGGCGCCAGCGGCGGCGACGGCGGCGACGGCGGTTGCGGCGGCGCCTTTAAAACGTACGTCGTCGTCGCCACCTCCAAAACTAACCCCGCGCTCGATAACCCCTCCGCCGCGAACGCGGTGATCAGCGCATCGCCGTTCGACCGCGTCAGCGACTCGATCACGGAAGCGCCGTCCACGTAGGCAAAGTCCGGATCGGTCCCGTACAGCGAGGACTCTATGAGAACGGTAAACTTCGCCGCCACCGTCGGCGAGCCGCTCTCGAACGCGTCCGCCGTCGCCGGCGCCGCGCCGGTCGCGACGTCGGGGTCCATCGCCCTCGTCAAGAGAGACACCGAAGGCGTCGTGATGTCGTCCGCCTCGCGCGTGGGGTTTAGGATCTCGCCCCCGAGCGTCTCCAGGTCCGCGAGCGCCGCCTCCGCGGACACGAGCACGTGCACCGGCACGACCAGCGGCGCCGGCGGAGGCTGCGGCGGCGGCGACGGCGGCGGCGACGGCTGCGGCGGCGGGTGCGGCGGCGGCGACGGCGGACGCGGCGTCGGCGGCGGCGACGGGAACGTCGGCGCCGCGGGGGGAGGCGACGGGTGCGGCGCTTTGCCCGGGTACGGGGGCGACCCGCTGGGAGACGAGAAGTTCGCCAGGAGAGCCCGACGCTGTCGTTCTGGACGCTCCACCAAAGCGCGCCGCGCCGATCCAACGGACGTTTTTTCGGGCTGGTCGAAATGCAGTTTCCGCCGCGAGCCCGTCGCCGCCGCCGTCTCTCCGACCGACGCGTCGCGGTTCGGGAACCCGCACTCGACATCCGCGGGCGGCAATCTCGCCACCTGCGCGAACCTGGACGCCACCACGTTTGGCAACGTGTTCCCGTACGTCTCACCGTACCACGCCTCCGCGTCGACGCCCGAGAGACCCACGGAAAACGTCACGTTGTACTTCATCCCCGTGACCTTCACGTTGGGCGAATCGTTCTCGACGTCCGCGAGACCCAGCGCGCGCGCGAACGCCACGCGCGTCTTGTTGCGCGTCGACGCGTCGATGCCCTCGAACGTGTTCGCGAACGGCGCGCGCACCTGCAGCTCGAGCACCACGCCCGCGCCCACGTTCGGCGGGGGCGGGGGCGGCGGAGGGGGAGGCGGCGGCGCGGGCGGCGGCGACGGCGGCGGCGACGGCGGCGGCGGCGAGGGCGGCGGCGGGTGCGGCGACGGCGGCGGCGACGGCGGCGGCGGAGGGGGCGGCGAGGGCATCGGCGGCGGCGACGGCGGCGGCGACGGCGTTGGCGGCGGCGACGGCGGCGGCGGCGACGGCGGCGACGGCGATGGCGGCGGCGGCGGCGACGGGGACGGATCGTTTTTCCGGAACCGCGTCACGGCGCCCGCGCCTTCGTGAAAGTCCTCGGCGGCGTCCGTGGCGTTGAGCGCGCCCGCCGAGGTCACCACGACGGCGCCGTCGTCGACGGCGACGGCTCGTCCGAACCCGGTGACGGACCCAGAGACACCCGTGACATCCGCCGAGGTTTGGCGGCTCTGGAACGTCCACTTCAAGTCGCCGGTGGTGGCGTCGGCGACGCGGCGGAACGAGCTCACCGAGCCGCCGAGCCCGTTTTCCGACGCGCGCGAAACGACGCCCAGCGAGACGGTCTCGCCGTTTATAGACCCAGCGCCGTTTGACGTCTCCGCGGGCTCGCCACTTGGCGTGTCTTTCGGGACCAGCACGGCGTCTAAGGTCCAACGCCCCTCGTCCGTGGCGACCACAGCGTTCACGTCGGCGCTCGACGCGTTCAGCGAGAACTTCGCGGCGTTCGAACGCGCCAGGAGGAACACCGACGCGTCGCCTTTACTGACGCCGAACCCAACGCGTCCGTACGCCGCCGCGCGCGTCACTAACAGGAACCTTCCCGTGAGCGACAAACTCGCGCCGAACCCGGAGTTTAACACGATCCCGTCGTACGTCGCGGAGGCGCTGGAAAGCTTATGCACGTACGCGTAGCCGAAAGATGACGGCGCGGAGAGGTCGACGCGCGCGTAACAAAAAACCGCGCCCTTACCGTCGTCGGCGCCGGGCGCGGCGACGACGAGCCATCCGTTCCCGGGCCCGCCGACGCCGTGTGATACTTCAACAGCGGAGCCGAACCGGTCGCCTTTAACAGGGCTCGGCGCGAGAATCTTGCGAGGTGGTGTGTCGAAGCTCGAATCGCCATCGCCGTCCACGAAGACGTACACCGCGCCTTTTTTTGAATCGTCCGACGGCGCGCCCAAAACGACAACCGCGCCGCCGGCGGTGGCGACGGCGACGCCCATGTCGTTTTTCACGCCGGTTGACGAACTCAGGTCTGTAGGATTTACGGCGGTCCAGGTGTTTTCGTTGGCTCTCGTGTCGCTGGTGTCCAGGCGCCACACGCGCGCGCCGCCCGTGCCTCCGTCGCGGCCGGGCGCGCCGAGCACGACGACGCCGTCGCGCATCGCGAGAACGCGCGGGCTCGCCCCGACGACATCTTCCAGGTCCGTCGCGGAAACGTCTTCGTGGTCCAGCTCGAGCGTCGCGACCGTCGCGTCCGCGGAGGTGGCGTCCGCGGACGCGAAGCGGGTCACCTCCACGCTGCCGAGTCCGTAGAGCGTGGCGACGCGGCCGTCGTCCGCCGCGACCGCCGCGCCGTACGTCCGGTCGGAGCTGGTCGGCGACACGGTGGTCTTCGCGACGTACGCCTCGGCCGCGGGGTACTGCGCGATGGCCAGCGGGGGCGCGGCGAGCGCGCAGAGGAGCGCGAGCGCGGGAACCAGACACGCGCGCCTCGGAGAACCGAGCGCGTCGCGTCGCGAACCCGCGCGGTCCCGAGCGCGAGCGCGGTCCCGAGCGCGAGCGCTTTTCTCGGTTCCGGACATCCGGAACCGAGAGACCGCGGGTTCGGACGAGGCGTCTCTGCGAGGGGTGCGTCCGCGCTACCTCCGAACGAGCCGCATGGCGTCTGGAAGTGTCTGCGTCGCCGCCTGTCCGAGTGGCGCGGGTCAGGGGCGAGCGTTGTGACCGGGCTATCCGCCGCGGCCGCTGAATGAGGCGTTTCCTGATGCTGAGCAATCTCGGAGGGGGAAGAAATCGAAGACGAGTCACAGACCCGCGTTTCGCCCGACTCGGCACGCCGCGGCTCCAACGAAATCGTGATCGGCTTTTGCTCGAGCACGCGAAAAAAACAAACGCCTTTTTTACGCTCCATCACGCCTCGCTCTCCTCGCGCCCTGTCAAACCCTCTTCCGCTTTCGCGTTGTCGTGTCCCTCACAACTCCAGCAGCAACCGCCTGGGGTCCTCCACCGCTTCCTTGATGGTCTTCAGGAACGTCACCGCCTCGCGCCCATCCACGAGCCTGTGGTCGTACGTCAGCGCGACGTTCATCATCGGGCGGATCACGATCTCGCCGTTCACGACAACCGGCCTCTGGACGATGCTGTGCATGCCTAAAATCGCGCTCTGGGGCGGGTTGATGATGGGCGTGCCGTTCAAAGACCCGAACACGCCGCCGTTGCTGATGGTGAACGTCCCACCGGTCATCTCGTCGATCGCCAAAGTTCCGTCCTTGGCCTTTTTGCCGTACGACGCGATGGCGCCCTCCACGCCGGCGAAGCTCAGGCGGTCGACGTCTCTCAACACCGGGACGACCAATCCTTTCGGCGCGCTCACCGCGATGGAAACGTCGTAGAACTCGCGGTAGACGATCTCGTCGCCGTCGATGATGGCGTTCACCGCGGGAACGGTCTTTAACGCCTTGGCGGACGCCTTCACGAAGCAGGACATGAACCCGAGCTTCACGCCGTGTTGTTCCAAAAACGCATCCTTGAACTGCGAACGCATCGACATCAAGCCCGACATGTCGATCTCGTTGAACGTCGTGAGCATGGCGTACGTGTTCTGCGCGGACTTCAGGCGCTCAGAGACGCGCAGGCGCAGGCGGGTCATCTTCACGCGCGTCTCGCGGCGCTCGCCCAGCATGGGCGCGGGAGAGGGGGAAGGGGGAGGCGCGGCGGCGGGCGCGGGCGCGGCGGGCGCGGCGGCGGGCGCGGCGGGCGCCGCCGCCGGGGGCGCCGCCGCCGCTTTCGCGGCGGACCCCGCGCCCCCGGGCGTGAACGTCGCCAGCGCCTGGCCGACGGTCACGGTGTCCCCCTCTCCCACCTTGTAGGCGTTCAGCACGCCGGCGGAGGGTGCGCGCACGTCGATGGTCACCTTGTCGGTTTCGATCTGCGCGATCACCTCATCCGCGTCGACGGCGTCGCCGGGCGACTTGGTCAGCGCCGCGACGGCGCCCTCGGTGATGGAGTCGCCCATCTGCGGCACCTCGATGTCGGTCGGGGGACCCGCCGCGGTTTCGGGCGCGGGCGCCTTCGACGCCTTCTTGGCTTTCTTGCCGCCCGCCGCCGCGCCCGCCTCCACCGTGCACACGCCCTGGCCGACCGTCACGGAGTCGCCCTCCTTCACCAGGACGTCCACCACCGTGCCCGCGGCGGGCGCTCTTACGTCGATGGTCACCTTGTCCGTCTCGATCTGCGCGATCACCTCGTCCGCCTCCACGGCGTCGCCCGGGCCCTTCAAGACGGCGGCGATGGAGCCCTCCGTGATGGAGTCGCCCATCGCGGGCACCGCCACGACATCCGCGGCGGCGAAGGCGTTGGCGGCGGCGCGGAACTCGCGGAGAGCGACGAGCGAGCCGACGGACCTGTCGCGCGCGACCCGACTCGCGGTCCGTCCGTCGAGCGCGAACGAAGACACGACGGCGCTGTTTCTGTTTCGATCACGATTGTTTTCGGTCGGTCAACCGAGAAGGGTTCGTGCGACGACGTCAGACGGAGGTATTCGGGAAGGCGCCGCCGCGCGCGAGGTTCTCGTCGCGTTTGCTCGAAAAAACGGAGAGGAGATTTCCGTGAGACGAAACCGCGCCGACCCGCTCTCGCGAGCCGATGCGCGTCTGAAAATGGCGAGGGTGACGCACCTGGCGGCGTGGCGCGCGGCGAAGGCGGCGGTCGCGACGTGGCGCGCGCCGATAAAGGTCTGCGTGGTGGTGCGGTGGTGGGAACGCGTGCGCTCGCATAGACGTCAGACACGGAAGACTCGGCGGGACGCTTCGCGCGCGACGTCTCGATCCCCGAAAAACTCATCCGGACGTTGAGGGGCGCGAGATATTTCAGGCGGTCGCCTGCGCGACAGGCAGGCACGAACCTGGGGCACGGGAGCGTGCGCCGCGCCGAGCGCGCCGAGCAGACGCCTCGCGCGCGAACTCGCGCGGGTTGCCATGGTGAGCCGAGCTGACGCGCACGGGTCGTTGTGACGCACGGCGCTTCGAGCGCGCCCTTTTGGAACTCATCACAACTGCGTCTTCGAAAAGAGCGGGCTTCGCGTCAAACCATCGGGCGACTCGCTCTGTCGCGAGAGCGACAAGAAAAACTGCAGGAGAGGCGCCCCCTTCGCCAGCCTCGGTCACTTCGAGTCGGGCACGCCTGGTGCCGGTGGCGTCGCCGCGGGGAAGGATGGGATCCGACCTCGGCGTCGCCGTCGACCTGGTCACGCCCGATGTGGTGGCGCAGCTGAAGAAGGGCGAGGTGCGTGTGGCGCGCGTCGTCTCCCTCGACGTGCCTTCGCGATGGCGATCCGAGGAAAAAGCGCGCGTCGCGCCCCTGACCGATCGATCTCGCGTCCGACGGACTCTCGAGGCGCCCGTGGCGCGCGCGTCGCGGTGGATCCGCGCGTCGCGGCCAAGCCTCCCCGTCGCGCGAACGACGGCCACCTCCCTCCCGCGCCCGTTCACACGGAAACCCAAAGGTCGTCGCCGCCGTCCGCCGCGCCTGCGAAAAAACCTCATCAAACTGACGAAACGAAAACCTCCGCGACGAAACAAAAAAACACGTCTACGTCTACCGAACGCGCGCTCTCGTTCTCTAATCGTCGCTTTCTTGTATCGTCGCAGGCCCCTTCCGAGCTCGTCGTCCCGCATTCGAAAACAAAGTCGTTCCTCCTGGAGCTCGTGTGGGCGGCGCTGAGGGACGACCTCGACGCGGCCGCGGTGGCGTCCGGCGCGAACGCCGCTCTCGCAAAAACGGCGGATGAAAAAAACCTCGACGCTTTGTTAACGGACGTCGTCTGGTTCGTCTCGCTCGCGGTCGAGTCCGACGCGCGTTTACGAGTGAAGCTCGCGGAGTTGGCGAACGCGCTCGTTGAGAAAGAACGAGTCATTAAAAAAGAAACTTTGATGACTCAATGCGAGGGGGAGTTTCTGGAGGAGGCGGGCTTCGTCGCGTCCGCGTCGGCGTTTCGCAAAAAAGAAATCCGGGTCAACACTCGCGTGGTGTACACGCAGAAAAAGTTTAACCTGCTCCGCGAGGAAACCGAAGGCTACGCCAAGGTCATCGCCGTGTTAGGCGCGTTTAAAGACGGACTGAGGTTTCGTGCCGATACGGTATCCGTCGATGAAGGCGACGCGCTTGACGTGAAGGGAGAAACGAAACCGCGCGCGTCGAGTGAACACGAGAAATTTTCTCCGTCGAGCGTCGTTCGCGCCGCGCAATCTTTGATCGGCGCGTTCGACCTCGACCCGAACCGAGTCTTAGAGCTCGTGCTCGAGGCGTGCGAGCTGGCGCCGCCGGAACACGCGTCCGCGTTCATGGAGCTGTTTTCGCTGTTCCGCGCCGAAAACGTCGCGCAGGTGCTGGGGTTCGCGTTCCAGAACCACGCCGCGGAGGCGGCGCGGGAGAAGGAAGCCGCGCGCGCGGCGGCGACCGCCGCCGCCGCCGCGCGCCGGCGGCGCGCGGCGCGCGCGGCGCGGCGCGGCGGCGCGGCGAGGGCTTCGAACGTCGACGCCTTCGACGCCGAAGCTGCGCCGTCGTCGTCTTCCGACGAGCGGGAGGACGGAGAGGAGGAGGCTGGCGAAGTCGCGGCGGACGCGCCGCCGCTCGCGTCGGACGCGGCGGCGGAGACCGCCGCGTCGAAGGCGGCGGCGGCGGCGGCGGCGCGCGCGGCAACCCCCGAGTCTCTGTATCGGCTGGCGGCGTCTCTGGTGAAGGCGGGCGTCGTCGACGCGGACGACGTGTACGCGCACCTCTCACCTTCGGACGATGACATGGTGCGGCGACGAGCGAACGAGGTGAAGACGCGTCTCGCGGCGGCGAGGAAGATTGGCGTCATAAACCTGCTCGCGTCGGCTCCGCCGCCGCCGGATGACGACGAAGACGACGACGCTTTGAATGGTTTCGAGTTCGCGAAGGCGACGCCGGCTGTGTCGACGGCTCCTTCATCGGCGCCTGACCCCGCGCCCGAGCCTTTCGAGGTGGCTTCGTGTCGTGAGACCGACCCTTTGGACCAGAAACTCGGGTTCCTGCGCGGGTGCCTCGCGGCGGGCGAGAGCGAAACCGCGTCGCGTCTGCTCCGTCGGTTCGCGAACCTGGGACTGGACCCGGCGGAGGACCACAGCGTTTCCGACGCGCTGCTTCGCGTCTTCGCCTTGGCCGCCGAGGACGCGTACGGCGCCGTGGCTCCCGCGGGATGCGGCGTCGCCATCTCGAAACGCGGCGACGTCCTGGGAATGGAGGACCCGGGTTCGAGCTCCGCCGGAGACGACGACGAGAATAAGCCGAAGCTCTCCGCGGCCGCGCTTGACGCGCTTTTCGCTCTCGGGCCGTACCTCTCGCGCGACGCCGCTGCGTTCGCCAAGGCGTGCCGTTTAGTGCGCGCGGATCTCGCTACCGCCGCGCGTTTGGACGCGACGGACCCGGCGTTTGGGCGTTCACTACGGAAAACGTGCGAAGAGGTTATCGGTAAGACGCTCCTGCCTTCCCTGTCGCTGATGTTTTCCAACGCGTCCGCCTCGGACGAGTTATGGGCGGCGATGCGCCTCCTCCCCGCGACGAGCCGGTTCCGGCTGTACTCGGAGTGGAAGGCGTCGTTCCGAGACGACGACGGCGACGCTTTCGTCGTGGTCGTGAAGCGAGACGCGGAGGGCGACACCGACACGGTGGACGGCACTATGGAAATCAAGACGCTCCGATTGCGTCGGCCCGCGCTCGTCGCGGCGGCGCGCGCCGCGGAGAGCGGCGCCAAGTCGGTGATGCGTCGGCTGAGCAAGGACAACACGCGCGAGTTCGGCCGCAAGCTCGCCAAGGCGTCGCACGCCAACCCGTTGCCGTCGCTGGCGACGGTGACAAAACAGATCGAGGCGTACACGAACATGATCGCGCCCGTGACGGACGCGTTCAAGTACCTCACGGCTCTGAGCTTCGACGTCTTGACGTTCGTCGTCGTGGAGTTGTTGGCGGAGGGACGCGAGAAGCTCAAGGACGACGGGCAGAACGTGTCGTTGTGGCTCCAGGCGCTCGCGACGTTTTGCGGGCACCTCGCGAGGAAACACGCGCGCGACCACTATGAGCGCGAGGTCAAACACGAAGCCGGGATCGATCTCGGGATCGTTCTGCATCACCTCGTGTGCGCGTTGAGGGATGACCAGACCATCGACCTTTTAGTGTTGCGAGAAATAATCGCGCGCGCGACGGGTTCGGAGACTTTAGAGGACTTGTCGGACGCGCAGATCGAAGCCATGGCCGGCGGACCGATTTTGCGCGCCGAAGCGGTTTCCGCCGGGGGGCCTCTGTTCGTTCCCGCGCGAGCAAAAGCGAGAGGCATCGCGCGCTTGAAGGACGCGCTGCAGCGCGGCGCGCCGGGAGGCGAGCCCCTCACCGTGCCTCTGTTAGTGCTGACCGCACAGAGAAGAAGAGCCGTCGCGTTCGACGGAGGCGGCTTGATCCGCGAGGGCGCCGACGCCGCGCACCTCAAGTTGATCGCGTCGTTGCACGACGGGTGCCAAGAAACGTTCGCGTTGTTTTGCCAGTTCCTGGAGACGGCGTTTCCCGACGCGGACGAGTACACGAGTGTCGTGCCGTACATCACCGATCTCGTGCACGTGCACGGCCTCGAGCCCGCGCTGGCGTTCCACGCGTACAGGCCCGCGCTGCGGCGACTCGACCTTGCGCCGGCGGAGCGCGAGAAGCAGCCCTCCGCGGAGGCGGCCGGCGCGGAAATCGCCGACGCCGGCTCCACTATACTCACGAGAAGTACATTGCTTCGCGACGTGGCCTCGATGCTTCCGAGCGACGTCTGGCGGTCCATCTCGCCGGAGCTGTACCTGAGCTTCTGGAGCCTCGCGCCGTACGACCTCGAGCCCCCGACGCAGAGGTACGAGTCCGAGATGGAGCGGTGCCGCGCCGCGGCCGAGAAACTCGAGCGCGAAATCGCGAGGGAGAGCGGCGCCGGCGTTTCCGCCGCCGCTTTCGCGGAGACCGCGAAACAAAAACGCAAGGAACGAGATCGTCTGCGCGAGCTTTGCAAGTCTCTGGAAAAAGAGATGGCGGTTCAGGAAAAGCACGTCGCGGCAGTCGCGAAGCGCTTGAGAATCGAGACCGCGCGGTTTTTGACGGACGGCGACGCGTTAACCAACCGCGGCGCGACGGTGACCGTCTTCGCGCAGCGGTGCGCTTTACCGCGCCTGGCGCTTTCGCACGCGGACGCGCGGTACTGCGCTAACTTCGTCGAGCGTCTGCACGTTTGTCGCACACCGTGGTTCTCGACCATAACGTACCTCAACTCTATCTTCGCGATGATGCAGCACTTGTGTTTTTCAAGAACGGTCTACGAAGCCGGACGTCTCGGGACGTTTTTAGACGCGACGCTTTTGACGGTTCGTCTGTGGAAAGACGACGTGGACGGCGCGTTTGTTAGAGACTGCGAAAACAGCGTGGGGTTCGCCATGCGCCCGAGCGAGGGCGACGCCGGGAAGAAAGCCACGCGGGAGGACTTTTACAAGCTCGCGCACAAGTGGCACGTGCGCGTGGGGAAGGCGTTCATCAACTGCCTGGAGGAGAGCGAGTACATGACTGTGCGCAACTCTTTGGCGGTGCTGACGCGCGTGACGTCGGAGTTCCCCGCGACAAAACGCGTCGGCGCGCACATCCTCCGCGCCGCCGAGAAGATTCAAAAGACGGATACGAGAAGAGATTTGAAGACGGTCGCCGCGCGGTACCTGGCGATGCTCACGAAGGCTAAAGTGAACTGGGTCTCCGAGCACGGCTTCAACCCGCACCACCCGATGGACGCCAAGGAGCTGGAGCAGAAGGCGGCGCAAGAAAAAAAAAAGCAAGCGGCGGAGCGCGCCGCGCGCGACGCCGAAACCAAGGAAAAGGCGCGCGCCGCGCCGAAACGCGACGGAGGCGGCGGGAGAGGCGGCGCCTCTCGCGGCGCCGCCGACGCCGGCGTCGACAAGGCGAAAGCGGACGCGAAAGAAAAAGGTGCGGCGCTCTCCGCGGGCGCACGGGAGTTCACGCCCACGAAAGCGCCGGGCGGCGCTCCGCGATCCGCGCGCGATCGCGACCGGAACGTGCGCGCGGCGGCGGCGAGCGACGGCGGCGGCGGCGGCGCGAAGCGCCGCCGCGACGACGACTCCGGCGGCGCGGACCCTTC
>ENA-OUOG01002321-OUOG01002321.1-marine-metagenome-genome-assembly--contig:-NODE-2321-length-19961-cov-4.570006_pt1 | contig 19961 bp, 20 predicted proteins | sample MGYA00248635_ERZ508505 | MGnify/ENA primary metagenome ERZ508505 (study PRJEB26176, sample SAMN06267871) | marine metagenome | isolation source: Saanich Inlet, British Columbia, Canada | place: Pacific...
TAAAGGCAGTAATGTCATAGCCGAGTGATACTAATTACCCGTAGGCCTATCGTCAACCTTTTCTTTTTCTTTTTTTTTAATCGAGCTGTAATGAGTTTGTATCTATTTTTAATACTGTCAAGATATTAGGTAGTGTAAAAACGCTACGACAATTAAGGTGACTAGGGCAATGTGGCTCACCTCTTCCCATACCGAACAGAGAAGTTAAGCACATTTGCGCCGATGGTACTGCCTTGCGGTGGGAGAGTAGGTCGTCGCCTTCTTCAAAACCCTCTACACAACTGTAGAGGGTTTTTTTATGCACTATGGTTTCTAATTGAACATAGCCAATAAAAACTAAACTCTCGAGAAAATACCTTTGAAGATGGACTACAAGTCAAACAAATATTGAAATTTCAAGTAAATATTTGAATTGTCAATAGAAAATTTATTTTTGTTTTCAATGCGGGAATAACCGTTTGAGCCTCCAATGTAGAAAATGGTGAATGGATTAGGATTCCATTTAAATAATGGTTGATAGAAAAAGGCTTTGTCAAAGTCATTGTATTCTCCAATAAGTCGAAAAGATAAATCCTTGTTGAATTGATAATTCATGTTTATTCGTCCAATGTATCCTTTGAAAAACAAGGAGTTATCTTCCTTAGAACTCAATTGTTCATAACGTAAACTTTGACTTATCTGAATCTTAGAGTTCAATTGAAAATTGTTAAATGTTCCGAATTCAAAACTCTTCCCAACCGATGGATTATTTTCCTCATAGCGTAAGGACTCCCCAAACGCGGTAAAGAAACCAAGACGTATACTTTCATTTGGATTGAAACTATTGAACATCCTTAGAATAGTCAAATTTTTTCCAATGAATCCAGAAAACTCCTCATTCAGCACATGTACAAAATTAATGTTTGTTCTTAAATTTCCTTTCCATTGTATATTGGTGTTTGAAAAAACATCAAAGTATTTTCGGAGATTGTTGTAATTAAAGGTTATTTCACTTCCTCCACTAACGCTTAGCTGTTGAATAATGCCCTCCTTCTCCTTGGGATAGTAGGTATAGGATTCGCGAATTTCCATGTTACGAATACTGTTTTGATTGACAAAACCCAATGGCGCTTCGTATTCAGGGGAGTAGTGGACATAATAAAAATCGGTATTCCAGTTTCGGGTATTGCGTTGGAGATCAATTCGAAAAGCATCCCCTCTTTTTTTTCCTCCATCCAAGGCAACCGTTTTTCCTTTGATTAAGTCTCCACTTTCGATCCAATCTTTTGTTGGTTCCTTAATAAAACTTGCATTGAGTTCAAAAGTTAAGGTATATAGTTTTGCAAAACGCAGTAATCCATTCATACCAAAAGCATGCCCATTTCCTCCATCTTTAAAAATACGATTGGTGGATAGAATTCCGATATAAGAACCTTGATCGAAGGTGCGTTGGTAACTTAATATATTTGAAAAGGCTTTTCCACCTTCCCCGCTATAGGATTTATTTTCTCCCGCAATTAGATAAGGCGATGCCTGATCATAGGCTGCCAACCAGTAGACACGTTGATTGTCTCCTTGATGGATTAACTTTGTGGAGGCCAATGGATCATTGATTGTACGTGTATATACCGTGTTTAAATTGGATTCGATTATCTCATTTCCTTCATTGAAATAGGGGCGTCTCTCAGGGAAAAAGAGAGCAAAAGTTGTGTTCGCACTTACTTGCGATACATCTGCCTCTACTTGAGAAAAGTCTGGATTTAGTGCAAATTCTAAAGAAGTAACACTGTTTAAATCGAATAATCCACTCAGCCCTCCGTTTCTTTGAAATTTTCCATAATCAAGTTTTGTGTCTTTCTTTTCAGCCGAAAACCCCCCAAAAACATAAGGCAATAGATTTATCCTATTTTTTGATTCTACATTCTTAAGAACAATTTCGTCTGGAGTTTGACACACCAAACAAGGATTGTTTCGATCAATGGGGAAATTAATGCTTTGACTTCGGGTACTGTTGGTATAAGTGCTTCGCGCAAAAACTACTTTCCAGCGCATTTCTTGAGCGGGTTTAAACTGTAAATTAGCAAAGGGTATTTTGAGCTCTACATGATAACTGTCTGAGTGTTTCGAGGCTTTGGATTCAAAATTAACGTCATAGTTGTCATCGTCTCCATTGGGTAAAACTTTAATGTCAATTTGATTTCCCTCGGGGTTAGTTCCCAATGCTATCATATAACGCCCATCTCCATAAGCATCAAAACCGATCAGGACATTGTCGTCGCGAAACCCTTCATCTCGATTTCTGATTGAGGAACGTAAATTTTGCATATCCGCATTAGCAATAAAACCAACATAAAGATCTGTTGGTGAATAGGTAATGTAGGCTGTTGTTTTATATGGTGGTGGTGTATTGTCTCCAGGATCAACTTCATAATCTAAAGAAAATTTTTGTGCTCCCATCCATTCTTCTGCAGAGACGACTCCGTCGAAAGTTGGGATTTGCTGTTGAGAAAATAGGGTAGCTGAGTAAAGTAAGATTGTGACAAAACGAAGGAAATGCATGGGCTTTATGTATATAGTTAAGACGTAATAACTTTACTATTGTTACAGTTGTAGGTGTTAAAATTCTCCCTAAATTGAGTTAAAAATATTGATGCTAAAACAGTTGCCATTAGATGAACGTTGGAATGTTTATACTCATGCATTTGGTGCATTGTTGAGTCTCCTAGGTACTTGTTGGGTCTTTTATACCTTCGACACCTTGGGTTCATCCGCAGCAATTAGCATGGCTGTTTATGGTTTTTCCTTGATTTTTTTATTTTCAGTTTCTGCTAAGTACCACAGTGCTCAGGGAGAAAATCAGGTTTTTTGGCAGAAAATCGATCATATTGGCATCTTTTTTTTGATTGCAGGAACTTATACACCTGTTACACTAACAGTTTTGTATACTTCTTCTGGGCTTTATTTGTTTGCAGGTGTTTGGGGTATTGCATTGTTTGGTGTTGTATATAAGCTATTTTTAATTGGACGATTTAAAAACTTTTCCCTTTTCCTCTATTTGGCCATGGGCTGGCTTGCACTTATTGATTTCAGAAATATAATGGAACTTTTTTCAAGTACTGCATTGATATATTTGATGCTTGGTGGTTTTTTCTATACAGTAGGAACCATTTTTTACCGCTGGGAAAGTCTTTATTTTCATCATGTTATTTGGCATGTATTTGTTTTGTGTGGAGCTGCTGCACATTTTTTGATGGTTGTTCATCTTTTGGTGTAATATGAAACTACTTCGCCGTTTTTTCTTTTGGTTACTGGGGCTTATTTTAACCTTGCCTTTACTTTTGCTATTATCCACACAACTGCTGGATGCATCACCAAATTTTAATGCAATTCAACAAGAATTTGCTGAAAAAGGAATTTTAATGACATCACATGAATTGATTACGCCAGATGCCATACTACATTATGTTCGTTTGGGAGATGAAATGCTGCCAAGTTTGTTGTTAGTTCATGGTTCACCTGGCGATTGGTCGGCATGGACAAGTATATTGGAGGAATCTTCATTGGTAGAAAACTACAACATTATTGTAATTGATCGTCCTCCCTACAATAATTCGCGCGGAAATGGGGGAAGTCTCCAAACACAAAGCAATGTATTGCAAGATCTCATTTTAGCTGAATGTGATCCGTGTATAGCCATGGGGCATTCCTATGGAGGGGCATTGGTACTTCAGTTGGCTGTCGATTATCCCGATCATTTTTCCAAAATAATATCACTTGCTGGTACCGTAGCTGCACCAAATCAACAGCCAAAATGTTATAATTATATGGGAAATAATTCTTTGATTGCCTCTTTTTTAAGTCCTTCTTTTAAGGCCAGTAATGCAGAAATGATGAAACTTTCAAAAGATCTTATGCTTTTATATCCTCGTCTAGATGATTTAACCGCCGATGTCATTTTATTTCAAGGTGGAAAAGATGTATTGGTAGCTCCTGACTCACCATTTTATCTTTTTTCAAAGCTGGACAATATCACCATTGATTATAATTCTGAACGTGATCATTTCATGATTTGGACGGATATAGAAGCCATAGTCTCAATCTTAAAAATGGATTAGTCATTAAAGTATACGTTTCCTTTACCCGTAATTCGTTTATAGAGGGAGGGCATTCCTTTGGAATACACATTTGCATTGCCTTTTATAACAACATTTAATTTTTCAATTGCATTGACTTCGCAGTAGCCTTTTCCTTCAATGTTTACCTTTACATTTTTTGCAGGCAGAGAAAATCCTCTAAAGCCCCCATGACCAGTAATAGAGATATCAATTTGGTTTAGTGTATCTAATTCTGAAGTGCTAGATACGATTGCCTCGCGACTTATTTCAGCAAATAAATTACGTAATCCCTTGAAACGTTTGATTTCTAAGAAACTCTTTTTGGTTAGATTAATACTTAAATCTGTTTGTTCTTCAAAGTCTTCTATAATAATCGAGCTTTTTTCGTCAACGAAGAGATGTTTTAAATCGCTCATATAGATTGTAATACCAAAGTTTGTGTGCTCTTGACAAAAAGGAGATTTGTTGTCTAGATATACTTTATTATTAAATACGCGAGTAGACAGAGAATCAATATAACGTTTGTGTCCATACACCTCAATTTTATGATGATTAGCTTGTTTGATGGTGTATTCTCCAGGGAGATGAGAAACAATTTCATTGAAACTATCCAAATGATAGGAACGTGAAATTTTATCATTTTCTAAAAAGAAGCAGTCTTCCAATTGGGATTCGCAAAATTGAAATGAAAATGAAGTGACTAGGCTACAGACTAAATAAATGAGTCGTTTAATGGGTAAAATAGGTGAATACATAATTAAATTTAGTTAGTTATATATTGGTTAAAAGGATGTCTTTTGCTTCAATAAAGGCTCTTTTGGGTTTTACAAAAGAGCCTTTTTTTTGGAATTTAGTAGTCTAAACAAAATTCAATTTTTAACTATATACATTATTAATGATGTAAAGTTGTGGAAAACCTTGATGTTTTATAAATGCCAAGTAATATCTGGTATTGATGAGTATATAGACGGTAGGTTTAATGTAATAAGTGGTAGTAGAGCTGTTATGTTTTTTGCTTGAAGACCGAGATGTTAAACGGTTAGGCTAGATCAATAAAAAAACCTCATGAATTCTTTTCATGAGGTTTAAGGAAAAAAATAAGTAGCGTAGGTTAAGCTAATATTATAAACTATATATGTTCTTCGTTGTTGGTGTAAAGATGCGAATACCCATTCAATTTTTAGCGGGTTATGTAATAGCTGGTAGTGATGAATATATAGATGGTATGTTTTATGTAATAAATGGTAGATTTACACTACAGCCGCTATCGCAATCCCCAAAAGAATGGAAAGGAATTTTTGAAGATTAAAGTTATGCCCCTCCGAGCTTTCAAAAAGTATGGTTGTGGAAATATGAAAAAGAATACCAACAATAAAAGGTTCAATATGGCTGATCAGAGCAGGAGAGTCAATAAGTCCACCCAAATAACTACCGAGAGGACTCATTAAAGCAAAAATAAATAATGCTGCCCCCTTGGCAAGAAAAGATACATTGGTTTGCAGTAGCAAAAGCCCCACAACAAGTCCAATTGGAATTTTATGAATACTGACGGCCAGAAGTAATGTGGGTTGGGCTGTCAGCGGTAAACCTTCTAAAAATGCATGAATACACAAACTAATGAGCAAAACCCAAGGGAGTTGTTTGTTTTGACCATGATGGGCATGTCCATGTTCTGCCCCTTTAGAAAAAAATTCCAGCAGGTTTTGAAAAAGAATACCAACCAAAATCCAGATACCAGCATAGCGATCTTCTGATCGGTATACTTGCGGCAGCATTTCTAAAACCAATACTCCCAATAAAAAAGCACCGCTAAAAGCAAGGAGTAATTTCATGCCCTTTGCCGTTTTGGGTTGAACAAAAAAAGCAATGGATGATCCAAGATAGACTGCTAGAAAGGGAAGAAGGTAAGCCAAAGGCTAGTTTTTTATTTACTAGGTTTAAAGAAAGTTTTATTGCATAAAATTAAGTTATTTTTGATGGAAGAAACTTATAGATGAGTGCAAATTTTAAAATGCTAGCAAAAACCTTTTTTGGTTTTGAAGATTTATTGGAACAAGAGCTCAAGCAACTGGGAGCACAAGATGTAGAAAAGGGGAATCGTGTCGTTCATTTTAAAGGCGATAAAGGGTTTTTGTATAAGGCTAACTTAAGTTTGCGTACTGCTTTAAAAATTCTTGTCCCCATCCACAGTTGTCAGGTAAAAAGTGAGCAAGCTCTCTATCAAGCTGCCTACGATTTCCCTTGGAATACTTATTTTTCTAGCAATGAAACCATTGCAATAGATAGTGTTGTTTTTGGCGAAATCTTCACCCATTCGTTGTATGTTTCTCAAAAAGTTAAAGATGCCATTGCCGATCAGTTTCGAACTGCTACCGGCATTCGTCCTTCGGTTGACCTTAAGCATCCAGATGTAAGAATCAATGTTCATATTGACAGAGATCAATGTACCTTTTCTTTGGATAGTTCTGGTGCCTCTTTACACCATAGAGGTTACAGGACAGCAACCAATATCGCACCTCTTAATGAAGTCCTAGCTGCTGGTCTAATTCAATTATCGGGTTGGGATTTACGGACTGATTTCTTAGACCCAATGTGTGGGAGTGGGACGTTTCTCATTGAGGCAGCCATGCTTTCGTGTAATATTCCTGCCAACATCAATCGAAAAGAGTTTGCTTTTGAAAAGTGGAGTGATTGGGATGAGGAACTTTATCTTACCATTGAAGAAGCACAGCTCAATAAAATTCAAGGCCTCGCTGGTTCTATAACCGGTTTCGACAAGGCTCCGTCGGCGGTTGAAAAAGCAAAAGAAAATATTCGTAATGCCAATCTGGAAGAGTTTATTTCCATTGATAAGGATAATTTTTTCTACACCAAAAAAGGTGACGACTCACCTTTACATATTGTGACGAATCCTCCCTATGGAGAGCGTTTGGAGGGAGATATAAATGAACTTTATAAAAATTTTGGCGATACCCTTAAACAAGAATATACCAATACACAAGCCTGGATGATCACCTCCAATTTAGAGGCCATGAAACATGTTGGATTGCGTCCTTCACGTAAAATTAAATTGTTCAATGGTAAATTGGAATCGAAGTTTTTACATTATTCTATTTATCCTGGTACAAAAAAAATTCATAAATTGAACAGCACAGAAGAATGAAAAAAGAAACCCTTGCTTTGATCTTAAATTTTATTTCTTTTGGGAGTATTTTCCTTTTTTTTAGAGCGGTAATTTGCTCAATAATTCCACTTTCCTATATTCCATTAATTGCAATGTCCGCATTGTTTACTAGTATATTTTCGCCAAAATTTCTGGTAAACAAAGGAAAGCTGTTCATGAAGATTCCACTGAGAAAAACCCCTTTCCAACTTTAGTCTTTCTTCTTTCTAAAGCGAAATGGTAAGGAATAGGTGAGTGTATAGTTAAAGCCTGCACCAAATTTGTTTTCATCGGTAATCTTATTGAATCCGGGTGCATAGAGATTTCCGAAGTTTTTCGGCTGAGGGTTAGAAAGCAATATGTTTAGTCGGGCACTTATGCCAGCATAGAAATTGGGCAACAGTTGTACTTTTGTTCCAAAGATAAGTTCGATCCATCCATTACTCAGTTGTTCTCGTTCACCAACAAGAAAACCCTCCGAGGTGGTTTCAATTAGATATTGATCTAGTTGGTATAATTCATAAAAGTTTACAGTATGGGTATGTAAACTCCTCGCCAAACGAAGGCCTAAATAAAGCGCATTATTTAGTCCTTTCCAATTGTTGAAGAAATTATAGTCAACGCCAACTTTAATATAGGAACCACTGGTAGTGAAATTTATCAATTCCGATTGCTGAGTTTTCTTTTCAGATCCAATTTCAGCTGCTACAAATATTCTGCGATTTAAGCGTAAATCGCCCACAAGTTCTAAGCCTTGAAAGTCCGAATTAAATTGCGAATTTATCGGTTTAACTATATCTAAACCAACTCTTAAGGCATAGGTTTTGGGTTCTTTTTTTTCAGGAATATCAAAGGTTGCTGTATTGATTAAGGTCGGTGGAATATCTTTTGTCTGTCCAAAAATCCATACGCCAACAAAGAGACTAATGGTAAATAGCCAAATGTGCTTGTTCTTCATTTCTTAAAGTATCGATTAATATTTCTGAGCGTACGAACCAACTGGGTGGATTGACGGGTGTCACAGGAGTTTTATCAAGGGTGTATTCAGCAATGATCCCACAGGCTCTTCTTGTGTAGGTGTCCTTCCTGTTACGGTAATTGAATTGTAGTGTATCACTAAAAGTTCCTGTAGCCACTTCACTGTTTTCGATCACAAAGACATAGCGGGTTGCATTAGCCGAAAGAAGCAATGGAAAAGCAATTGAATCTCCATTGATATTGGAATGTCGAATTTCCTTATTAATCTCTTGAATATAGCCCGTTGCGCTTTTGAGTTGCGTTGGATTTTCAGCGTCATATAAACGTACAATAAGTCGTGGTGTTCCTGGCGTTCCCAAATTGCAAATATCATCCCGCTCACAGCTCAATAGCAGTATGAGTAGCATGAATGAATAAAGGGCAATTTTCCGCATGGGTTTATTTCTTTTCCAAAAGTACAACATTTTCTACATGATGGGTTTGCGGAAACATATCCACTGCTTGTGATTGAACAAGGGTATAGTCTTGGCAAAGCATAGCCAAATCTCTGGCTTGGGTTGCACTATTACAACTCACATATACAATTCGTTCAGGAGATAAGGACAAGAGTTGTTCTACCACCTCTTTGTGCATACCCTCTCTGGGTGGATCAGTAATGACAACATTTGCTTTTCCATGCCGTTCAATGAAGGCATTGGTGAATATGGATTTCATGTCACCTGCTTCAAATTCAGCATTGTTTATATCGTTAGCCAAGGCATTTGCTTTTGCAGCTTCGATGGATTCAGGAACTACATCAACCCCGACCACCTTGCTGACTTTTTTGGCAATGAATTGGGCAATGGTGCCAATTCCAGTGTAAAGATCATAAACCACGTCTTCGGGTTTGAGTTGTGCGAACATACGAGTGACCTTATAGAGCGCATAAGCCTGAAGGGAATTGGTTTGATAAAAGGTTTTTGCTCCTATTTTAAAATGTAAACCCTCCATTTCTTCAATGATATGATCCCGTCCAGAATGGAGTATGATCTCTTGATCATACAAGGTGTCATTGGCTTTGTTGTTAATGACATACAACAAGGAGGTTATTTCTGGAAAACTACTCTTTATATGTTCGAGCAGTGGTGTCAAAGCTGGATCTTGATGCACAACTTGTAAAAGAACCATTACTTCTCCAGTTGATGTTGTTCGAATCATAAGTGTTCGCAGGAAGCCACTTTGATCTCTGGGATGGAAAAAAGAAAGACCGTTTTCTAGCGCATAGCGTCTAATCTCGTTGCGAATTGCATTTGATGGATCTGCTTGCAAATGGCATTTATTGATATCGACAATTTTATCCCACATGCCTGGCTTGTGAAATCCCAACGCATTTTTATTGAATTCTTTATTAGAAGCAATTTCTTCGTTGGTCATCCAGCGATTGGACGAAAAAGAAAACTCCATTTTATTGCGATAGAAATAGGGCGTTTCACAAGCCAAAATATCTAAGATATGCTCTGGAGTTACACCACCTATTCGGCGTAAATTTTCACTGACTTCTTTTTGTTTAAATTGCAATTGAGCACCATAGGTCATATGTTGCCATTTACAACCACCGCATACCCCAAAATGTTCACATACCGCTGTTGTTCGATGTTCTGATTCAGCATGAAAGACAGTAATTTTTCCTTCAAAATACCCTTTTCTTTTCTTTAAGGTTTGAATGTCTACTACATCACCAGGCACACCTTCTGTAAGGAAGATTGGAATACCATCAGCCGTTTTGGCTACTGCTTTTCCTTTAGAAGCAGTGTCTACTATGGTAAGTTTTTCAAAAACTTTTGCTTTATGTCGATTTCGCATGCAGCAAAAATACATTTTATCTCCCGACCAAATGGAATCAATTTTAAGGAAATCAAAGAAATATTTGTACATTTATGGCGGATGATTTCTCTCCTACACAAGAAGGAATTTTGTATTTATAAATTATTAAAACGGTTTTAGATATGGAATCAATCCAACTATCAAACGAGCAACATCTTTTAAACTTGGAACACCGCTATGGTGCGCATGATTATCACCCACTTCCAGTGGTTTTAGCCCGTGGTGAAGGAGTTTTTTTATGGGATGTAAATGAGAAAAAGTACTATGATTTTCTCTCAGCCTATTCAGCAGTCAATCAAGGTCATTGTCACCCACGTATTATAAAAGCGATGCATGATCAATCTGCAACCCTCACATTGACTTCACGTGCCTTCCACAATAACAAACTCGGGGGCTACCTTGAATTCACAACAAAATACTTTGGTTTTGAAAGCCTACTTCCCATGAATACTGGAGCAGAAGGAGTGGAAACAGCCATTAAAATAAGCCGTAAGTGGGGACATACCATTAAAGGAATTCCAGAAGGACAAGCACAAATCGTTGTTTGCGACAACAATTTTCATGGAAGAACAACCACAATCATTTCGTTTTCCTCGGACGCAGGTTCTAGAAATCACTTTGGACCGCTCACCAATGGATTCATCCATATTCCTTACAACGACACTGATGCCCTAGAAAAGGTACTTGCGAATAATCCCAATGTTGCAGGTTTTCTTGTTGAGCCAATACAAGGGGAGGCCGGTGTCTTCACCCCTGACGATGACTTTATTCGTAAAGCACGTGAGATTTGTACCGCTCATAACGTCTTGTTGATTGCAGATGAGATTCAAACAGGAATTGGCCGCACAGGAGCCTTATTGGCTGTTTGTGGTAATTGCTCTTGTGAAGCACATTGTGAACGCCAAGAGGAAACGTATATTCGTCCAGATTTACTGATTCTTGGAAAAGCATTGAGTGGAGGTGTTTATCCGGTATCTGCTGTTTTGGCAGACCGTGCAATCATGGATGTTATTCAACCTGGTCAGCATGGGAGCACCTTTGGTGGTAACCCACTTGGCTCTACTATTGCCATGGAAGCCTTGACGGTAATAAAAGAAGAAAAACTTACCCAGAATGCACGTCGCTTGGGCAAACTTTTTCGAGCTGAAATGAATAAATATATTGAGACAAGTAATATTGTTAAACTGGTTCGAGGACGTGGACTCCTAAATGCTATTGTCATTAATGATTCCGAAGAAAGTGAAACCGCATGGAACATTTGTCTTCGTTTTAGAGACAATGGTTTGTTGGCTAAGCCAACTCACGGAAACATCATTCGTTTTGCCCCACCTTTGGTTATGACAGAAGAACAATTACTCGATTGTATTTCAATCATTACAACCACCTTAAAAGAGTTTGAACGGTAAAAAGTAAAGTGCCATGAATGTGTATTTTGATAATGCTGCTACTACACCTTTACGTCCAGAGGTGGTCGATGTCATGCATCAAGTACTACTCGATAACTTCGGTAATCCTTCTTCAACACATGCATTTGGGCGAACAGCACGTACCCAAATTGAAACAGCGCGTAAAAGTGTTGCAGCACACTTTAATTGTAAACCACAGGAGATTATTTTCACTTCTGGTGGAACAGAATCAGACAATATGTTATTGCGCTGTGCAGTTGAAGATTTAGGTGTTCAAACGCTAATTACTACCAAAATCGAACATCACGCTATTATACATGCTGTTGACTTTTTAGCCACTAAAGGCTGTAAAATTGTCTATATACCTGTAGATCAACAAGGACAAATTGACTATCATGCTCTTGAAGAAGCTCTAGAAATTGATGACAGTAAAAAACTGGTGACCCTAATGCATGTCAATAATGAAATTGGGACAATTTTGGATTTGAAGCATGTAGCGGAACTTTGTCAAACACATGCAGCTCTTTTTCATACCGATGCTGTGCAAGGTGTAGGACATTACGAAATTGATTTAAGCGAAATACCCATTGATTTTTTATCAGCTGCCGCCCATAAATTTCATGGTCCCAAAGGAGTAGGATTTTCATTTGTTCGGACCAATTCAGGTTTAAACCCATTTATTCTTGGAGGTGGTCAAGAGCGTGGCTTGCGTGCTGGAACAGAATCGGTTCACAATATTGTTGGAATGGCCAAAGCGCTGGAAATATCCTATGCTAAATTAAACGAGGAACGAAATTATATTCTAGACCTGAAGGCCTATGCTAAAGCTGGGTTTAAGTCCTTATTTCCCGATGCTCATTTTAATGGATGTTGTGGCGACGAAGACAAAAGTACCTATACCCTTTTGAACGTTTGTTTCCCAGTTCCAGCCGACAAGGCTGGCCTGTTGGATTTTCATTTGGATTTAAAAGGGATAGCCTGTTCCAAGGGAAGTGCCTGTCAATCGGGCAGTGCGGCTGGATCACACGTTCTCAATGAGGTTGTTCCAAGTCATTTGAAGTCAAATCCATCTTTGCGATTTTCTTTTTCATCTTTCAATACAAGAGCTGAAATCGATTATTTGATGGAGGTTTTAAAAGAATTTAGTGTTACTGTGGCTTCCTAAAAAGGGTTGTTTCATAAACATTTAAATTTCCCACATTATCTTCAACTTCCAAACGAAATTCTAGTTTTGCTTCCTTAAAGTTTATATCATTTAGATCATAGATTAATGTTTTGTCCTTGGGTTCATACTCCATAAGAATCCATTGTTCATTGATGGTTGCCCGGTAGTTTTGTACACCTGAAAAATCATCATCTATACTAAGTTTGAGGTGGGTATAATTGCTCACCCACTGTTCTGGAATGAAATTTAATGATTCAATGCTGGGTGGGAGACTATCTCTTGCCAAGAGATATGTTCCAGTGAAGGCAGAAGTTGTTTTTAAAATACTATCCTTCTTGGTGGTCCACACATATTGAAGAGGATTTTCCTCTTCTTTTGCCTTGGTATCTATTTTAGCCAAGCACAATTGTTGCAGTTCAAGAGAGTCTAATCCATCAGGGATCTTTGCCTCCAATGTAAAACCTTTGCGTTGAGCTTGTTTGACCTCTTCTATGTAGAGGGTATCATTTGCACTGCGAATATCAAGTTTAACGGGTGCATAAAAAGTTTGTTTTGGAAGATAAACCTCATAGGGATCATGGTTAAACAGATAATCTTTATAGGGTGAAAGTTCGTTTGGCTTTGGGGGTGGAGGAGAAGGCCGTTCATAGGGTGCACCTTCAACATAAAACCTAACATAGGTTTTGTTGCGTGCATAATCTTCAACGATTAATTCTACCTGATACGAATGCCCTTCTTCGAAAACCAAATACCCGTTGGGTGCATCTTTGGGTAAAAAACTATAATCAACATCAATATTTCGAAAAAGTTTTTGCACCCTAATTCGCTCTTTGCTATAGGTCGCATAATCAATCAAGGCATTGATATTTTTACCATCACTAAAGTCGATTCGATCAAATGTATAGGAAAAACGGGTACTCCCATTGACCGCTAATTTTATATTGTAAACTCCGTTACGGTTATAGCTTAAATCTTGACGATCAAACAAACGTACTCCAAGGCCAAATGTTCCACCTAGATTCTGAATGTCAGCAACATAGGTGCTGTCATTTTTTTTGTCCAACAACAAGGCTGTTTTCTCGCTTGCCCTGTCGCGGAAAATGGAATACAAATATAACTCTTGAATCACTGGGCGAATACTGTCTTCAATAGCAAAGTCTAATTGCAATGGATTGAGTGGGTTTGCAGATTTTGTTTCTCGTATTTCAAAATGTAGATGCGGACCTTCTGAACCTCCTGTATTTCCAGACACACCAATAATTTCTCCTTCTTCAAGGGTTATTTCATTCAATTTTAAATAGCGTTGAAGCGTAAACTGTTCTTTTTCGTATTGGTATTTTTTGATGTATGCTTCTATTTTAGGAGCGAATTTTTGGAGGTGTGCATAGACTGAGGTTGTTCCATCGGCATGTTGAATATAGAGGCATTTCCCATAGCCAGAAATAGAAACATTGATACGTCTGAGACTTCCAGCTTTAATTGCGCGTACATCAAAGCCTTCCTTTCCTTGCGTTTTTATATCTAGCCCTGCATGGAAATGAGTCGCCCTAAATTCCCCGAAAGTTCCAGAAAGTTTTAAAGGAATATCTAAGGGAGGGGTAATGTCTTGCCCCATTGCATTCCATGTGATTAACACAATAAAGCATAAAAGTTTTGTGGGTTTAAGCATAGATAACAAAGATACAGCATTCTTATTAGTCACCATAATTTATGTTTTCGCTGCGCAATTGAGGTCTTCGAAGAGAAGGGTTAATCGTTCTTTACTGATAGTTCGAACCAGCGTTCTGTTTTTTGTTCTATGTTTGTGGTCAAGGTATTGAGTTGAATAGATAAATCGGTAATGGTTTCAGCTGCCAGGCTTGTATCCATAAACTGTTTTTCGAGTTTTTCTTTTTCTTCCTCCAATTTTGCAATTTCTTTTTCTAAGCGATTGTATTCTTTCTGTTCCGAAAAGGAAAGAGAGTTTTGCTTTGTTTGAGGTGTTTTCCACTCTTTCTTTTCGCTCTTACTTTTTTCATTTTCAACAAGCTTGGGCTGGCTGTCTTCATAGGACCGGAAATCAGAATAGTTCCCGGGGAAGTCTTCTATTACACCATCTCCTCGGAAAACAAATAAGTGATCCACAATTTTATCCATAAAATAGCGGTCGTGAGAAACCACAATCAAACAGCCCGGAAAATCCATCAAGAAGCTTTCGAGAACATTTAGGGTCACAATATCTAGATCGTTGGTTGGTTCATCGAGAATAAGAAAATTAGGATTTTGTATCAAAACAGTACATAGATAAAGGCGTTTGCGTTCTCCACCACTCAATTTTTCAACCAAGTCATATTGTTTCTTTCGATCAAAAAGAAAACGCTCAAGCAGTTGCTGGGCGGAGATTTTCCTTCCTTTTTTTAGGGGAATAAACTCACCAAACTCTCGTATCACATCTATTACCTTTTGTCCTTCTTTGATGGTGATCCCCCCTTGGGTGTAATAACCAAATTTAACAGTTTCTCCCCATACAATTTTTCCGTTGGTGGGTTTTTCTGTACCAGTAATTAAATTGAGAAAGGTCGACTTTCCCGTCCCGTTTTTGCCAATAATTCCAATGCGATCATTGCGTTGAAAGGTATAGTCATATTGATTCAATATAATCTTTTCGCCAAAGGATTTTCCTACTTTGTACATTTCGATCATTTTGGTGCCCAAGCGTTCCATGTTGATTTCCAATTGTACCTCGTGTTCTTGCCTGCGCTGGTGGGCTTTTTCTTTGATCACTTTAAAATCTTCTATGCGCGATTTGGATTTGGTAGTTCGTGCTTTGGGTTGACGACGCATCCATTCCAATTCCTTTTTAAAACTTTGCTTAGTTTTATGTGCTTCTACATCTTCTTGAATAATTCGCGCATCGCGTTTATCGAGGTAGTAGGAATAGTTTCCTTTGTAGGTATATAATTTTCCTTCATCCAATTCGATAATTTCGTTACACACTCTTTCCAAGAAATAGCGATCGTGGGTCACCATGAGTAACGTAAACTTTTCTTTGGCAAAATAGGCTTCCAGCCACTCAATCATTTCAAGATCAAGATGGTTTGTCGGTTCGTCAAGAATAAGTACATCTGGTTTTTCAAGGAGTGCAATGGCCAATGCAATGCGTTTACGTTGTCCTCCAGATAAGCTTCCCACTTTTGCTTCGAGTTGATCGAGTTTTAATTTGGATAAAATTTGTTTGTATTGGGTTTCAAAATCCCATGCCTGATGTTGTTCCATGGCTTCAAAGGCCATTTGATAGGCTTCTTCATCTTCAGGATTGTTTAAAGCCTCTTCATAGCGCGAAATAACATGAATAATTTCGTTGTTTGATTGAAGTATACATTCTTCCACCGTAAGGGCTATATTGAGCACAGGTTCTTGCGCCAAATAGGCGATTCGCGTTCCTTTGCGTTGGTTGACTTCACCTTTGTCAGGGCTGTCGTCTCCTGCAATAATTTTCAACAAGGTTGTTTTTCCTGTTCCGTTTTTTGCGATTAAAGCTATTTTTTGTCCTTGATTGATACCAAACGATATGTTTTCAAATACGGGATGGTCTTGATAGGTTTTTCCGACTCCTTCAACTGAGAGTAAATTCATTCGTTTAGTTGCTATTGGATTTTTTCACCCTTGAGTACTTGGTTGTTCTCTTTATTAGGTGAGGGATACTTGTCTTGCGCAAAAAGTTGCCTTATTTTTTCCTCCCAAAGATACGATGATCTAAGCTGTATTTCCCAGCTCCACACAAAAGAATTATTAGTGACAAAGTCAAGAATAAAAGTGGCAGCTCTGCAGCTTTCAATCCTCCCTCAAGCTTTTTAAAACTGGCGACCAACATAGTGAATGCCAGTAAGAATGCCGCAGGTCGGGTGGTCAGTCCTAGAATAATTAGTACGGCAGCAATGGATTCAGCGAAACTAGCCATAAAACCTAGCGGAATTGACATAAAGTCTAAACCAATGGCCTCTGCTAATGTACTTCCCAAGCCCTCCCAACGTTCTGTTCCAGCCATCAATTTGCTCCAACCGTGAAGTTTGACCATTAAAAAACCAGTGGTAATACGCCCCAGAAGAAGCGCGGTATTTGTGAGCGATTTTGTCGAAAAGAGGAAGGAGTTGAGTTGCATATTCTTTTTTTATTCTTGTTTTAAATTAGTTAAATCTATTTTTTGCAGGAAGGGTGTTGCACTTCCTTCCCCTTCAGAGCTAATCCAAATGGATTCGTCCTCCAAAATTTTAATAGCTTCAACCTGTGCTTTTTTAAAAGCTAATCGATAGCGGTTAAATATGACCTTATCCAATGTTTTTAAAGAAAAATTCTCAGCAATGAACAGGTATTGCGAACGATCAGGTAAATAACCCGTTAAGACCATGCGTTTTGATTTGTTTGAAAAGTCCCCAGCTGTTATCAAGGTCTTTACCGTAAATTTCTTTATCCTGCTCAGGCTATATTCCCCAGCTTTTTTCGGGAAGGCATAGAGGTGAGTGTCATATGATTTTCTGTTCTTGGAAAAGATTAACAAGGAATCACCATATGCGACCAATGCCTCAGCATCATATTTTGTTTTCTTGTCTTTTTTGAAGGTTTTTTGTTTAGCATATTGAATCTTAATTGAATCCTTGAGGTGAAAATCTTTGGTTACTATATAAATCGTTAAGTCTTTTCGTTTTCCAAAATTATTTCCTGTATCAGCAACATAATAATATGAGTCGTCTTGTGCAAGATCTTCCCAATCGCGATTGATCGCACCATCGATGAAATAGGTGTTTAGCAACTCTCCCTGCTTGTTAATGCGGTAGAGTTTGGCCTTATCTCCTGAATCGTTATGAGTTAAAAAATCGTTCTCAATGCTTGCTAGGCCAGAAGTTTCTTCTATAGCTTTAGGGAGAAAGATGCTATCTGGGTTAGGAAGACTACTACAGGAGTTCAAGCTTCCCAGAAGCATTAGAATAGATAAATATCTGCGTGAATTATCGTCCAAAGTGGGATTTATTACTTAATTTCAATGAATATAACCATAAACTATATTTAAATGAAAAATATTTTAATAATTCTAATACTGTTCTGTGGTACCGTTCAGGCACAGAAATTAAAATCTGCAGGAATGTGGATGAACAACGATGAGTTTAAAGGTCAACCCATGGTTTTTGGTGAAGATGAGGCCATGCAAACTGTTTTAGCTTCTATTGAGGCCTACAACAGCGGTGATGTTGAAAAAGAGCTTTCTTTTTACGCTAAAGAGATGCAAGACAAAAGTGGAAATGCTCTACGTGAATGGCATGCACAAACCTCTTCTCTAAAAATGACACCTTGGGTAATGATTCCCGTCAAAATTAAAGGTGATGAGCGAACTCAGGTATTGACCTGGTCGATAGAAGAACGCGAATGGAACAATGGCTCAAAACAAAAACAGAACTTAATGGAGGTTTTTGTGGTCAATAATGACGGAAAAATTTCCGATTTTGTCCAGTGGAGTAGAAATTATCCTACCAATGAATTTGGCTTGTCTTTGGGTGGAAAATTCTTTGGAAAAACAAAGAGCGACTATACCGGTAGAAAATTAGTATTTTCCAATCGTGGAGAGACCGAAAAAATTGAACAATTGATCGAGGCCTACAATGCACTAGATAGCAACAAATGCAAATCTTTCTTCGCAGAGAATTCTGTTTTAGAAACGGCCGATGGTTCATCAATTACCTTTACCGATGAAATGTGGGATACTATTTTTGATAACTTCAGCTCTGTTGAATGGACACCCTATTCAATTGTCCCTTTGAAAATATACAATACCGATCCTGCTTCTGGCGTAACGGTTACCGCGAGAGAAATCCGTAATATGAAAGATGGCACCGTGTGGGATAAGGAAATGGTTGAACAGTTTTATTTCAATGTTGAGGGAAAAATCACTCGTGTTGTTCAATTTGAAAGAAACGTATCGAAATAAATAGCTAGCCTCTTTTTTTTATTGGTATGGCCTGCATCGGGCACAAAAAGTTATTTAGCTGAATGGTAGAAATCATGAAATTAAATTAAATATGAAGAAGTCCTTTGCCTTTGTTTTACTTCCAAACACTTATGCATACACTACAACCATTTCGGAAGGGATAAGACCGTTGATGCGCTTTAGAGAACCAGAAGGAGAAACATTTATAGTTTCCAAAGAAGCAGCTGAAAAGGGAGGAATTGAACACAACTTTCCCTGTCGATGCATTCAACTCAAAACAAATACTTCATTAACTGATGTTGGCATCACGGCCCGTATTGCAACGGTCTTAGCCCATCACGAAATTGCTTGTAATGCCGTTTCGGCCTATCATCACGATTACTTTTTTGTCCCGGAAGCTCATGGTAAAAAGGCACTAGATCTTTTAGTGGAAGCCTTTTAAAAGAGTAAAAATTCTGTTAAAATTGAAATTGAATTGCACTATAGATTCTCCCCTATGTTAAAATTCCTTATCTTTGATATAGGAGTAATGAAGGCCCTATGGATGAATCAAATCAAAGTGTAGCCACCCTCGAACAAAACATTGTATTGTTGTTGAATAAATTAAAAGACAACCATTACGCAATTGAGTCACTTCGTCAGCAACTGGAAGAAAGCAAAATCATCCAGCAAAAAATAGACGAAGAAAATAAGAAGCTAAAAACTGAAAATGATTCACTTACTGTAGCCAATTCGTTACTTGGCAGTGAACAAAGTAATGTGACAACCAAAAATAAAATCAATTCGTTAATTCAAGAGGTAGATGCATGCATCGTCCAATTGAATCAAATTGCCTAAATAAGATTGATGAGTGATTTGTTAAAAATAAAATTGACCATAGCCGATCGGGTTTATCCCTTATCGGTCGCTCCCGAACAGGAGGAAGCATTGCGTGCTTCGGCCAAAAAAATTGAAGCAATGATCAAACAGTTGGAACAAAGCTATGCGGTGCGTGACAAGCAAGATGTATTGGCCATGTGTGCCTTACAGTATGCAACACAAATGGAGCAAAATCGCAAAAATGAAAAAGAGAGTACAGTCATAGATAAGGCAACGTTAAATCATCTCAATGGGATGATAGACGAGCATATGGCTGCTTTCTGATCCGTTCTTTATATAGATAATACAACTACTGCCTGTATTGGTTTACTTTTTTGATAAACTCAACGAACTTTTTTTTAAAAGAGGTGAGTCCATATGGTAAAAGCATGCTGCCATGAGCAGATCCTTGATCCATAGGTTAGCCGCAATCCTGTAATTATGGAGTTTATACAAATCCTAAACTGATGCAGGC